>Ga0256404_1010797_pt1 | contig 12494 bp, 9 predicted proteins | sample RumenRJG_01DNA_FD_185990 | JGI IMG/M metagenome (GOLD analysis project Ga0256404, IMG submission 185990) | Bovine rumen microbial communities from Lethbridge, Alberta, Canada - RJG_01 | ecosystem: Host-associated > Mammals > Digestive system > Stomach > Rumen | place: Canada: Alberta | collected...
GAATAATTTGCAATGTTTTCACCGGCGACAGCCGCGCGAATCAATTTTCCAAGTCCTTCGCCTGATAACTGCTTGTTGATGTCAGCAGCAAGAATCTTTTGGAATTCATTCTGGATTTCCGTCTTGAATGCCAAAACAGCATCTCTCTTAGCCTGCTCAGCTCCAACTTCAGCACTCTCTCTAAGGATTGCGATTTCTTTCTCTGTTGCATCCTTATACTGCTGTGCTTCAGCCTTTGCTCCACTGACTATGGATTCAGCCTTTTTCTTTGCTTCTGAAATAATAGATTCAGCTTCGGCTTTTGCCGCCTCTATTCCTTCCTTGCGGATAGAAGTGACAAGATCTTGAATCTGTAACTCCATAGGCACCTCCTTATTATGGAATCAATAACTTTAACAAAAGCTAAAAAATATAACCCTCGCACGGTGTGAAAAAGTCACTCCGAGCGTTAGATTTACCCTATCTCAGCCTTCGATAACTATACATTTCATTATATAACGATGGCTAATTTCGTGCAAGTTCCATTATCCGCTTGAGCCTGTTGTTTACCCCTGATTTCTTAAGGGGCGGGTCAAGTTTCTCGCCTAATTGTTTTATGGTTAGCTCCGGATTTTTGAGCCTCAATTCCGCTATCTCCTTGAGCTTGGCAGGCATGCTATCGTACTTACCGGAACGCTTTAACGCTTTAATAGCTTCAACCTGCTTGCCTGCAGCGTCTATAGCTCTATCCGAATTGGCATCGTCGAAATTGGTTATGCGTGCCGCCTTACCGGAATAATGTTTTTCCAGCATGGTGTTTTCAAGTTCTAGCTTGAACTTATCTCCACCCATCAGAACAAAGGTATCACCAATATTTGATGCTTTCTTCATATATACAACGTACTTGCCACGTCTTTCGGATATCCCGCAGGACAATCCATAGAATGTCTCTATGAGTTTCTTCATATCATTGGCAAAGCCTTTGGAACCACACTTAAACTCCATGTGATATCCCTTCTTGGGATCCGAAACGGCTCCGGCTCCCAAGAACGCTCCCTTGAGATACGATTTTCTGCAGCATTTGGTCCTAATAAGGCTGTCCATGATGCCGTCGGTTATGTAGTTTCTCCCCTTACGTATCATCAGGATTCCTGTTTCCCTAAGGACCTGTTCTCCCCCCTCTTCAGAGGATAGGGTGAGTACGTATTTACGAGTCTTACCAAACCTGTTGGTTTCTTGAATCTTGAGCTCCGGATTCAGGGAAAAATACTCCTTAATGAGCTTCTTGTAATGCCTCGCAACAGATGGTTCTCCGGTTACTGCCTTGAATCCGAAATGTCCCGACTTATCCAAAATGGCAGAGGATGATGACCTTAAAAACCCTGAAATCTCCGCCAACTGGCAGCATGCTTTCTCGGGCTCCTTACTTGCCAACTCTTTTTTCAAATCCAAAGCAAAACTCATAACTGTAATCCCGGCAAACAAAAAAGGTGCCTTTTGAAAAAGCATTTCAAAAAGCACCTTGCTTCAACCTATTTACATTAAAGCAACTTCTCTTGAAACCTACTTTCTCGGAGGCAGGGAGAGGATCTCTCTTGCCTCATCAGGTGTAGCGATTTCACGTCCAAGAAGCTTGGCTATTTCAACAACCTTGGCGACCATCTCGCCGTTGCTCTTGGCCAGCACACCCTTCTCCATATACAAATTATCTTCAAAGCCTACCCTAACATGTCCGCCCAAAGAAATTGTTGCGGCAGCTATATGCCAGGCATTCTTTCCAAGTCCCGTAGCAGTCCATGTGGATCCTGCCGGAATAGACTCAACCATGTAGACCAGGTCTCTTATGGTAGCGTTCATCTGAACACCAAGAACAAAGTCCCAATGCAAAGGATGAACCAAAAGTCCCTTCTTATCAGCAACTCTGATGGCCAAATCTATCATGCCCTTATCGAACACTTCAAGCTCAGGCTTGATGCCGCGCTCCTTAAGTATTCTCGCAAAATTCTCAATAGTAGTGTTGGTGTTGGTGAACACCTCGTCTCCGCCAAAATTACATGTCCCGCAATCCAATGTTGCCATTTCGGGGGTTGGTGTAACCTCGGTTGACTGAAGTCTCTCCAGGTCTGTCATTCCGACTGCTCCTCCTGTAGAGGGCTGAATGATTACATCAGGACATTCCTTGCGAATGGCATCGATGCATTCCTGAAAACGTCCCTTATCCTGGGTTGGTGTACCGTCATCCCATCTTACGTGAAGATGAATGAGAGCTGCTCCTGCATCATAGGCAGACTTAGCTTCTCTTACTATTTCCTCCACTGTGTATGGAACGGCGGGGTTTTGTTCTTTTGTTACTTCCGCACCACAAATACAAGCGCTGATAATCAATTTCTCCATAAGAATCTTCCTTTCGGTTAACAGCTCTATACTAAAAAATAAGTCCTAAAACAGTTTATCATCAAAGGTCTCTATGTTCAAGAGTGATTCGGTATCCCCGTTCACGAAGTTCGTTGCTCATACGATCCGCAATGGCAACAGATCTATGCTGACCTCCCGTACACCCAAAAGCGATGTTGAGATGCTGCTTTCCTTCCTTGATGTAGCTTGGAATCAAATCTTCAAGAAGCCTAAGCATATCCTTTACGAACTTCTCTGCAACCGGTTGTTTGAATATGTATCCCGATACTTTTTTGTTGTTTCCCGTAAGTTTGCGAAGGGATTGAACATAGTACGGATTCGGTATGAACCTCACATCAAGAACCAGGTCCGCTTCAGACGGAATTCCTCGCTTATAACCAAATGAGCGAATATTTATGGCGAAGGAACTCTTGCCACCTTTGGTGAACAGTTCTCCTATCTCCGCCTGCAGAGCACTCACCTTCATATCCGTAGTGTCTATTATGAAGTCGGACATAGCTCTGATTTCACGCAGCACTTCTTTTTCGTGAAGGATTACGTCTCTTGTTGTGGGGCCGCCGTCTGCCAGAGGATGGGATCTTCTGCTTGCGTTGAATCTCTTGACGAGGGTTCTGTCCGATGCCTCTATAAACAGCATCGTGCATTCGATATCCTCCCTGGACTTTAGCTCCTTGATCGTCTCCACAAAGTCATTAAAAAATTCTCCACCCCTAACATCCACAACAAAGGCGGCTTGATCCATCCTTCTGTTGGAACTTACGGTGAGTTCGATGAATTCTTTGATCAAGGTTGGTGGCATGTTGTCGACACAATAGTAGCCCCTGTCTTCGAACCAATCGACGGCATTGGTCTTACCTGCACCGGATAAGCCTGTTACTATCACTACCTTCATTTTTTCCATATCCATGCACCTCATCGAATAATGCGAATCTCAGGTTCCAGATCAACTCCAAATTGTTCCTTGACTCTCTTTTGGACCTCAACCATCAAGGATAATATATCCTCTGCAGTAGCTCCTCCGCGATTTATTACAAAGCCACAATGCTTCTCGCTCACCTGAGCTCCACCTACGGTAAATCCCGCAAGGCCTGCATCATCTACCAGTTTTCCCGCAAAATAGCCCTCAGGCCTTTTGAAAAAGCTTCCTGCGCTCGGGTATTCCAAGGGCTGTTTGCTAACCCTCTTCTCTGTGAGCTCCTTCATGTACTCCTGAATTTGGGATACATCTCCTTCTTCAAGCAGGAATTCCGCCTCCAGGACTATATCGCCGGAACTCATGAGAGTGCTATGTCTGTAACTAAGGTCAAGTGATGCCTTTGGTAGATCGCAGACTTTCCAATGCCCATCCGAATTCTTGTGAGCCACCTTAACCTTTACAAGCACATCCTTAATCTCACCACCATAGGCTCCTGCATTCATAAATACTGCGCCGCCTATACTTCCGGGGATTCCTCCCGCAAACTCAAGTCCCGTGAGCCCCACGCTTCCCACCGCCTTGGAAAGGCTAGGAAGAAGCGTTGCCGCACCGGCGTTGACCTTGGTTCCATCGATGTTTATATAGTCAAACCCTTCTCCCAGTTTAATTACAGTCCCCTCGTACACCTCTTCAGCGAAAAGAGTATTGGTTCCGTTTCCAAGGAAAACTCTGTCGGAGCCTTCGGTCTCCTCGAGAACCTCCAGAAGCTCCGAAACCTCGTCAACGATTACGAGCCGACGGGCAAGGCCACCGGCTCGAAAACTTGTGTATTGAGACATATCTACATTATTTAGATTCTTCATTCAATATTACCTCTGCCTCTAGTCCATACTTTTCATATGACAGGTAGTCTTTGGTCTTAGCGTCCAATTCTTTTTCTTTCAATCTCTTATCTACATATCGGCTTAGGTAATAGTAGATTATTGCGAATATGGGTACGCCTATTACCATTCCCAAGAATCCGAACAAGCCTCCGCCGACTACGATGGCAAACATTACCCAGAAGCTGGCGATACCAAGGGAATTACCCAGAATAGCAGGACCAATTACGTTTCCATCAAGCTGTTGCAGGATAACAACAAGGATCAGGAAGTAGAGTGCCTGCATCGGGCTTATGATACATATGATTGCAATGGATGGAATCGCACCGATAAACGGTCCGAAGAATGGGATGATATTGGTAACCCCTATAATCGTACTTATAAGTATCGGATATGGGAGTCCAACTATTCTCATGGCCACGAAGCACAAAACACCGATGATCAGGGAATCTATGAGCTTACCTGTAATAAACCCGCCGAATGTCTTGTTGGAGAAGGCGAAGAAATCATAAATTCCTGTTGCTCTCTTCTCCGAGAAGAATGCAGATATTATCATCTTAAACTGCGCTCTGAATTTCTCTTTGCCATTCAAGAAGTAGACACAGGCAATGACACCGATGATGATGTTAAATGCGGTACGTATGGTAACCATAACACCTGTGGATAGTCTCTGCATAAACGAGCCCACTCCCGGAAGCAATGTGTCCTGAATCCAGGTCAATATGTGATCCTGGAATTCGTTGAAGCCATTGTTAATGCTCTCCGCAACCTCCTGGTTTTCAAACCCCGCCAGGATTTCATTTAGCCAGGAGCTCACCTGATCAAATCGTCCCGGCAGCGTCGCCGTCAATCCACGGATACTCTCTATGACCTGAGGTACGAGAAGCGCAAGCATTCCACCCACAACACCAAAGAGCACAGCCAGACACACCAATGTCGCCACGACCTTGGAGAGTGTAAGGGCTGTTTTCTTGGTTTTGGTTTTGGGCTCCAGTTTCGGATACAGACGCCTTATTACGGCATTAAATATTGGGCTCAAGAGATACGCCATCACGAATCCGTAAATGAAAGGTGACAGGATATTCTTGAATTTTGTAAGTCCAAATCTAAAGCCGGAATAGTTGGTCAGAAAATGATAGAAGAGTACCAAAAGAGCACCCACCGTAAATATGGTGAGCCCCCACCAGAAGAAGCTGGTGCTTGTTATGCTCTTAATTCTCCATCTTGGTTTTTCGTCCATGGTTTCCCCTTATCGTTTATCTCTAACTCTATTTCTCCGATTCCGGTTTTCACTCTATTTCTTTCCGATTAGGTTCTTAAAAAATCCTCTTCCCAATGTGGAACCAAGGTTACCTCCAACCTTCTTGCCGAGGCTTCCCCCAAGGCTTCCGCCAACAACCTTGCCGAATTCTCTTCCCAGGGTGCTTCCAACAGAACCAACTGCAGTCTTGGCCTGACGTTCTCTTTCTCTTTCTGCTTTAGCTATGGCCTTCTGCTGCTCCTTCTCCCATTTCTCCTGGGCCTTCTGAGCTTCCTTCTCTGCCTTTTCCTGAGCCTTCAGCGCTTGCTTCTCCAGGGCAGCATCCTCCTTGGCCTTCTGAGCTTCGAACTCAGCCTTCTCTTTTTCAAAGGCAGCTCGTTCTGCGTCCAATCTGGACTGCTCCTGGGCAACCTGGGCCTGCTCATGAAGAACCTCGAACGCAGACTCATTGTCTACGTAACTATCATATTTGGTCATGGCATCCTGGCTTATGGCATTGGCTCTCGCCTCATCTGACGCAGCAGCCATCTTGCTCTGGGGACAGATGACCTTAATTCTCTGAGCAATAATTGGAATACCTTCTGTGTCGAGGAATGAAACCAGTGCCTCACCTGTTCCGAGCTCCTTAATAGCTTCTTCTGTATTAAAGCCCGGGTTTTCTCTGTAAGACTGGGCGGCGGCTTTGATGGCCTTAAGCTCTGCCGGAGTGTACGCCCTAAGAGCATGCTGGACTTTGTTGCTGAGCTGAGCAAGTACGCTGTCCGGAATGTCTGCAGGGTTCTGTGTAACAAAGTAAACTCCAACACCCTTGGATCTAATAAGCTTAACCATCTGCTCAATCTTCTGAACGAATACGCTTGGCATATCCGTGAAGAGGAAATGCGCCTCATCGAAGAAGAAAACGATTACAGGCTTCTCCTGATCTCCCACCTCCGGAAGTTTCTCAAACAGCTCTGCCATCATCCAAAGAAGGAAGATTGCATAGAGCTTGGGATTGTTCACAAGGGTTGTGGCATCCAAAACATTTATCATACCTCTTCCGTTTATGTCATGGCGAATCCAGTCCATAATGTCAAGGTCAGGTTCTCCGAAGAACTGATTTCCGCCCTGATCCTCAATTGGAAGAATAGCTCTAACGATGGCACCCAAGGACTGCTGGGTGATATTGCCGTAGTGAAGGATGTATTCATCCTTGTGCTCTCCAACGTAGTTGACCATGGATCTAAGATCTTTAAGGTCAATGAGAAGAAGGTTGTTATCATCCGCAATTCTAAAGATGATATTAAGAACTCCCTCCTGGACCTCGCTGAGTCCCAGAATTCTGGATAAGAGTTCGGGACCCATGTCGGAAACAGTCGCTCTAATTGGATGACCTTTCACGCCATAGATGTCCCAGAAGGTTGTGGAATAGCCTCTGTATCTAAAGCTGTCTCTTATTCCAAATTTATCAATGCGAGCTTCCATATCATCAGACTGGACTCCTGCCTCGCATATTCCCGATACATCGCCTTTGACGTCACAAAGAAAAACGGGAACTCCGGCATCCGCAAAGGACTCAGCCATGCACTTCATGCTGATGGTTTTACCTGTACCTGTTGCACCGGCAATGAGTCCGTGTCTATTGCTCATTGAAAGTTCCATATTTACTCGATTACCGTCTGTATCAAGACCCATGTAAATTTTATTATCTATAAACATTCTTACCTCCGTAAAGTTTACATACTTATCCTATATTATTCTAACTCATTGACGACAATGTAACAAGGTATATAATTAAACTTGGAGGTGGAAAAATGAATAACCCCATCAGTTTTGAGAATGTTGCTTCAAACATCAAAAAGACGCTATATGACTACGTGGAAATCGGTAGCTTCACAGGTACAATCCACGAGAAAGAAGTCGAACCATTCTTCACGGATCTTATGGCATCTTTCCCATATTTCAAAGAGCACCCTGAGGACTACGGACTCTACCCTATTGAGAACGACCCGCTGGGAAGAGTCGTGTGTTGGGCTATGGTGAGAGGAAACAGCCCCGACACAATCTGTCTTGTTCATCATTACGACGTTGTCGGAATCGAGGACTTCAAGACACTTAAGGACTACGCTCTCAAGCCGGATGAGCTTCACCAAAAGCTGCATGAAAACCCGGAGATGCTTTCTGAAGAAGCCGCTCAGGATTTGGCTTCCGGTGAATTCTTATTCTGCAAAGGCGGATGCGACATGAAGGCAGGTGGCTCAATTCAATTTTCACTCCTTAGGGAATACGGAGATCTTGCACTTTCCGGAACCCATCTTCCGGGAAACATCATAGTCATCGCAGTTCCCGATGAAGAGAATCTCTCCGCAGGAATGAGGGGCGCCGCAACTCTCCTTGCAGAGCTAAAACAAAAAGAAGGCTTAAACTATAAGCTTATGATAAACTCCGAACCCCACCAGAGACGTACGCCGGAAGAAGGCGTATTCAGCCTGGGCACAGTCGGAAAGCTTCTGCCCTTCATATATGTCAAAGGCAGCATGTCACACGTCGGCAAAGTATTCGAAGGATTAAACCCATTAAATGTTTTGGCTGAAATAGAAAGACGCACGGAAATAAACATGGATTTCTCCGACACGGTTATTACCGGAGAAGATACTGCAGAAGCATCACCTCCCCCAACCTGGATTTACTCCAAGGACAGCAAAGAAGTCTATGACGTTTCCATGCCGCTTAATGCTTATGCGTGTCTGAGTGTACTCACGCTGACCTCCACTCCATCCGAGGTTCTGGAGAAACTGGAGAAGATTTGCCGTGATGCCTTTGGTAAGGTAATCGAAGAGACACAAGAAGCCTTTGATGCCTTCCGCACAAACTCCAAGAGGCCCACATCCAAACTCCCCTGGGAGGTTAAGGTTACGGGCTTTAATCAGCTTGTAGAAGAGGCAGAAAGGGACCACGGAGATACCTTCAGAAAGCTATATCAAGAAAAGCTTTCCGAAATCCTGGAGGATTATAAATCCGCAAAACGCGATATTATCAACTGTAATTACGAGCTTGTAAACTTTATCTTCGATTACGTTGACGATGTTAGCCCTCGCGTTGTCTATGGTTTGCTCCCTCCGTACTATCCATGTGTCTGCAATATGGAAATCGAGAAAGAAGACGAGAAAATCAGGAATCTATTTGGGTACCTTAATGGCTATATTCAAGACAAATACAATCAGAATTATATCAAGGAATACTTCTTCTCGGGCATATGCGACCTCAGCTACATCTCGATGAAGAATCCGGAAGAAACAAAAAAGGCGCTTGCGGAAAGCATGCCTTTGTTTGGTGATTTCTATGATATCCCCCTTGATGATATCCACCTGATATCCATGCCGGGAATTAATATTGGGCCTTGGGGCAAGGACTTCCACAAGCTTTCTGAACGCGTGCTGATAGAAGACGTTTATGAAAGAACTCCCAAGATCCTGGATGCTGCAGTTAAATATATGCTCGGCTAATCACCGACTACGCTCTTCCCTTTTCTTCTTGCATTTTTTCTACTGCAAGTGGGTGCGGTTTTAGGGTGTCGGGAGCAATCACAGATGTATCCTTAACTAGTTTTGCCTCTGCCAGAGCTTCAAGTGCGAGCCTGGTTGCGCATTTATATCCCTCCTTGGGGTCGTGATGGCATTCTGCCGCTCCTACGCTTACTGTGACCTGGTCCTTCCATTTCTTCTTGGCGTTGTTGATGCTCTCACGAATCTCCTCGCAGATTTCCATGATCTCATCTCTACCTGTCAGATAATGAAGAACGACTGCGAAAGTATAGTCGTTATATCTTGCCACCAATGTGTCGTCCAATGCATACTCTTTCATCAGGTTTTCCATATTACTAAGAAGCTCTGCGGTTCTTTCCTCTCCCAGCTTCTCTCTTATGGAAATAAAATCATCTATCTGCACCACTACGATTGCATGTTGACCGCAAGCCAAATTACAATCTCCCCTCTGGGTGAGACAGAATGCATCGAGCCATTCCCACGTATTAATAAGTTGTTGTGAAAGTTGTTTTGTCACAGTTAAAAACATCCCCCTCTAAGCGTCCTAAATCTTTTACGGCCATAGTGTAGTACTCTCCATTCTACTATTCCGTTACCCAAAAAAGGCCAAAAATACCGTACCGTTACCGCTTTGCCAAGTCACTAAAAAAGGGCATATAGCCCTTTCTTGTTGTCTACATCATTTATTCGCAATTGAATTTATGTGAGCTTGTATCCGCCCGATCAGCATATCCAGCGCCACCTTGTTCTGGCCTCCCTCCGGAATAATCACATCCGCATATTTCTTGGAAGGTTCAACAAAGGCTTCGTGCATGGGTTTCACCGTATTCATATACTGGTTTATTACGCTGTCTAAACTTCTTGCTCTTTCCTTAACGTCTCTCGTTATTCTCCTCAGAATCCTTACGTCAGCATCCGCATCAACAAAGACCTTAATATCCATCAGCTCACGCAATTCCTCCTGGGAGAAAATCATTATTCCCTCCACAACTATAACGTTTGAGGGTCGGACAGTTGTTGTTCTATCGGACCTGTCGTAAATGGTATAGTCATAAACAGGAACCTCAACCTCCTCCCCCCTCTTCAGAGCAGACAGGTGTTCCACCAGCATTGCGGTATCATAGGCATTTGGATGATCGTAATTAAGTTTAATTCTCTCATCGTAACTAAGCTCATGGTGAGCATTGTAATAACTATCGTGTGTAATTACGGTAACCTTCTCTCCCAGACTCTTTACTATCTCCTGGGTGATGGTCGTCTTACCGCTTCCCGTTCCTCCGGCAATTCCAATTACGATGATATCCTGCATACGCCACCTCTAGATTATTTAGTAGAATTAACTAGTGCGTTCCAACTCTTCTTTCCTACAGCTAACTCTCCTCCGAATACATAGCCATGGGCGATTTTGCTCTTGCTCGACTTTGTTACTGCGTAGTTAGAGGTGTTGCTGTCGTCTACAAGGAGAAGTATAGCCTTGTTCTTTCCGCAAAGGGCTGCGCCTGCTAGTGAGTCTCTCCACTCATTCCCTTTCTTATTGTCTCCTCTGGACACACCCACATTGTTTGCTGTCATCTTTACTGACGGCTGAAATTTTATCATGGCATAATAGTAGAGGTCCTTCTTACCGCTTCCCTTTCCATTTGTTCCAATTCCATTCTTTAGCTTCCCTTGTCCCCACTCAGCAATAACTCGACTTGTCTCATATCCATTAGCTCCGGCAAGTCTCGTTATATTGCTTGTTGGAATACCCGCATTCTTAAGCTGAGTTTCAAGGGCATACGGAAGTGCAATGTATCCTCCTACTATGATTGCCTTTTTGAAGCCTGTTTTCTTTATGTAATCAACTGTTGCTGTGCTTAACTTCTTGTTTGTTTCAGGATATAGTACAGGGCTCTTGGTTGCATAAGCATATGGCGATACTGAAAGGGCATCCTTAAACCCTGCCTGCGTTGCTATTATTACAGTGTCAGACTTTGACGGCATCTTTTTTGCCACCTCTACTGCTTTTGCAGAAGGTGTGCTAGCCTTTATTCTCACAACCTTATTTACTTTCGGAAGTTTCTTAAGTTCTGTTTCGACACTTGATGCAACATCCTTGGTTGATCCAACGATATATACTGTCGTAACCCCCATGCTCTTTAATACATTGCCTGTTTGAGATGGAAGTGAACCGGGGTTGGTTAGAAGCATTGGTGCATTGAGGCTTCCTGCAAGACCTGCAGCAGCAAGGCTATCCGTAAAGTTTGTATTCGCTGCAACGACTGCATTCTTTGCTGTACCAAACTTCTTTGCTATGGCAGCCATAGTATCGAAGCCTGTGTTTCCGGAGACTCTCTCCCAAATCTTATCCTTTGCTATTATCTTAAAAGTCTTACTTAAAGACCCCTTATAGTTCCCTTTTCCTTTTATAGTTATGGTAGCGGTTCCAGTTTTTGTATTGTTCTTGTACGAAACAGTATAATCAGTTCCATTAACAAGAGTCCTCTTATCCATTGTAACGATTGGACTCTGAGTTATTGCCTTTCCTGTGTATGGCATGTCCGACAAACCGGAAACATTAGCTCTAGATATATTTGCTTGTACAATTTTGTAGGATCCTTCTATTTTTTGACCCGCAAAGTCTCCCTTGCCTGTAACAGTGATCTTAGCTGTTCCGAGATTAATATTATTTGAATAAGAAATTGTATAATCTGTTCCTTCTTTTAGCTCCTTTTCCTTTCTCGGCAGTGAGCCAAACACGCCAACATAGTCCGGTTTAATTGGCTTTCCAGTATATTCACATTTATATAAGCCGTACTCGCTATACGTCACTCCCGGCCTTTCATCGTCAAAAGAGAAATAACCATCAAGGCCCCATTTTAGATTAAATGTATACTGTGCAGTTTTATTTGTATAGGTGTTTATTCCTATAGCCCTGACAATAATCTTGGTCCCTGTTGCAGAAACAGTCTCAATGTAACAATCACCTGCTACTGAATCATATCCCTCGTAATCATCGTAATCAATTATTTTTAGCTGTTTATTATTTAACGTTACATTTAGATACTGATCTAGTCCATTCCCCATTTCCGTATCTTCGTTGAATGGAATGGTTGTTCCTGCTTTAAGGCTTATCTCTGCATTTGCTATGCTGACACGATTTATTCGAAATGACTTCTCAGTGCTGCCCTCAAAATTCCCCTTTCCATAAATGTACACGTACCCTGTATAATACAAACCTTGGTCTTCAATATATTTATCTATTTCAAATGTATAATCAACTCCATTTGTAAGAGTCTTACCATTGAACGTTACAATTGGATTTTGGGTATACTTTCCATCAGCACGATATGTCACAGTTTTTAGTCCTGTAATTGTCGCCTCTTCTATATCCGCCTCATATATTTCAAAGGATAGGGGATCCCCAAAATTGTCCTTCGATAAGGTGCCCGTGCAATTACCAATCCCCTGAATTGTAACTGTTGCTGTCCCTGCGTTAATGTTGTTCTTGTATGAAACTGTATAGTCGACACCTTCAA
>Ga0256404_1010801_pt1 | contig 12491 bp, 9 predicted proteins | sample RumenRJG_01DNA_FD_185990 | JGI IMG/M metagenome (GOLD analysis project Ga0256404, IMG submission 185990) | Bovine rumen microbial communities from Lethbridge, Alberta, Canada - RJG_01 | ecosystem: Host-associated > Mammals > Digestive system > Stomach > Rumen | place: Canada: Alberta | collected...
GCCAGCTCGTCCGCGTCCGGGTCGTGTCCGCGGACAAACGGAAACGCCAGGCGGAATTCGCGCTTGTCGGAAAGCCGAAACGCCCGAAGGGAAAGCCGGTGCAGAACGGATGAGGAGGAAAACGAAACAGCGCAAAACAAAAGGCCGGGCAATGCCCGGCCTTCTTTGTATCATTCGTTGCGGCTGCCCCGCCCATGGTCAGGACGAAGAGTCGTGATTTTTCTCAAATTCCGGCTAATGGAAATAAGAGGTTGAAAACCTTATAGTCTGTCTTCTGGATATGGGAGGGTTAAGGAACAGCACTCAGGTTGAAAACGACCTATTCGTTAGCTGATACAGATAAGATGGTTTGGTTGAAAACGAATAGGCTCGGATGGCAGAAATGCTGTCTGGGTCTTTTTATTTTACATGCGTCGTTTCAGAAATAGCAGGTTGAAATGTTTGCCCATATGCAGTATAATAACATTTGGAAATAATCGGTTGAAAGGAGTCTTTTACAAATGGCCGACAACGGACAGACACTCAATTACGTTAATGAAATATGGAACATCGCAGACTATGTTCGGGACGTTATCTCCCGTGCCGACTATAACAAGGTGGTACTGCCTTTCGCCCTGCTCCGAAGACTGGAATGTGCTTTGGAACCGACCAGAGAACAGGTCGTGAACGCGTTCAGGGAGCATGAGGCTGACTGGGGCAAAGAGAACGGCAATTACTGCCAGTTCTCCGGCAAGGCGTTTTATAACATCACTTCCTTCCGCCTGAACAATCTTGGCGCTGAAGATACCTATTCTGCCCTGGATGCGTATATCAACGGCTTCTCTCCGAATGCCAGAGAGATCATGCTGAAGTTTGAGATGGAGAGCACCTGCAAGAAGCTGCAGGACAATGGCATGCTCTACGAAGTGTGCAGACGGTTTTCTACACTGCCATTCGATACCGATACCGTATCCGACAGGGATATGTCCGATATCTATGAACATCTCATCCAGCGTTACGGCGACGAGATCGCGGAAGACGCCGAGGACTTCATGACCCCAAAGGACATTGTCCGGCTGGCCGTCAATATGGTCTTTGCCAACGATGACGAGCTGATGAAGTCTGATAAGGGCGTCGTTAGAACGCTGTATGATCAGACCTGCGGAACATGTGGATTTATTGCCGATGCACTGGATCAGCTTGATGAATGGCATGAGGACAAGAAAATGACGGCTCCTGCCGTTATCGTTCCGTTCGGGCAGGAACTCTCGCCTGTCACGTGGGCTATGGGTAAGGCGAACCTGCTCCTTAGGAACGTCAGCAGCTCAGATGGTGATATATATGATCAGATGAAGGATATGTCCGAACATATCATGCTGGCAGACACTCTTTCCGACGACAGGTTCTCGGGACAGACCTTCAACTATCAGCTGTCGAACCCGCCCTATGGTAAAAAATGGGAAAAGCAGCAGTCTGACGTACTCGAAGAAAAACGGCTTGGCTTTAAGGGACGCTTCGGTGCCGGACTTCCTTCTATCAGCGACGGTTCGATGCTTTTCCTTCAGAACATGGTAAGCAAACTTGCTCCGCTCTCTGAAGGCGGCGGGCGCGGCGGTATCGTTCTTTCCGCTTCTCCGCTCTTTAACGGTGATGCAGGCAGCGGTCCTTCCGACATCCGCAGGTGGCTTCTGGAGCAGGACTTCATTGACTGCATCGTAAAGCTTCCTACCGACGAGTTTTTCCGTACCGGTATCAATACTTATCTCTGGATCGTAACGAACAGAAAGCCTGAAGAACGTAAAGGCTATGTGCAGCTGATCGACGCTTCAGACTGCGGCGAACTGCGCCGCAAGTCCCTTGGAAATAAGCGGAAAGACCTCTCCGAACAGCAGATAAACTGGATTGTCGATACCTATATCAATGGCAAAGACCACGACAAGAGCGTCATGCTTCCGAAGGAAGAGTTCATGTTCCGTGCCGTGACTGTCCAGCGACCGCTCAAGATGGTCATTACGTTCGATCTTGATAAGTGGGACGCGCTGTTCGACGTCAAGGCTATGCAGAAGCTCTCTGAAGCGAACAGGCAGGCTCTGAAGTGTGCTGTGGCTCATTATGAAGGGCAGACCGTGAAGTATGACTGGTTCGTAAGCCATGCCGATGACTTCAGGAACAAGATGAAAAACCCGGAAGTCACAAAGAAACAGCTGACAGACGCCTTCATCAAGGTATTCGGCGTCAAGACAGACAGCGACGGCGATATTGTAAGGGATAAGAACGGCAAGCCCGTACCCGACCCGGAACTCAAGGACACGGAAAAGGTTCCTTATACGCAGGACATCGAAGACTACATGGAGAAGGAAGTCTATCCGTATGTCCCAGATGCCTGGGTGGACACGTCCGTGACAGACGAAGGCCCGCTCGGCGACCGTCAGATAGGCGTTGTCGGAACGCAGATCTCCTTCGATAAATACTTCTATCATTACGAAGCACCGAGAGATCCGGCGGATATCATGGCTGAGATAAAGGCGCTGGAACCGGAAATCGAAGATGCTCTGAAAGGGGTATTTGAATGAGTAGAAAGATGAAAGAAAGCGGAATTACTGCTGTAGGAACATATCCTTTAGACTGGCAGTGTGTTAGGATAAAGTTTCTTTTCGAAAACGGCGTAATCAAAAGTGGTCCATATGGGAGTACGCTGAAAAACATAACAGTAATGAATGGCGAATATCCTATATACAATCAAGCAAACGTTATCAGCAATGACTTTATGCTTAGACGCAATTATATAGACAAAGATAATTTTGAAAAAATGAGTCGCTACCAGATAGCAAGCGATGATGTCGTATTTTCAATGATGGGTACCGTTGGCAAATGTTCTATTGTGCCTAAAGACATTGACGCAGGTATTATTGATTCGCATCTGTTTGAGGCAAAATTAAACACAGAAAAAATCGACCCGTCTTTTTTCTGTTATGCCTATGATAAAGATAATTGTTCTCTTGTACTTGAGCAGTTTATTGAAGCCATGAACGGGTCTATTATGAACGGTTTAAATGGCTCATTGATAAAGAATGCCTTTATATGCTTACCATCTCTTCCTGAGCAGCATGCCATCGTTTCCTTCCTTGACCGCAAATGCTCCGCCATTGACACCGCCATCGCAAAGACGAAGGAAAGCATCGAAAAGCTGGAAGAATACAAAAAGACTGTCATCACGAAGGCTGTGACGAAGGGACTGGACCCGGATGCGAAGATGAAGGACAGCGGGATTGAATGGATTGGAGAAGTGCCGGAGAATTGGGAAGTCGAACCTATAAAATACTTGTTCCGTATTCTGAAGCGTATCGCCGGAAAGGAAGGCTATGACGTAATATCAATTACGCAGAAAGGGCTTCGCATCCGCGATGTTTCAAACAATGAAGGTCAGGTAGCAGAGAGCTACGCGAAATACCAATTTGTATATCCCGGAGATTTTGCGATGAACCACATGGATCTACTTACTGGTGGCGTTGGGCTTTCTGATTTATTTGGCGTCACAAGCCCTGATTACCGTGTTTTCAGAAGAATATCCGAGAAGAGCAACAACAAGTACTATGAGTATGTCTTCCGTTCATGTTATTGGAATAAAATATTTTATGGTATGGCGATGGGTATAGCCGAAGTCGGAAGAAAACGTCTTCAGGCTCCTGTATTCTTGAACATCAAATTCCCCGCTCCGCCCACAGATGAACAGGCACGTATCGCTAAATATTTGGACCACAAATGTTCTGCTATCGATGCCCTCATCGCCAAGAAGCAGACAGCGATAGAGAAATGGGAAGAATACAAGAAGTCCCTTATCTACTATGCAGTTACAGGCAAGATTGATTGCAGGACAGAAACAACGGAGGGCATTGGATAATGTACGACTCTCATATATACGGCGGAAGGTATTTCGACCTGAAGGCGAAACTGATTGACATCATGAACGGCGATGATCCCGACACATCAGTTGACGAAATCGCAGACACAACACAGGAACTGTATGAAAACGGCGAAATACAGGCGACACAATACGATAACCTGATGTCGTTAATTCAGGATATGGAATGATATCTGTATATCGAAAGCTGAGAAAGGGACAATATGAACGGATACGCTATTAAGATCAACGCCTTTTCTTCGGACGACTTGTCCGGAACCACGTACTATGGCGGAAAGAATCGTACCACCTTGACTTACGGATTTGTGCCATACGCTACCGAAGAAAGTGCGAGAAAGGCTATCAACGGGTGGAACAAATTCCTAGACAAAGCAGGCAGCCATGACTATCACAGATATGAAATTGACGGTGTGGTCCCGGTCACGGAAAGCCTGATACAGCAGGTGGAAAAACAGGAAACTGCTTTGCAAATAAAAGTAGCCAGGGAAAGCGAGAAATTCTTCCGTGCTTTACGGAAGACAATGGCGGAAAAGGATGCAGAACATATGGAGAACAATGCTGAATGAAGGTAAACGATTTCAAGCGGATACGCGAGAAAATAATGGACGTAATGCGTCTCAGGGAATTAGATCAACTGATCGGAACGACGATCAGTACGCCTGTTAACACTGGAGGAATCCAGTTTCTCGAATATCCGGCACTGAAAAACACAGCTGCTGAATTCCGTTCGTCTATGGCGTCGGATGGCATTCAATATTCTGAAGACGAATCGATCATTGCTGCCGTCTGTATGTCAATCCTCAATGAATCTGACGCCCTGGATAGTACACCTGCTTTTGTCATCGATGCCATCGCCAGAAACGGTCGTGTGTTCCGTGAAGATGATTTCAGCAGCAATCCGTATCTGAAATTGACCCATTTCCCGCAAGAACGCTGCGGAGACTACGAACTTGGTTATGCAGAATACAGAAAACGGGAAGTCGTTATGTATGATGATCCTGCATTAGTCGGCAACATTGTAGAAATTCCACGTATCGGATTCATAGAGAAACGGTTCAGGTATCCGCTTATCGCGGAAAACAAATGCACCTGGATGTCGGTCAGCCCGAATGAAATATGTACCATGCAGAAACATATCGATCAGGCCGCTGGTAAAGTCCTGACTCTTGGTCTTGGAATGGGTTATTACGCACTGATGGCTTCAGAAAAAGAAAGCGTCGAATCGGTGACTATCGTAGATAAAGCGCCGGAAGTCATCAAGCTTTTTATGAAATATATTCTTCCTCAGTTCCCGCATAAAGAAAAGATCAACATCATCAATGCAGATGCTTTTGAATATCTAGCATCCCTGCAGGATGGGGTGTTTGACTACTGTTTTGCAGATACCTGGAAAGGTAATCTCGATCCGGTGCCTTATCTGAAGATGCGACAGCTCGGCCATAGGTTCAGTCAGATGAAGATGTCTTACTGGATCGAAGAATCCATGGTTTTGACGTTCATGGGCATCGTATTTATGCTGATTTTAGACGGCTTCTATAAATCCGCAGGAATACCAAATCCCGGCATTGACGAAAAACTGATGAGCCCCGACAATATGTACACATGGAATCTGCTGAACGAAAGGCTGAAAGATGTCGTTATCAGCAGACCGGAGCAGATCGACTATTTCATAGATTATAGAAATGTCATCAAAATGATTTAAGGGAGTTTTACAGGTTTTAGTTTGGGCAGCGGAGCCGGTCTTCCGGCTTCGTTTCTGAAACCAAAATTGATATATAAGGAGAATCGTATATGAGCAGACCACTTGGCTTTTATGTGCCGTATCAGGAAGATGACAACGCAGACGGCGATTTTGGAAATAAGTTTGCAAAAACGCAGTTTATTCCACTGACTGCCATTGAGACGCTATATCAGGTCAACGGAGGCTATTGGAAGCTGCGCACTCTTGCAGGAAATACCTATGGATTCGGAACTATGGACGATGATGACATAACTCCAGACACACCGGTGATTGAAGAACTGGTCGGTGTCTGTGATAATACCGAAGAACAGGAGTAAATAAAATGTCCGATACAATCCATCTCGAAACGAATTTCGAACATTACATCAGCCGTAAGCTGACGGAACTCTCCGCAGACGGCTGGAAGGTCAGCCCTGACGATACGAGGTTCGACCCGAATACCGCATTATATATGCCGGACTTCATCGACTGGCTCACTGCTATCGCACCTGAAAAAGTTGAGAAGATGAAAAAGGACTCCGGTGCAAACTGGCAGTCCAATCTTGAAAAAGCACTGGTAAAGGCTCTGGAGAACGAAGGTACCGTACAGGTGCTTCGTAAGGGCTTCCCTCTTGCGGGATACCAGACCATTGACTGTTCCGGCAGATACCCGAATGACCCACGTGTGGAGAAGGCAAAAAAGCTGTATGACGCCAACATTCTCCGTGTCATGCATCAGGTACATTACCAGACGGCAGGGAATAAGTCTCTTGACCTGGTATTCTTCATCAACGGCATTCCGGTCGCTACGAGCGAAGTCAAGACAGAACTGACGCAGACCGTGCAGGATGCTATCACGGAATACCAGACAGAACGCAGGCCTATTGAGCCGGGAACAAAACGCAAGAACTATCTCCTGATGTTCAAACGCGGTGCTGTGGTACATTTTGCCATCTCCGAAGAAGAGATCTGGATGTGCACGAACCTGGAACCGCAGAAACCGAAGTTCCTGCCGTTCAATAAGGGAACGTCCGACGGTCACGCAGGAAACGACCCGATGAAGGACGGCGATTCCGACTATCCGACCGGATACTTCTGGAACGATGTGCTGAAAAAAGAGAACTGGCTCCGCATCTTCCACGACTTTGTATTTGAAAAAGTCGAGAAGAAGGAAGACGTTACCGGACGAATGCGCGAAGTAAAGACGCAGCTCTTCCCAAGATATCATCAGTGGGACTGCGTAACAAAATGCATCAATGATGTAAAAGCGAATGGTGTCGGTCAGCGATATCTTATCGAGCACTCCGCAGGATCCGGCAAGACCGAGACGATCTCCTGGACGGCTCACGCTCTGGATAATCTCCGTACCGATAACGGCGACAGACTGTTCTCTTCCGTCATTGTGGTGACTGACCGCGTAGGATTAGACACGAATATCAAAGGAACTATCAAACAGCTGAAAAAGGTTCCGGGACTCATCGAGATGATCGGCGGTGATGCTGACAAGAAAACACAGGGAGCGAAGAACAAAGCTCTTGCCAAGGCAATCCACGACAGGCGCGATATTATCGTTGTGACGCTCCAGACGTTCCCCTACGCATTAGACGCCATAGGCAGCGACGAGACGCTCACAGGGGCTAATTTTGCCGTTCTGATTGACGAAGCGCATTCCTCTCAGACAGGCGAGTTCGCGGGTAAGATGAAAGAAGCCCTGAAGCGCGCGTCCGAAGTCAAGAAAAAAGAAACAGACGATCCGAACGCCGAAGCGACGGATGAGGAAGCCATCAACGAATACTTCAAGAAAATCCAGAGTTCTCACGCCATGCCGAAGAACGTATCCTTCTTCGCTTACACGGCAACCCCGAAGGCAGAGACGAAGACTATCTTCGGGCGTCCTGGAAGCTGTATCGACGAGAAGACAGGCCAGCCTATCCCTGAGTCCTTCCATCTGTACCCGATGCGTCAGGCTATCGAAGAAGGTTATATCGTGGACGTTCTTCCGGGATACATCCCCTATAGCACGGCTTACAGGATCAAGGAAGACGTCATCCCTGAAACGATGGTGGATACCAGAACCGCTGTCAGGACGATCGCCCTGTGGCAGTCCCTGCATCCGACGAACGTCATGCAGAAGGCACAGTTCATCGTTGAGCACTTTGTAAAGAATGTCGCGCCTATGCTGAACGGACAGGCAAAGGCAATGATCGTAACATCTTCAAGACCTGCCGTCATCCGCTATAAATACGCCATCCTTGCCTATCTTAACGCGCATCCTGAATATGACCGCAGCAAGATTGCGGAGAACCTGCGCTTCAAGGTTCCGGGCGAGCCTCTGGTCGCATTTTCCGGAAAGGTCATTGGCAAACAGGCGATCATGAAGGAAGACGAGTCCATCGTATCTGAGTTTGATTATCTGAAAGAGAACCCGTTCGCGCAGATAAGGAGAGACTACGATTACACGGAAGAGAACTCCAACAACATCGGCTACCAGTCCGTAGAGTCCGCCTTCGACCTGCCGGATAATCGCATTCTTATCGTCTGCAACAAGTTCCAGACCGGTTTCAACCAGCCGAAGCTCTGTGCCATGTATATAGACAAGGCAATGAGCAATGATATCGAGATTGTGCAGACGTATTCACGGGCGAACCGCACGTTTTCCGGCAAGGACAGGGTCTTCATCGTGGATTTCGTGAACGATCCCGACACTGTCTATAGGGCCTTCCGGAAGTATGACAGCGGCGCTGAGATGGAGCACGTCCAGAACCTGAACATCATCTACGACATCAAATCGAAGCTGGATGACGCCGATATTTATGCGCAGGACGAGTTTGAGGAATATAAGAAGCTCCGCTATAAGGCTATCGCGGGAGCGACTGATGAGAAGGCGAAGGACGTGTACCGCAGAAAGCTGTACGCTTCCGTATCAGGCCCGGCAGAGCGCTGGAACAACGCCATGCGGGCGCAGCAGAACGCTTTCAAGGTATGGACAAGTACCAAAGATGACGCTGAGGAAACGGGCAGCAAGGAACTCATAAAGACTGCTGAAGCCAAGATAGAGGAAGCGCAGGAAGCTATCGGTAATCTGCTTGAATTCAGGAAACTGCTGAAGCGTTACTGCTCCGCGTATACTTACATCACACAGGTCATTGACCTCGGTGAGCCGGATCTGGAAGTGTTCCTTGGCTTCGCGAAGCTCCTTCTGGAACGCATCAACGGTACTTCCATCGAAGAGATCGATATTTCAAGCCTTGTGCTTTCAGACTACAGGATCAATCCTGTCGATATCCTCCCGCCGGAAGACCCGGACAAGCCGGCTCTTAAGCCGATGCGCGGCGGCACTTCTGCATCCATGCCGGAGCAGGAGTCTCTTCGTGAGATCGTGCAGCATATCAACGAAGCGTGGGGACCTGATGTATCCCCTGTTGACGGTGCAAGAACGGTCAATGCTATCGTAGACTCTGTATCCGCTGATGATGTCAGCCGTATCCAGATCAGAAATAGTACGAACAGCAAAGAAGCTATCATTGAGGACGGCAGGCTCGAAAGCATCATCAAAGTCGCTGCACTTTCCCTGATGCATAATGACATGGGAAGCTTGGCGGAGAAGATACTGACTGATCCACAGGCATGGAAGCCAGTTGCTGAGATGATCTACGACCTTGTAAACGGCAAAAAGCATCTGGATATCGAGGATATCGCAAAATATGTGGAAAAGACAGGCGGTAAGTGATCCGTTCATAAGGAAAGGATGCTGTTTATGGGAATAGAATACGATATTCTCGGTCTTCGCGATCTTAAAATAACGGACATCACAGAAAAGACGGATTTTGACAAAGGCTTCAAGGTAATGGCGCTGGCTTATACCGGCGCCGTTCCTGACAGATGCCCGGTGTGCGGCGCTCCGCTGTATAAGCACGGTATCAGGCATATCCGGGTAAATGATACACCGTTTCAGGGCTGGCCTTGTGTTCTTGATATTTCCGTTCCACGATACCGTTGCCGTGGGGAAAATGAGAAACATATTTGGACACCGACATTTGCCGACATCGATGAGAAACATAAAATGACGAAACGTGCGCTTCGTGACATCACTGTGCGGTCTATGCGGACGACTTTCGAGGATACGGCGGGTGATTACATGATGACCGGACGCACGATCAATAATGTTTTCGTTGATTTCATCCGTGAAAATACAGAAAGGCTGCGTTTCAAAACTCCGCAGTTTATCGGAATAGATGAGATAAAGGTTAAGAAAATCGGCGAGCTTACCGTTGTAACAGACCTTGAGCATCACACCCTGTACGACATCCTGCTCGGAAGAAACCAGCCCAGTCTGTCAAAATATTTCATGGCGATGAAAGACCGTGAGTCTGTGCTGTGGGTATGTTCTGATATGTACAGACCATTTGAGAAATCCATATCGATGGCTTTGCCGAATGCGAGATGGGCTATTGACCATTTTCATGTCGTTATGAAGGCAAACGAAGCCGTGGACGCTGTAAGACGAACGCTCCAATCGTCCATGACAAAGATGGAACGCATCAGTACAAAACGGGGACTTGCCTACACGCTGAAGACGAGAGCAAAAGACCTGTCTCCGGAAGAAGCGATTAAGATACGGCTCCTGCGGTCGAAGCCAGACCTGAAACCGCTTGCGACAGCGTTTGATCTGAAAGAAGATTTCTTCAACATCTACGATGAAAATATGTCTTCAAAAGATGATGCTCAGAAGGCGTTTGCTGAATGGGAAAAGTCGATACCAGAGGATTCGCTATATGATAAGTTTCGGGAACTGGCAGGCACGGTACATAACTTTTACGAGCAGATATTCGCTTACTGGGACTGCCCGATAACGATATCCAACGGTTATACGGAGTGTATGAACCGTCTTATCCGAGAGAATAACCTGAAAGGCCGCGGTTACTCGTTCGAAGTTCTGCGAGCAAGAACGCTCTACCGCAGAGCGAACCTATCAGCTATCCTTGAGAAAGGACTTTTGGATACTGTCGGCCCTGTTATTCAGGAAGACAAACCAAACTTCCACCTGGACAGCACTAAGGGTGAGGATATGGATGAAGACGATGAATGGGAGCCATTCCCTGATGTTGACCCAGACACGGGCGAGATACTCGAATAGACCGACAACAATCGAATAACACGAAAAAGGACGTTACCGTAATGGCAGCGTCCTTTCGTTTTTCAACCTCTTATTTCCACGTAGCACCTGTTCGGGTGTTCCGACTTTCAACCTCTAATTTCCACCATAGGGGTATCTAATGCTGGTTGAAACAGTCTTATCGATACGTCATATTCAACCGTCAATTTCCAATACCCCAAATTCCGTTCCCTTGATCCGTCTGGGCCAGTTTGCCACCTGAATGTCCTCCCATTCTTCCCGGTAGTCGCCCTGCTCTTTTGTGTAGGCGATCACAAGACTCTGGCTTTCCTCACCGAAATTCCGGTATGACAGAAGCCCGCGGATGCCGAATACGTCGAGAAACCGCAGGAGCTGTCCGTAAGTCTGAATCGGAAGCGGACCGGTCACTCTCCGGAGCTCATTCGAAACCGCGCCGTGCTCAAGGCTGTGCGCTGCCCGGGGCGACAGGTAGTCCGACAGATCCGTCAGCCGTGCCTGCATCCGGTCTTTATCTCCCGGACGCACGGTTCTTTTGTGGCCCTCCGCTCCCCAGATATAGTCTGCGATCACCGCGGCATATCTTGCGACCAGCAGCACCTTGTCCGGATCGTACGCGGGCGACTCCGGATCGGAATAGATGTGCAGGAGCTTCGTTGTCGATCCGATCCGTTCCTCCCAGATGTACTGGCAGATTTCCGCCAGCTTTTCCGCCTCGGTTCCGGCCGGCATGCTTTCGCTGGCTGTCCGGACGGCGTCTGTCAGGCCGGCCAGGTTTCCGGCAATCGTTCGAAGTTCTTCTCTGCTGTCGTCTTTGCCCATAATTCCTCCTTAGTGAACCTCTCCACCTGAATGGGATTCAGATGGAGCTTCCCAGGAGGGGCTGCCCCCTGTGGAAACATGACGGGGCCCGATACGGGACAGTCGCGGGCGGTGATGGTTTGCGCACATCAGCGGCACAGCGCCTTGCGCTGCGTCTCCGGCCGCGGTCGTCTTAACAGGCACCGCTTTTATCCAGCACTCTGCTTTGTTGCCCTGAAGTCTTACGAAGTTTCCGCAAGGCGCCAGAGCGTAGACAGGGTACACGCGGTTCTCTTCCCCACCTCGGGAACTTCTGCCCGGAGGCGGGTCCATGCCTCAGATGACATGGTTTTTTCCATCGCGCGGAGGAAGTACCTCGCGGCGATGTTATAGGATGCAGACAGGTCGCAGGCGTACTGCTTCCCTGTCTGGAACGTGCATTTCGAAAAATCGGACGGGTCTCTTGCGACCGGGCCGGAGCCGTCATAGGCAAGGGCCGAGGTGTTCTTCGGGTTGATGAGGAACACCCGGATATGGGCCCGGCTTGCCATGCCTTTTACCAGGTCCCGGATACGGCACTTACACCAGTGATGAATGCGGTCCCTGTGCCGGCCCCGGCCCTTCATGCGGCCAAGGTGTTCCAGTACGATCCCGTAGGCGTGAGACTTGACGGCCTGGTCCACGATCCAGCGGGCAAGCTGCCGGACGTAGTTGTTCTTAAGGCAGGCCAGCTTCGTGTACAGCCGGGACAGCTTCTGCGGGCCGCTCTTCTTCTGGATGACGCGGATTCCCGCCAGCAGGCCGTCGATGGCCCGCCGCTCCTTGTCGAACGGATCGAACGCGCGGGAGTAGACATATCCCCAGGCATCAACCGCGGAGCAGACGGCCCCGTGGTTGATGCCGAGGTCCACACCGAGGACGATCTGCTCGTCCGG
>Ga0256404_1010802_pt1 | contig 12491 bp, 13 predicted proteins | sample RumenRJG_01DNA_FD_185990 | JGI IMG/M metagenome (GOLD analysis project Ga0256404, IMG submission 185990) | Bovine rumen microbial communities from Lethbridge, Alberta, Canada - RJG_01 | ecosystem: Host-associated > Mammals > Digestive system > Stomach > Rumen | place: Canada: Alberta | collected...
GCTGGAGACAAACAAGAATGCGTCATGTTGCTAAAGGACTTTAGCAACGACAGCCTGCTCGTGCAGCTGCAGCATCCTACTACTCCCACCACCGCTTCGCGGTCCCCCTCCCTCTAGAGGGAGGCTGGAGTTTGAATGACTTCATCGCTTAACTTAATGACATTATCTCCGAGGGAGGGGGCCAGAGATAGATTGACTTTGCACCGCGAACCATTCCCTTCGGGGGCAGGTGGGGAACTTCGCCCCTGCTGAGCCCCGAAACATCCGCTTCGCGTCGCAGCCATCCACTTCGGGAAGGCGGGGACTCTGTGTTAGATGAACCACGAAACGCTACTTCCGCGATGTGGTCATTCGCTTCGGGAGGGCGGGGACTTCGAGACAGCGAGCGAAGCGGTGAACATCCGAAGCGGCGCCGAAAAAGACAACAAAGTTGAGCTGAAAACAGTTGCATCAGTTTACATCGAGCCCCAATCTGGGCGCGAGGGAAGATTCGCCGCTGAACGAGTCGGCTCGAAGCCCCCGCCTGACCGCGACCACGAAAGAATCCTCCGCGAACCTCCGCTTCGCGCCCACGAACAACCCTACAACCCTACACCACTCAAACGAAAGGACCCACACAATCCATGACCATCATCATCACCGGCGGCGCCGGTTTTATCGGCAGCAACTTCATCTACTACGAACTCCAGAACCACCCGGAAGACCGCCTGATCTGCCTTGATAAGCTCACCTATGCCGGCAACCTCGAAACGCTCGAAGCCGCGCAGAAGCACGAAAACTTCAAATTCGTCCGCGCCGACATTGCCGACCGCAAGGCCGTCTACGCACTCTTCGAGGCCGAGCACCCCGACATCGTCGTCAACTTTGCCGCCGAGAGCCATGTCGACCGCTCCATTGAGAACCCTGAAATCTTCCTCCAGACGAACATCATCGGCACGAGCGTCCTGCTCGACGCCTGCCGCAAATATGGCATCACACGCTATCATCAGGTTTCGACCGACGAAGTCTATGGCGACCTGCCGCTCGACCGCCCCGACCTCTTCTTCACCGAGGAGACCCCGCTCCATACGTCGAGCCCCTACAGCGCATCGAAAGCCTCGGCCGACCTCCTCGTCATGGCTTATCACCGCACGTACCAGCTGCCGACGACGATTTCCCGTTGCTCGAACAACTACGGCCCCTACCATTTCCCTGAAAAACTCATCCCGCTCATGATCATCAACGCCCTCGCTGACAAAAAGCTCCCGGTTTACGGCACGGGCGAAAACGTCCGCGACTGGCTCTATGTCGAAGACCACTGCGCCGCCATCGACCTCATCATTCGCAAAGGCTGCGTCGGCGAAGTCTACAACATCGGCGGCCATAACGAGCGCCGCAACATCGACGTCGTCAAGACCATCCTCCAAGCGCTCAAAAAGCCGGAATCCCTCATCGAACACGTCGCCGACCGCAAAGGCCACGACCGCCGCTACGCCATCGACCCGACGAAGATTCACAACGAACTCGGCTGGCTGCCCGCGACGAAATTCGAGGACGGCATCCAGAAGACGATCCAGTGGTATCTCGACAACCGCGACTGGTGGCAGCACATCATCAGCGGCGCGTATCAGGACTACTACGAAAAGATGTACGGCCACCGCGCCAAACTCTGATTTCCTGATTTCCCTAGGGAGGCATGCAACATGTCCATCGAATCCATCCGCCCGCAGCTCGATGACGAAACCTGCAAGAAGCTCGCTGTCTGGCTCTGCGACAACGCCCTCAAAACCACGTCCTACTATATCCAGGAGACGTACGAAGCCCTCAAGGAATATGCGGAAAACGGGATGACCGAAGACATCCTCGGCAGCATGCGCGAAGCCATGCACCGTCCCGATATGACCGAGCGCGAGGCCACGATCCTGACGGAAGGCGAACTCCGCCGCGGCATCAAGCAGCTCCAGATCTGGGCCGAACGTCCCCGCGACACGAACGCCCGCTTCTTCCGCCTCAAATACAATCAGGTGAACTGGGAGTGATGGGGAAGCTCATCTCAAAGGCCCCCTCCCAGAGGGGGCTGTCAGCGAAGCTGACTGGGGGAGTCTCACAAGATGGGCGTTTGCGATGCAGGATGGCTGACATACGCGGGCTGTGCAGCAACTTCTTTCCGCGCCCGCATAAATTTCAATCGTGCATTTCTTACGTCGTTCTTGTGAGACTCCTTCCGCCCTTTGGGCACCTCCCTCTGAGAGGGAGGCAAGCATTCTCGTGCCTCTCCATTTTACTTGTACAAATCCTGCTGTTTGTCATGCTTTCTATCTTTTCCACATCTGCAGTCTCCGCCGCGCCTGTCCCTCTGCGCGGCGTCCCTGCGGCCGCCGGGGCGGCCATTCCGCTTTGCGGAGTTATTGAGGGCTTTTATGGCACGCCGTGGACGGAGGACGCCCGCCTCGACATGATTTCTTTCTGCGGGCGTACGGGCTTCAATGCCTATATCTACGCGCCGAAAGACGACCCGTACCATCGCGAAAAATGGCGCGAGCCATACCCCGAAGGCGAACTTGCCGACCTTTCGCGCCTCGTCGCCGCCGCGCAGAAAAACGGCGTCCGCTTCATCTTCGCCGTCTCGCCCGGCCTCGACCTGCATTTCGGCGCAGGGGAGGACGCCGACTGCGCCGCCATGCTCGCGAAATTCGAAGCGCTCTACCAGCTCGGCGTCCGCGACTTCGCCATCTTCTTTGACGACATCGAAAGCCGCGACGGCGCCGGACAGGCCGCATTCCTCCGCGCCGTCGACACCGATCTCCGCGCCCGCCACAGCGACATCCATTCCCTCATCACCGTCCCCACGGAATACAGCTATGACACCATGCAGGACGGGCAGGGGAGCCCGACCGCTTACACGCGCGCCTTTGCGGCGGGTCTCACAGGCACGGACATCCTCGTCCTCTACACCGGCGACGGCGTCGCCAAAGGCGGCCTCACGGCCGAAAGCCTCGCCAGCGCCCGCAGTCTCTACGGCGGCCGCCCGCTCGGCCTCTGGTGGAACTATCCCGTCAGCGACTACGACGAAGCCAAGCTCGCCCTCGGCCCCATCGAAAAACTGCCGCTCGATGGGGGAGGCGTCCCTGCCATCTTCTACAACCCCATGAAGCACGAGCGCCTCAGCAAAATCGCCCTCGCCACTGGCGCGGCGCTCGCCCGCAATCCCGAAACCTACGATCCCGAAGCTGCCTGGCATCAGGCCATCCAAACCTACGCAGTCGCAGAAAGCCGAGCTGCAGAGAGCCTCGCCGCAAAGCGTACCACCATGGAAAGCCGCGCCAGCGAAGCACCTGCGCGCGATCTCGCCGCCGCCATGGAAACCTTCGCCGACCACAGCACCCACATGAAAAACAGCTGGGCCGACATCGGCCGCCCCGACGCGCCAGAATTTCGCCATGCAACGGGCAACCTCTTCGCCGCCATCGACCAAGGCGCCCCCGAAGCCGTCACCCTCTCCCGCCTTCACGACCTCGATGCCCGGCTTTCCGCCATCGAACAGGATGCCGACAGCCTCGAACAGAACATCGATGATGCAACACTTGATGAATGCCGGCCGCAGATTCAGCGGTTGAAGCGTATGGCGGACGCTGCCCGTTGTGGCCTCAGGATTCTTGAAAATACGAGCGATGAAACTGCTCACGTGCAGTTCCGAGCATTGCGAAAAGAGCTCGCAGGGGATACTGGCGCCCGTATCAGCGATGATGCCATCGAAGTGTTGCTGGAGGAGATTGTTGCGAGAGTAGGGGAATGAGCAAAATCCAACACTTGGCCCCCGCCCGCCTCGCGCACGAACAAATATCCGCGCCCACGAAATCCCCTTGACACCCATCCGCCCTCGTGTTATACTCATACCCATACAAGCAAAAGCAATGACGGAGAGGAGAAGCATCCTCGCTTCCCCACATAAGCGCCCCCACCCCCTCGAAGAGAGCTGCCCACGCTGGGACGGCAGCAGGGGACAAGCGCCGAACTACCCTCCCGAGCCGCAGGCCCAAAGGCATTTTGCCGAGTAAGTACTGCCGGACGCCCCCGTTACCATGGGCTAGGATTTGTGCACGAATCCGAACAAAGCGGCTTGCGAAAGCAAGCAGGGTGGTACCACGAGCTCACAGCCCGTCCCTGTACATAGGGGCGGGCTTTTCTGCACCCTGCGCTCGCCCAAAGCAACCCCACACCCCACCGACGCGTTTCGGTGACCCGCTTCGCGCCACCGAACCTCCCTTCGGGAGGGCGGGGGCTTCCAAAAGGGATCTTTTAGCTGTAAGGAAACGGAAACAACCGAGATTTTACGATGTGAACCAAACGTCTCAAAGTTCGTTGAGCCTTGCAGGCCGTGTCAGCGTTGATCCCGTTGGAAGCCCCCGCCCGACCCGAGCACGATTCCCACTTCGCGACCACGAACCTTTCCATATCACCCAAACAAGGAGGACCCCAACCATGATCATCGTCATGAAACCCACGTCCACGAAAGAAGACCTCGCCCGCGTCACGTCCAAAATCGAATCCGTCGGCCTCTCCACGCACCTTTCCGTCGGCAAGGAGCGCACGATCGTCGGCGTCATCGGCGACAAGAAAATCATCGCCAACCTCGAAATGAACATGATGCCCGGCGTCGAAAAAACCGTCCGCATCACCGAGAAATACAAGCTTGTCAGCCGCGAATTCCACCCGGAAGACAGCGTCATCGACGTCGCTGGCGTCCCGGTCGGCGGCAAGAACCTCGTCGTCATGGCCGGCCCGTGTTCCGTCGAATCGACCGAGCAGCTCGAAGAAGCTGCCGAAGCCGTCGCGAAATGCGGCGCCAAATTCCTGCGCGGCGGCGCGTTCAAGCCCCGCACGAGCCCGTACGACTTCCAGGGCCTCGCCGAAGAGGGCCTCAAGATGCTCCGCACCGCGGCCGACCACAATGGCCTCAAAGTCGTCACTGAAATCGTCGACAAAGACGACATCGACCTCATCGGCACGTACGCCGACATCTACCAGGTCGGTGCGCGCAACATGCAGAACTTCCAGCTCCTCAAGGCCCTCGGCAAAGCAAAGAAGCCTGTCATGCTGAAGCGCGGCCTCTCGGCGACCATCAGCGAGTGGCTCAACGCCGCCGAATACATCGCCGCTGGCGGCAACGAAAACATCATCCTCTGCGAGCGCGGCATCCGCACGTACGAAACTTTCACGCGCAACACCCTCGACCTCTCGGCCGTCGCCGCCGTCAAAGAGCTCAGCCATCTGCCGATCGTCGTCGACCCGAGCCATGGCACCGGCCGCTGGGAAATGGTGCGCCCCATGGCCCGCGCCGCTGTCGCCGCCGGCTGTGACGGTCTCATCATCGAAGTCCATCCGCATCCGGAAGTCGCCCTCTCCGACGGCGACCAGAGCCTCACGCCGAAGAACTTCAAGGCCCTCATGGAAGAAGTCGGTGAATTTGGAAAGCTGATGGGGAAGACCTTATGAGTCAGATCAAACTTGCTATCATCGGCGTAGGGTTGATCGGCGGTTCTTTGGGCCTCTGCCTCAAGCGCGCCCTCGGCGACAAGATTTTCATCACCGGCCTCTGCCGCACCGACCGCTCCATGCAGCACGCCATGCAGCGTGGCGCCGTCGACTACGCAGGCAGCGACCTCGAAAAAGTCGTCGGGGACGCCGACATCATCTTTCTTTCTCCGCCCGTGCTCCAGATTGTCCCGATGGTGCAGAAAATCGCCCCGTACCTCAAGAAAGGCGCCATCCTCACCGACGCGGGCAGCACGAAATCCTACCTGTCCGAGCACCTGCGCCCCATCCTGCCCGAAGGCGTCACCTACATCGCCGGCCACCCCATGACCGGCAAGGAAAAGAGCGGCGTCGACGCGGCCGACCCCGACCTCTTCCGCGGCAAAGCCTACGTCATCGTGCCGACCGGCGCACCGAAGGAGGCTGTTGACAAACTCATGAGCATCCTGCAGTACACCGAAGCGAACTTCACCACGCTCGACCTCGCGACGCACGACCGCTGCGCCGCCGTCATCAGCCACGTCCCCCACGTCACTGCCGCCGCCCTCGTCACGCTGCTCGCGCGCACCGGCGGCGACCGCGAAGCCTGCACCCGCCTGATCGGCGGCGGCTTCAAAGACACGACCCGCATCGCCTCGTCGAACGCCGACATGTGGGCCGACATCTGCATGACGAACGGCCCCGCCATCGCCGAAAACCTCCGCGCCCTCCAGGGCATCCTCGGCGAAATCATCGAAGCCTGCGAGACCCATGACCGCCAGTTCATCCACGACTATTTCACCGCCTCGAAGCGCATCCGTGACGGACTCCTGGAAAATGCCGCAAAAGAAAAAATCGATCCGAACTGAGTCTGCGCTTGGCTGGCTTGCCGCCAATCTCATGCCCCTATCGACAACGAAGGAGATTTCCGCTAAAATATGAGTATCGCAAAATTTTTGAAACAAGCAGCTGTCATCCTCTCGTTCCTCTGCCTTGGCGCCACGACGTGCCTGGCGGCGGGGGCGGGGACGGCGGCGAATGGAGGAACACAGCATATGGCAAACCGCATCGCAGTCATCGAGACGAACCTTGGCACGATTGAGCTTGAACTTTTCGAGGACAAGACGCCGATCACGACGAAGAATTTCATCGACCTCGCGGAAAAGGGCTTTTATGATGGCGTCATCTTCCACCGCGTCATCGACGGCTTCATGATTCAGGGCGGCGATCCGACCGGCACAGGCATGGGCGGCCCGGACTACACGATCGAGGATGAGTTCCGCGATGATTTGAAATTCTCAGGCGATGGCATCCTCGCGATGGCGAATACGGGCATGCCTCACACGGGCGGCAGCCAGTTCTTCATCACGCTGGCCGCGACACCGTGGCTCAACGGCCACCATACGATTTTCGGCAAGGTCGTGAAGGGCATGGACGTCGTCAAGAAGATCGGCCACACGGAGACGGACTACGCTGACCGCCCGGTCGAGGACGTCGTGATGAAGAGCGTCACGATCAAGGACGCCGAGTAATTTTGGCAGCTTTCACCTACATCGTGCGCTGCGCCGACGGCACGCTCTACACGGGCTGGACGGACGACATCGAAAAGCGCCTCGCGGCCCACAACAGCGGCCATGGGGCGAAATACACGCGTTCGCGGCGGCCCGTGACGCTCGTGCACCTCGAGACGTTTCCGACAAAGGAAGCGGCCATGAGCCGCGAGTGGCATATCAAGCGGCTTTCGCGCGCCGCAAAGCTCACCTTGATTGACAAGTCTGACGAAACTCCTTATAATAAATAAGTTGAAAATCCGATAGAAAAGGGGAATACCTCATGCCAGATAAAAAAGTCCTCGTCTCCCAGGAAGGCTATGACAAGCTTGTCGAAAAGCTCAACTACCTCAAGAGCGTCAAGCGCCTCGAAATCGCTGACCGCCTCAAAGCCGCCATCGCGCTCGGCGACCTCTCCGAGAACTCGGAGTACGATGACGCCAAGAACGAGCAGGCATTCAACGAGGGCGAGATCCTCGAGACCGAAGCGAAGATCCGCAATGCCGAGATCATCGCAACGGGCTCGGGCGACGTCGTGCAGATGGGCTCGACCGTCGTCGTCATCGATCAGGAATTTGCTGAAGACGGCCCCGAGACGTTCATGATCGTCGGCTCGACGGAAGCCGATCCGGACGAGGGCAAGATTTCGAACGAGTCCCCGCTCGGCCAGGCCCTGCTCGGCCAGAAAGTGGGCTCCGTCGTCGACGTCCACGCACCGGCAGGCATCATCAAGTATGAAATCCAGGAAATCAAAGGCTAAGGAGCATTTTATTTTGAGCGAAAACAAGCAGAAGAAGGGGCAGCAGCAGCCTGCTCCTGCGGAAGACCTCAATGAGATGATGAAGGTCCGCCGCGAGAAGATGGAGGCGTTCCGCCAGATGGGCGTGCCGCCATTCGGCCACCGCTATGATGTCACGTACCATACGGCCGATATCCATGAGAAATTCGACCACCTCGAAGGCGAGGAGGAGAGCGACGAAGAAGTCCGCATCGCGGGCCGCCTCATGGCCATCCGCGGCCACGGCAAAGCGTCGTTCTGCACGCTGAATGACCGCACGGGCAACATCCAGGTCTATTTCAAGATCGATGTGCTCGGCGAACACAAATACAAGGAAGAGTTCAAGCGCCTCGACATCGGCGACATCGTCGGCATCCAGGGCAAAGTCTTCCGCACGCGCCGCGGCGAACTGACCGTCCGCGTCGACGACTTTGACCTGCTGAGCAAATCCCTGCGCCCGCTGCCGGAGAAATTCCACGGCCTGCAGGATGTGGACATCCGCTACCGCCAGCGCTACCTCGACCTCATCATGAACCCCGAGGTTCGCGACACATTCGTCAAGCGCACGAAGATCGTGCATGCCGTGCGCAAGTTCTTTGACGACCACGGCTACCTCGAAGTTGAGACGCCGGTGCTCTCGACGATTGCAGGCGGCGCGGCCGCGCGTCCTTTCGTCACGCACCACAACACGCTCGACCTCGACATGTACCTGCGCATCGCGACGGAGCTGAACCTCAAGCGCCTGATCATCGGCGGCTTCGAGCGCGTCTATGAAATGGGCCGCGTCTTCCGCAACGAGGGCATGGACGTGCGCCACAACCCGGAATTCACGACCATCGAGTTCTATCAGGCATACGCCGACTACACGGACATGATGGACATCACGGAAGGCGTCGTCAAATACGTCTCCAAGAATGTCCTCGGCACGACGAAGGTCACGTATCAGGGCACGGAAATCGACTTCGGGCATGTCAAGCGCATTTCGATGAATGACGCCGTCAAAGAGGCGACGGGCAAGGACTTCATGGCATGCTCCACCGTCGAGGAAGCCCGCAAGCTCGCGGACGAAATCGGCGTCACGTACGAGCCGCGCCACGGCATCGGCGGTATCCTGAACCAGGCGTTCGAGGCAAAAGTCGAAGAGACGCTCATGCAGCCGACGTTCATCACGGGCCATCCGACCGAGATTTCGCCGCTTGCGAAGCGCAATCCTGACGACCCGCGCATCACGGACCGTTTCGAGTTCTTCGCCTATGGCCGCGAGCTCGCAAACGGCTTCACGGAGCTCAACGACCCGATCGACCAGGAAGGCCGCTTCCTCGACCAGCTCAAGCAGCGCGAGGCCGGCGACGACGAAGCGCACGTCATGGACCGCGACTACATCACGGCCATGGAGTACGGCCTCCCGCCGACGGGCGGTGTCGGCATCGGCATCGACCGCCTCGTCATGTTCCTGACGGACGCGGCCTCCATCCGCGACGTCCTGCTGTTCCCGACGATGAAGCCGGTGGACTGAACCTTGAAGTTTTGATTTTTTGAAAAGCCACGGTGTGCAGACCGTGGCTTTTCTTTGTCTCCAAAATGTGATATAGTTATTACCGTATGCAAATTTCAAATAGGGGAGGTCACTTTTTGACTCCAGCAATCACATACGAACTCATCAAGAAGGATGAAGCCACGGGCGCGCGCGCTGGGCTATTGCACACACCGCACGGCAGTTTCCCGACGCCGATTTTCATGCCGGTCGGCACGCAGGCGTCGGTCAAGGGCGTTTCGCCTGACGAACTGAAGGGCCTTGGCGCCGGCGTCATTCTTTCCAATACGTATCATCTTTTCCTGCGGCCGGGCATGGACCTCATCAAGGAGGCCGGCGGACTGCACAAGTTCATGCATTGGGACCGCGCCATCCTGACGGACAGCGGCGGATTCCAGGTCTTCAGCCTTGGCGACCTGCGCAAAATCACCGAGGAAGGCGTGACGTTCCGCTCGCATATCGACGGTTCGAAAAAGTTCCTGTCGCCCGAAATCTCGATGAAGGCGCAGATGTGCTTCGGCTCCGACATCGTCATGGCGTTTGACGAGTGCGTGCCGTATCCGGCCGACTACGACTACGCGAAAGCCTCGACGGAGCGCACGCAGCGCTGGGCCGAGCGGTGCAAGAAAGTCATGACGGCCCCGAATCAGGGTCTGTTCGGCATCGTGCAGGGCGGCATGTACAAGGACCTCCGAAAATGGCATGCGGCGAAGCTCGTCGAGATGGACCTGCCGGGCTATGCCGTCGGCGGCCTGTCCGTCGGCGAGCCGCCCGAACTCATGTATGAAATGCTCGAATACTCGACGTCGCTTTTGCCGGAGAACAAGCCGCGCTACCTCATGGGCGTCGGCACGCCCGACCACCTCGTCGAAGGTGTGGCCCGCGGCATCGACATGTTTGACTGCGTCTATCCGACGCGCGTCGCCCGCAATGGCATGGCCATGACCTGGGACGGCCGCCTCGTCATGAAGAATGCAGCTCTCGAGCACGACCACAAGACAATCGAAGAGGGCTGCGGCTGCTATGCCTGCCGCAACGGCTACACGCGCGCCTATATCCGCCACCTCGTGCGCGCGGGCGAAATCTTCGGCTTGCGCCTGCTGTCGCTCCACAACCTCTGGTTCCTCGAAGAATTCATGCGCAGGATGCGGAAGGCCATCCTCGATGGCACGTTCCCGCAGTTCCGCGCAGAGTTTCTGGAACAGTACGACTCGCACCGAAAGAATTGAGCTCCTCCCTCTGCGAGGGAGGAAGCAAAGGAAAGAAGGAAATACCCATGTCACAGGAAGCCACCAGCACGGTCTTTATGATCGTTGTCATGATCGCGCTCTTTTATTTCATGCTCTATCGTCCGCAGAAGAAGCAGGCGGCGAAGCGCAAGGAACTTTTGAACAGCCTCGAAGTCGGCGTCGATGTCGTCACGATTGGCGGAATCTATGGCCGCATCAAGGCGCTTGACGACAAGACGGTCAAGCTCGAAGTCGCGCCGGGCACGGAAATCACGTTCGCGCGCGCGGCCATCAATGGCAAGGTCGCCAAAGAAGCTGCATCGGAAGAGGATGAAGACTGATGGACGCCGCACAAGAGGGTGAGAGGCGCGACCCGGCCATTCATGCCGAGGCCTTGGCGGCCAAGACGACATTGCGCCGCAAGATGACGAAGGTCCGCAAGGACATGACGCCCGAGGCGCGGCAGGCCGCATCGGCTCAGATGATCGACCGCCTCGTGAAACTCCCAGCTTACCAGAACGCGCAGACCATTTTTGCCTACGCCTCGATGGCAGACGAAGTCCAGCTCGATGCGTTCATTGAGCGTGCGAAAGCAGACGGCAAGCGCGTCGCGATTCCGTGGATTACGGACAAGGGCACGATGGAGGCCGTCGAAGTTTCGTCACTCAAGGGCCTCGAAGTGGGCATGTATGGCATCCGCAACGTGCCGGCCGCAGAGCGGCAGGTCATCGCACCTGAGGCCCTCGACCTTGCCATCGTGCCGGGCGCGGCGTTTACCGTCGAAGGCGCACGGCTCGGCCTTGGCGGCGGCTATTATGACCGCTACCTCGGCAATCGCGCCCCGCAGGCCGAGCGCGTGGCACTCGCGTTCGATGCGCTCGTGCTGCCGCGTCCCGAGCGCCACAAGATTCCGATGGAGGCGCACGACATCTGGGTCGATGTCCTCGTCACGGAGACGCGCGTCCTCTCATTTGATAAAAAACGGTGAGCAATATGGAAATCAAGATCGGCCTCGCAAAGACGGCCAAATATGCAAATGAATACTGCGGCGACAGTTGCGACCTCGCCGAGCGCCCGCATGGCGGCATTTCCGCCATCATCGCGGACGGGCAGGGCAACGGCCTTGCCGCGCACCACACGAGCAACTGGGTCGTGTCGAAAGCCGTGTCGCTGATTAATGACGGCGCACGCGACGGTGCCGTCGCCCGTGCCGTGCATGACTACCTCTATGCGATGAAGGACCGCAAGGTCTCGTGCACGCTGACGGTCGTTTCGGCCGATCTCGAAACAGAGACCGTCGTCATCTCCCGCAACTCGAACTGCCCGACCATCGTCGTGACGCCGGACTATGAGACGGTCTACGACGAGGACGTTGAGCCCATCGGCGTCCACCGCCACATGAAGCCGCGCATGTACGAAGTCCCGTTCACGCCGGGCATGATTGTCGTTTCGTACACAGACGGCATCGCCCACGCGGGCCGCAAGCGCACGGGCCATGAAGCGGATTTCGAAAAGATCATGAACATCGTGCGCGACAATACGGCGGACGATGTCGAATACATCGCGCGCAGCATCCTCGAATACGCCCTCGCCCTCGACGACGATAAAGCGAGCGACGACATGACCGTTGTCGTGCTCGGCATCACAGAAGGACGCGAAGGCGCGCCGAAGATCGAAGAGCTCAAAGCGGTCTATCCGGTGTGAAGGTGATTTACGATGAAAATCGCTATTGTCGGTATTTGCGCATCGGGAAAAACAACCTTGGTGCGCGGCCTGCGCGAGGCTGGCTATGATGCCTACAACGTCGCGCAGGAACATTCCTGCATCCATGATTTCTGGAACAAGCATCACCCCGACGTCCTCGTCATGATTGACGCGACGCTCGCGGCCGTCCACAAGCGCCGCGT
>Ga0256404_1010803_pt1 | contig 12491 bp, 10 predicted proteins | sample RumenRJG_01DNA_FD_185990 | JGI IMG/M metagenome (GOLD analysis project Ga0256404, IMG submission 185990) | Bovine rumen microbial communities from Lethbridge, Alberta, Canada - RJG_01 | ecosystem: Host-associated > Mammals > Digestive system > Stomach > Rumen | place: Canada: Alberta | collected...
TTTCTATGTGCGGCTTGCTAGACCCGCACATAGTATACAACGGAGTTTTTCTCTGTTGCTTTGGTTATCGCCACTTGCGTACACGATTCTCCCCAGCTCTGCTGGGGGTTTGATAAGGTTTCAATCATAGCACATGTTTTGCAGCATGATGCATTCCTATATCGAATAGTATTGTTAAGTACTATGCATGTTTTTTCCTATGCCTTTTGTGTAATTTGTTGAGTTCTTCGCGGTTCATTCCATATATTTAGGCCCTCATAATAGTGATTTATCCAAAACGTCCATCATCCGACATTATATAATCATTCAATAATTTCATAGCATTTATGAATTATACCCATTTTTTTCTATCATTGAACCGTACTAGAATAAAATCACAGACATGTACAAAGAAGGCGGCAGGCAAAAAAGGCCGCCTGCATCAAGAACACAAAGGAGGTAAATGTATGGGAATCGGATGCAGGATCATCTGAATATAGAATGTATATGATTTTAGGAGGTAATGGTAATGGCAGTTTTTCGAAAAAGAAGCATCAAGCTGTCTGCAGTCAAAATAGAGAAAAGCCCGGGACGGTCGTCGGCCGTTCCGGGCTGTTTTTATCATGTCAGTATTCTGTTCATCAAATTCCTTACGTAAACTCTTTCACGATCTTCATATACTCCTGAGCGTGGTATGGGATATAACTGTTCATGCGGTATGCTGCAACGAAGTCCACCGTCGTGTTCGGCTTTCCCACAGAGAAAAACGCGAGCCTGTCTGTACATGCGACATGTTTCAGGTGCGTCTCCGTGATAAATGCGACGCCGAAATTCCTTGCTGCCAGCTCTGCCTCCGCCTGAATGTTTCCGGTCTCCAGGATGATGTTCGGCTCCATTCCCGCGTTCTTGAAGATCCGGTCCGTAATACTCCTCGTCCTCTGTCCCGGCACCTGCATGATCACATTCTGGTCAGATAAAAGCCTGAGGTCCATGTGTGGATACTTGCAGCCGTGCATCTTGACGCCCATCCCGCACAGAGGATTTTCTTTTGATACTACAAGCAGCAATTCCTCTCTGCTCATAATTGTATAATCGATATCCTTATCGTTCTCAAAACGGTTGAAAAAGGCAAGGTCGATCTCACCCTCCTGGATGAGACGCACGAGCACGTCCGACATCTCCTCCCGGATCAGGATCCGCACTTCCGGATACAGGCTCCTGAATATCGGCAGCGTACAGGGAAGCATGTACGTGCTGCGCATCGCCGGAAAGCCAATCTTGAGGACCCCTTCATTTTTACTGATGATATCCCCCATCTCCTGATCCAGTTCTTTTTTCAACTGCAGGATCTCCTGCGCCCTCTCGATATACCTCTCGCCCGCGTACGTCGGGATATATTTGTTCCCCAGCCGACGGAACAGCGGCTGCCCGACCTCCGCCTCCAGCGTTTTGAGGGTCTTGGACAGCGTCGGCTGTGTCAGGTACAGCGATTCCGCAGCCTTCGTAATGTTTTTATACTTGGCGATCGCCATGATATGAGACAATTCCCTGAAGTCCATTTATCTCTCTCCTCACTCGCAGTATCATTCTCCCGCTTTTTTTATCATCTTACCGCGTATTATTCCTTTTGTCTATAGTTATTATTATTTATATGAATTCTGTATCCCCATTTCCAGCACCGTATATTCCGAATAAAAGCACAGGAAAACCCGCAATTATCCAAATATCTCCAGTTATCCGCATTTTGAGGGCTCCTCTGACTTCATGGTGCATTCTTATAATTCATTTTTTGAATACTTTTAATGGTTTATTTGTATTTCCATCTATACAAAAATTGCACTACGATTAATACAGGAAGACAGGAAAACGCGGCACACAAAACCGTTGCATCACAATCCAATAAGGAGGGAAATCCTATGGAAAACGAAAAGAAAGTGCAGTTAAAGCGGCTCCCCGTCACGATCATGAGAGGCGGTACCAGCAAGGGTGCATACATCCTTGAGACCGATCTTCCCGCGGAAAAGAGCGAGTGGGAAGGAATCCTTCTTAGAATGATGGGAAGCCCGGACCAGAAGCAGATCGACGGACTGGGCGGCTCCAAGTCCGTGACCAGCAAGGTTGCGATCATTAAAAAGTCCTCCCATCCGGGGGCAGATGTGGACTATACCTTCGCGCAGGTTTCCGTAGACAAGCCGATTGTCAGCTACAAAGGAAACTGCGGCAATATCTCTTCCGGCGTCGGGCCTTTCGCAATTGAAAAGGGCCTTGTGGAGATCACCGGCGACAAGACCAGCGTGCGGATCTACAACACGAACACCGATAAAATCATCATTGCGGATGTTGACACGCAGGGCGGCCAGGTGCAGTACAGCGGCGATTTCGCGATCGCGGGCGTTCCCGGAACGGCAGCTCCTGTCAAGCTCAAATTCGTAAAGCCTTCCGGAACCCTCGGGAACGGACTCCTTCCCACCGGCAATGCGGTCGATACGCTGGATGTCCCCGGATATGGCCCTGTACAGGTTTCAATCGTAGACGCCGCAAACCCGCTGGTATTTGCGAAAGCAGTTGATCTCGGACTCACCGGAACGGAGCTTCCCGACCAACTGGATGCCGATCCCGATAAGCTCGACCTTCTCGAGAAGGTACGCGGTCTTGCAGCTGTTAAGCTCGGGCTGATCGACGACTATACCAAGTCCGCCTGGGAGACCCCCGGCATCCCGAAGATGACATTTGTCGCAGAGGCAGCGGATTATACGACACCGGATGGCAAGGAGATTTGGAAAGAGAACATCGACCTTCTCTCCCGCATGATGTCCATGCAGAAGACCCATCCCTCCTATGCAATGACCGGCGCCATGTGCACCGCAGCTGCGGCAGTCGTACCCGGCAGCATTGTGCAGCAGGTACTCTCCCCGGACACTGACACACAGTTCATCCGAATCGGGCATCCCGGCGGAATCCTTGAGTGCGGCGTCGATTATAAGGAGAACGGAACCTGTCCTGAGATCGATGATACCTTCGGTTTCCGCACTGCGAACCTTATTATGGAAGGAACGGCGTTTATCAGGCAGTAAGACTTGTTTGACACAGTTTCCGCATTTTCAATAATTGTCAAAATATAGAAAGGAATCAACTATGGAAATGATCAGGCAAATGATGCCGCAGATCTCTCTGCTGGTATTGGTGGTAGTCGTCGCCATCGGATTTATCAAAAAAGTGAATATCGGTTTCTTCGCCATCGGCGCTACATTCCTTCTGACACAGCTTGCGATCGCTGCAGGCGTACAGATCGAGTCCAACGGCGCAATGCGTCTTTTGAAAACAAGTGACATCGCCAAAGGATTTTCCAGTTCCATGTTCGTCACCCTTGTCGGCGTCACTTTCCTCTTCGGAATGGCTTCCGCCAACGGAACTCTGGACCTGTTCTCCAAAAAAGTCGTCGCGCTGGTAGGAAAAAGGACCTATCTCATCCCGGTCCTGATGTTCTTCCTCTCCGCTTTCATTTCCGCCATCGGACCCGGCCACATCGCCGCAGGCATCCTGATGACCACCTTTGCGGTCTATCTGGCTTTTGAGCTTGACATCAACCCCATGGCGACGGCTCTGTACGCCAAGCTGGGGGCCAACGCGGGATGTGCGTCCCCTCTGTCCCTGACCGGTATCCTGGCCAAACAGCTCTCCGAGCCCCTGGGCTACAGCGGGTTTGCCCTGCACCTGTTCCTGAGCACTCTCCTCTCCGGATTCGTGTTCACCGTAATCATCTATATCGCCTACAAAGGATTTGCAGTCAAGGCGGACAACCCTCTCAAGCTTTCGGAGATTCCTCCTTTCAACACGAAGCAGAAGATCACTATGGCCGCGATCGCTGTTATGGTAATCTGCTGCATCGGCTTCAAGCTGGACACAGGCCTTTTCGCTTTCGTTATGGCAGCCGTCCTGATCCTTCTGGGCTGCGCGGATGAGAAAAAAGCAATCAAGGGTATCCCCTGGGGCACACTCATGATGATCTGCGGCGTCGGCGTCCTGGTCAATATGATCGACCTTCTCGGCGGAATTACTATGGTCTCCAATTTCCTGAGTTCTTTCATGACTGCACGCACGGCAGCTCCCATTATGGCAGCCACCTCCGGAATCCTCTCCTGGGTCAGCTCCACTACCGGCGTCGTTATGCCCGCCCTGTATCCTATTTGCGCGGATCTCGTTTCGAAGTTCGCAGGAACCAACTATGTCGAACTCATTGCAGCTGTGACAGCAACCTCTTTCGCTGCGGCGATCAGCCCCCTCTCCACCGGCGGCGCGATCATTATGTCTTCCTACTCCGCAGCCAAAGAGACCACAACAGAAGAAATGAACAAGATGTTCTCCACCCTGTTCCTTCTGTCAGTCTGCAACGTACTGCTCAACGTCGTCATGGCAGCGCTCGGCGTTTTCAACCTTGGCGGATTGTTCTAATCAACCCATAAGAAATAAAAGGAGGTTCACATGGTAAAGCTTTATGACAGTGGTGTTTATTTGGTAAACGGCAATGAAATCGTCCCTGCAGCAGAAGCAGCTAAGGTCGAGCAGATGACCGGTAAAAAGGCCGACCCCGCAGAGGCCAAAAAAGGCACGATCTCCTGGTCCATCTTAAAGTCCCACAATACAGCGGACGACATGGACAATCTGAAGATCAAATTTGATTCCATGACGAGCCACGATATCACATATGTAGGTATCATCCAGACGGCCCGCGCGTCTGGTATGGATAGATTTCCTCTTCCGTATGTGCTGACCAACTGCCACAATTCCCTGTGTGCAGTTGGCGGCACGATCAATGAAGATGACCACATGTTCGGCCTCACATCGGCAAAAAAGTACGGCGGCATCTATGTTCCTCCGCACATCGCCGTTATCCACCAGTACATGCGTGAGACCATGGCCGGCTGCGGCAGGATGATCCTGGGTTCCGACTCCCACACCCGTTACGGCGCTCTCGGAACCATGGCCATCGGCGAAGGCGGCGGAGAGCTGGGCAAACAGCTGCTCGAGGACACCTATGACGTCGCTTATCCGGATGTCATCGCAATCTATCTCGACGGCAAGCCCGCTCCCTATGTGGGACCTCAGGACATCGCCCTGGCGATCATCGGAGCAGTCTTTAAGAAGGGCTATGTAAAGAATAAGGTTATGGAATTTGTCGGCCCCGGCGTCTCAACGATGACAACCGATTATCGCAACGGTATCGACGTTATGACCACCGAGACCACCTGCCTGACATCTGTCTGGCGCACTGATGATGACACAAAGGAATACCTGGCTTCCCATGGAAGACCGGAAGATTATAAAGAGCTGGGTCCCGCGGATATCGCTTACTACGACGGCTGCGTCTATGTGGACCTGAGCAGCGTCAAGCCCATGATCGCGCTTCCTTTCCATCCCAGCAACACCTATACGATCGATGAGCTGAACGCGAATCTCGAGGATATCCTCCGCACTGTTGAAGTCGGAGCAGAGCGCGTTGCAGCCGGCAGAGCGAAGTTCACGCTCCTTGACAAGATCAAGGATGGAAAGCTCCAGGTTCAGCAGGGTATCATTGCAGGCTGCGCGGGCGGCAACTACACGAACGTTGTTGAGGCAGCCAACCTCCTTAGAGGAAAGAGCTGTGGATTTGATGAGTTCACTCTGAGCGTCTATCCTTCCTCCCAGCCGGTCTTCATCGACCTTGCGAGAAAGGGTTATATCGCCGACCTCATGGAAGCCGGCGCCGTGATCAAGACGGCGTTTTGCGGACCCTGTTTCGGCGCAGGCGATACGCCTATGCACAACGGCCTGTCCATCCGCCACACGACAAGAAACTTCCCGAACCGCGAAGGTTCCAAGCCCGGCAACGGCCAGATGGCGGCGGCAGCTCTTATGGACGCAAGATCCATCGCGGCGACAGCTGCAAACGGCGGCATCCTGACCTCCGCAGAGCAGTACGATGTATGGGGCAATGTGCCTAAGCATGACTATGATGACACAGTTTACAAGGCACGCGTCTATCAGGGCTTTGGCAAAGCTGATCCTTCCGTCGAGCTCTTCGATGGCCCGAACATCAAGCCCTGGCCTGAGATGGAACCTCTTGCAGACAATATTTTGCTCAAGGTCTGCTCCAAGATCCTCGACGAAGTCACGACAACGGATGAACTGATCCCGTCCGGAGAGACCAGTTCCTTCCGCTCCAACCCTCTGGGCCTTGCGGAATTCGCGCTCTCCAGAAGAGATCCCGAGTATGTAGGCCGCTCCAAAGCTGTAGACCGCACCGAGCGCTTCCGCGCCGCCGGCGGCAACGCAGCTGAGAAGGACCCTGCGCTCGCATCAGTCTATGCTGTGATCAACACGATCCCCGGTTCCGAGGATGTAAACGTGCAGGACATCGAGCTTGGCTCCATGGTCTACGCCAACAAGCCCGGAGACGGCTCCGCGCGTGAGCAGGCGGCTTCCTGCCAGCGCGTGATCGGCGGCCTGGCCAACATCACAAAGGAATACGCGACCAAGCGTTATCGCTCCAACGTCATGAACTGGGGTATGATTCCGTTCCATATCAAAGGTGAGCCGGAAGCCTTCGAGATTGATGACTACATCTATATCCCCGGCATCCGGAAAGCACTTGACGGCGACCTCTCCGACATCAAGGCTTACGTGATCAAGGACGGCAAGGCTGTGCAGATCGATCTGTACATTCTTGACATGACCGAGAATGAGCGTGAGATCGTAAAAGCGGGAAGCCTGATCAACTTTAACAGGAACCGCAAAAAATAAAAAACAGCCTTTGGCGCCGCAGCATGAACCATTGACTGTTATATACGGATGTTTAATTTAAAAGTGAGCCGCGTCCCGGGGACGCGGCTCATTCTATGTTTTGACATATTACAGAATATGGTGTTTATCGACGTGAAAAAATCTTCCTCCAAGACGGAAAAACAATAGCTGCCAAATCACCAGATCGCCACTCTGTCCTCCGGAGCGAGGTACATGTTGTCTCCCTCAGTGATCCCGTAGAAGTCGAGGAATTCGTCGTACTGCTGCAGTGTGCAGTTGGTCCTCAGATAGTTCATGGGATGCGTATCGTTGATGCGGGCATAAGCGTACTGAAGTGTATCTTTTGCCAGCCACCTGCTGGCGAATGCGCGGAAGAACTTGTCATAATCAAAGTCAGGATTATTCGCGGCGATGCGAAGCATTGCTTTAAATCCCGCCATATCGGCACAGGCCTCACCGGTCATAGCGCTGCCATGTAAGTCCTGCCCCTCCCAGGGGTGTATTGCATTGTAGTAATCGACCATTTTTTTGTTCCGCTCAAGGAACTTCGAATAATCTTCCTCTGTCCACCAGCTGCGCATATCGCCGTTCTTATCAAACTGCGCGCCCGTGGAATCAAATGCGTGTGAGATCTCGTGGCCGATCATAACGCCCAGAGTACCATACAGTTCTTCGTCGCTCATCTCACTGTTGTAATTATCGCCGCGGGCGTAGGCACCCAGAATATAGATGCCGTTTATCTGCTGACCAAAGAAACAGTTGACAGTCTGAGGCGTCACTTCCCATTTTGTCTTGTCGACAGGCTCGCTGAACTCTTTCGCACTTTGGGCAAGATAAAATCTTGAGATCGCTTCCAGCGCTTCATTGAGGGTTCCGCCATCCTCCTTCGAGGCAAAATTCAGCTCTTCGCAACTGTAATCTTCCCAATCGTCCGGATAAAGGATGAATTTTTGCATCGCGTCGAGCTTCTCCACCGCTTTGGTCCGGGTCTCGTCTGAGAGGAAATCCGCATTCTCGAGGATTCCGTGATAGGCGTCCATGATCTCGTCTGTCATTGCGGAGATGCGGTCCTTATCTTCCTGCTTCAGGTATGTTTCTGTGTAGAGCCGCGCCACCGGCCATACAAGTGTTTCCGAAACTCTGCCTGAAAAGGCAGTCTCATCATCCATGATTCCCGTGGAACCTCTGATCGCATTTCTGCATTCCACGTTCCACTCATAGCATTCCCGGTCCAGATTCCCGGCTTCCGAGACTACGCCGCTGACAATGACCATGTCACGGATCAGGGGAAGATTCTCCTCGACGCATAACTCGTTCAGTTTCTCAAAATGCGCAGGCGCTGTCACCATATACTGCTCTACTGCCGGATATCCCTGGTTCTCTTCCAGATCCGCGAGGATAGGCAGTTTTCCCTGCAGTTTTTCAAGATCCTCCCGGGAATACATGTTGTTGATGCGGGAAATATAGTCCGGTCTCTGACTTTCTTCATTGGTATAAATGGTATCAGCCATCATGGTCTCGAAGGCGAGGCAGTTGTCTATTTTTTGAACAGCCTCCTCTTCTGAATAGCCGAGTTTGACCAGCATTTTCTTCGCCAGCGTCGTGTAGGCCTCTTTTTTGATCTTTCCAAAAGGCGTGAGGCTCTTGTACTCCGCACTATCTCCCAGCAGAACTCCGGCATCTGAGATCCAGAAGATCTTTCGGCTTGCGTCGTTCAGATCCGCGTTAACTTCGGTGCTCCAAAGTGAACTGAGCTGCTTTTCTGCAGGAGTTTCGACAAAATAAGCCATCAGTTCGTCAATCGTGGAGATTTCCTCCACCCTGTCCACTTCCTCTTTAAGCGGAGCGACGCCGAGCGCGTTCCGGCTGTCCCAATCCATCATCAGCCAAAACAGATCAAAGGCCAGTTTAGCGTCATGCTCTTCGGGTGCTTCCCCGAGGAACATATTCTTCACATCCTCCGACTGCTGCTGGATCAGATCCATAAAGGCCCCGCCAAAAGGGCGGCCCTGCGGGATCTCCAGATTCAGGATCTTGTCCTTGTTAACATACAGGGCAAAATTGTCTTTTGGATCTGTGGGCATGTCAGGCGTAACGACTCCTTCAAGATCGATATACGGCCAGGGCGTTCCGCTGCTGTAGTCCACAGCGCTGCCATTATCTGTTGTTGCGGCTTCCGCTGCCAATTCCGCTTCCGGCGCGGCAGAAGCATTCTCAGCGTCAGCATTCGCCGGTTCCGCGCTCTCAGTGGCGGCATTTTCCGCTTCCGCGTTCTCCGCAGCGGCATTCTCCGCCTGCTGAGCCGATTGATCAGCCGTTCCTGCGGCGCTTCCCGCGCCTTTACCGGCGCAGGCTGTCAGAGAGCTTATGATCAGTGTTACTACAACAAGTTTAGCAATCCAATTTTTAGTCATCTGTAGTTTCTCCTCATTTTCAATCCTCGGCTGTTTCGATTGCCTTCTGCCCGCTGATGGCTTGCTCCATCTCGGTCAACGTCTCGTTATCAACTCCCGTCTTCCCGGCAATGAACCGGATCAGTCGTCTCTCTTCTGTGGAGTACTCGCCCTCACTGTGGGCGATCACAAGAAGGTTATTAATCAATTCTTTGGCCTGTACGCCTTCGGTGCGGTAGAAGTTTTCTTCTCTGATCAGGTTTTCGACGTAATCGTGAATCTGATCGTAGTATTCCCCGCTGTCCTCTGACTCTATTGAGACGAACTCGACGCCCAGCGCCGACTCCGATTGAGCCGCCGTATAGCTCTCATCGATCAGCTGCTTTTTAAATATGTCAAAATCCTGATCATACGCCAGTCCCATCTCATCAAATTTCTTCCCCTCCTCCGGGGAAACAATGCCGTCTATGAGCATCAGGCTGTACATAATGCGGAGAGCGTCGCGCACCGAAAACATTGCCTCGCTGCTTCGCTCGTCGGTCAGTGCAGCGTCCAGGGCGATCTTGGCCTCATCTGCCCTCTCTTTCCTGTCTGCGTTCCTGGCTGCGGCCAGTTCATCTCCCTTGGCTTTCAGGGCATCCACCACATTCTGGCCTTTTTCGGCCATATCTTTCACGGCTTCGGAATTAATGATATTCTTCGCGGGCTCCGGCAGCTTCTCAGCGGCGTCTGAGATGGTTTTCTTGATCTCGTCGGCTGATTTGCTGACGCTGTCCTTGATCTTGTTTATATCGAATAACGGCATGATCAAACCTCCTTTGGTGACGGTTGTTTTCTGCTGATCCTATTATATCAGACATAATCGACCTCTGGGGTAGTTTGTCCACAGGTGTGGACAAACTACCCCAGAGGTCTCATATTGCATATTGAAAATCCCCCAACTCTTACGCAGCCGGAGCCAGCTCCTGCTGCTCTTCCTGCTGGTCCTTCTCCTCAGGCTGCTCGATCTGCTCCTGAGTTTCTGCAGGCTGCTCTTCGCTCTCCAGTTTCTGGTCCACTTTCACGGCGTTATCTCCGTAAATTGTGGCGAAGTCGTTCTTCATGGAAACTGTCTCAAGGCCCATCTTTTCGCAGGAATCCGCAAACTTGGCAGCTACTGCGAGGTCTCCATAATCGCGCTCTGTATCATCGCAGAGGAGCATGTACCCTTTGCCTCCGTGCTGAAGAACATACTGGGCCATAGCCAGGTCGCCCGAGCTGTTGCCGAATACGAGAATCGGGCATTTGCCGATCTCATCGATGATCGAGAACACTTTGTTGGTATTCTGGTTTTTGGTGACAAGGTTGCCTTCCATCAGGATCTGGTCATCCGCGGAAATTGTGTATTTGCGGCCGGCTTTTGTGCCCTGGCCGGATGCGATGAGTGAAAAAGTACTTCCAATCACGCGGTCCGAAGGGATCCACTCGTCGAGGCTTCCTTTGATCAGTTCGCGCACCATCGCGCGCTCGGAGCCGCTGCTGATGAAAATGGTAAAGTCGTTTTCCGCAAGGTATTTTACAACTTCTGTCATCGGCTTGTAGAAGCCTTCCGCATATGTCATGCCCTCAAATCCGAAAGCAGGACTGGCCATGAATGTTTTGACATATTCGCGGTACTCTTCTGTTGTCATTCCCTTGAAACACTCGGCTGCGCACTGTGCTGTCGACTTGTCGGAATCCGGTTCCGGCAGGTGGTTATAGAGGGCCTCTTCCATTGCCTTTGCATACTCCCTGATGTCCTCAGGTGCCGTGAAAGTCTCGTCATGAAGTGCCCTGTGTATGAACAGGCATGTGTCAAAATATGTGGGATACCGCTCGCCATACAGCGTTCCGTCAAAGTCAAAAATCGCAATCCGGTCTGCCGGTGCCACATAGCTGTCCGAGGATTCATCCGTGACGGACCTAACATATGCGACGATGGAGTCTGCGACAGCGGAGCCTTCCGTCCAGTAAGGAATGGTTACGTTGACTTCCGGTTGGACTTCCTGTTGTGCAGCTTCTGCCGCTGCGGTTTCTGACGGTGACGCCTCTGCGGTTGCCTGGTTCTCTGCAGGAACTTCTGCCTCAGCGGGCGCCGGAGTCTCTGCCTGTATTGTTTCTGCTGCAGGCTCCGCTGCCTGCCCAGTGCCTTTAGCAGCTCCTCCGCAAGCTGTGACCGACATGATTATGAACGCAAGTGCTAACGCCAAGTGTTTTTTCATTTTATTTCTCCTTAGCAAATGTATATATGAATCGCCTGCACCACATCTTTCAGTGCATTCTCAAGTTTATATACTCTTATTGTACTGGCAATCCACTCACAAAATCAAAGTCGTTTGCCGGGCGACCTCTTTTTTAAACGCTTTTGCTATCATCATGCTAACAAGAAAAGACATAGCTTAAGAAGGGGTTGATCATTATGAAGAGAAACACAAATATCTGGATCAATGGAATCATGAGAGTCATTGCAGGGGACGCGCTCGGCTGCCCGGTTCAGTTCAGATCGCGCGAAGAAATCGCCGGCCATCCGGTCACAGGGATGCGCGGTTACGGAACCTTTAATCTTCCCGAAGGGTCCTGGACAGACGACAGCAGCCTTACTCTCGCGCTTTTGGAGAGCATCCGCCGCGTGAAGGGGATCGATCTCGATGACATCATGAAGAATTTCATGAAGTGGATGTATGACGGCGAGTTTACTCCGTACGGTTATTCTTATGACATCGGAAACGGCACAATGAGTTGATATGACCTCTGGGGTAGTTTGTCCCCACTTGTGGACAAACTACCCCAGAGGTCGGTCTATCGCAGAGGTCGTTCTCCCTCAAACGCAAAAGCACCCCGCAAGCCTTGTTCCGGCCGCGAGGTGCTTCCTCAAAGTTCGCTATTATTGCCGTTACGCCTGTGCAGGCAATCGTTTTCCTGGCAGATTACTTCTCCTGCAGTGCGGGAAGAATGTACTTCGAAAATGAATAAAGAGAGCCTCCTGTCACTGCATTTACTGAAGCAAAATAGAGCGCGTTATCGTTCATATACTTCATGAATCTCTGTCCGAGGCTGCGGCTCTGTTTTGCTGTACTCTTGGCTTCATAGTATTTTAATGCATTTGCTGCTGTCATTTTTCTTTTCCTCCTAATGTTCAGGATCTCTATCAAGGTCCTGTCTGTTCTCAAGTTGCAAATGCAATTTTAGTTTCAAATCGATGGTTTTAGAAGTATAGTTTTTGACAATAATTATTGCGTTTTTGACTTTTTCTTCCTATTATCATGCAAATTCTTCTATGTTTTTCGGTCATATATGACCTTTTTGATAGTTCATGGGCAA
>Ga0256404_1010804_pt1 | contig 12491 bp, 11 predicted proteins | sample RumenRJG_01DNA_FD_185990 | JGI IMG/M metagenome (GOLD analysis project Ga0256404, IMG submission 185990) | Bovine rumen microbial communities from Lethbridge, Alberta, Canada - RJG_01 | ecosystem: Host-associated > Mammals > Digestive system > Stomach > Rumen | place: Canada: Alberta | collected...
GAGGAAGCCCATCTGATCGACAGCCTCGACCTCTATGTCGTGCGACGCGTGTGCGAGCGCCTGCGCATACTGATGCGCGAGGAGGACTGCGGGATCACGCACATATCGGTGAATCTGTCGCGCATTGATTTCGATCTGAATGATATGCTGAGCGAGCTGGAGTCTATCTGTGAGATCTATAGAGTACCGCATGGCCTGCTGCATATAGAGATTACGGAGAGTGCGCTGCATGCCAGCGACAGTTATTTCCAGCGCGAGCTGACCCGTCTGCGCGAGCATGGGTTCGAGCTCTGGATGGATGATTTCGGCAGCGGCTACTCCTCGCTGAACAATCTGAAAGATTATCAGTTCGATGTGCTGAAGATCGACATGGCGTTCCTGCGCGACTTCAATACGAAGCCGCAGTCGCGCACCATACTGTCAGCCATCGTGGACATGGCCAAGAAGCTGGGGCTCCATACGCTGGCCGAAGGCGTCGAGACCAGGGAGCAGTATGAGTTCCTGGAATCCATAGGCTGCGAGGCGATCCAGGGCTATCTGTTCAGCCGGCCGGTTCCGTTCGATGATATCGTCCCTATATTGAGCGGTGAGAGCCGGGATTTGTCGCTGGAGGATTACCATGATGCTGATTTCTTCCGGACGGTAGGGACAGTGAATGTGCTGTCGACGCAGCCGTTGCACATGCCCGGGGATACGCCGGAGGCGCATCCGGCGAGGTCGGGAATCGGCATCCTGGCGATCAATCAGGGGCATCCGGAGCTGCTGTACTGCAGCCGCGGGCTGAACTATCTGCTGCAGCTCGCCGGCCTGGCTACGCCGGAAATCGCTATGGCGACGTATCTGCCCAATCGCAAAGCGGATATGGAGCCCGGTTCAGCCCGCTTCTGGGAGCTGGTCGAGCGTTGCCGCCAGACGCACAGCATAGAGTACACGGAAAATGTCGTGAATGGCACGGTATTTTCCATCGAGATGCGCTGTATCATCGACGATGTGGCTGCGGATCGGTCGGTGTATGTCTATCAGCTCGTCAATCTGTTGGAGATGGGGATCAGTCAGCACGGGCAGGCTGTCGATGCAGCTGTGCATAACCTGCTGCAGATATATACGCGCATAGATCTTTTTACTGAGGATGGCTCATCGGAGAATATCGTGGTCGACGCAACGCAGAAGCGGGTCATGGACCTGGATATGCTGTCGACGGAGAGCGTGCGCCGCTATGCCGATATGTACATAGTCCCTGAGGATAGGGAACGGTTCCTCGCGTTCTACGATACGGGCAGCGTCGTGGAGCGCTCGCGCCGGGCGCATAGCCGGCATGTGACGTCTGTATTCCGGGTGCGCGATGAGATATCCGGTCAGGACAAACTGCAGATGTTCATCATCGTGCCTTTCCTCCGGGAGGGGAAATGGTGCTACCTGTCGTGCGTGCGCCGCATCGACAATATGGATGAAAACAGCCCGTTCTTCCAGGCGTACGAGCGCCTGGCTCATTCAGTATCCGACTGAGGCGTGGCGGGCGGAGCCGTGTACATCCTGTGCCGCCTGTCACTGACAGGGACGTATATAGAGCCGATGAGAGGAGCGGTCGTCAGCCGGCCGCTCTTTTTCATTTGTGCTGCTGGCGCGGCTGTGCTATCATAGAAGGCAGTAATGATCATGCAGCTGGGAGGCTGGCGGTATGTCGCTGTATCAGACGATGAAGCACCATTTTTGGACGTGGGAGTTTGTCAGATTTCTGCTGATCGGCTGTTTCAATACCTTTTCCTCGGTGGCTGTTTCCAGTATCTGCCTGCTGTTCATGGACGATGGCAATATCGCGTTCAATATCGGCTATATCACGATAAACATCGTCTCCTACTGGCTAAACAGCAAACTCGTGTTCCCTACGCCGTTGTCGGTAGGGCGCTATTTGAAATTCGCGCTGTCCTATGTGCCGAACTACATCGTGCAGAATGTGATCGTGTTCATCAGCTATAATGTCCTGGCCGTGCCGCCGGTCGTCAGCTATCTCATATCGGCGGTGCTCGGCGTGCCGGTGACGTTCCTCTGCATAAAGATATTTGCGTTCGGCCGTCACTGATATGGGACTCATGCATAATGATATATAGAGAGGGAGGCCTATGGAGATCATACGGACGCTTGTTGTCGCCGTCATCGGCGGGGCCGTGGCTTCGCTGCTGCATGCGCCGCTGCCCTGGACGCTCGGGCCGATATTCGCGGTGGCACTTGCGAGCTTCCTCGAGCGCCGTACCTATGTTTTCCCGCTCCGCGTACGAAATATCGCGCTGATCGCGCTGGGGTATTCCATGGGACGGCCGTTCACGGTAGAGACGGGGCAGGCGATAGCCGCCGATTTCCCGCTCATGCTGTTCGCGACGATGGTCACAGTCTCGGCGGGGATATTCACGGGCTGGCTCATGGAGCGGCGCACGCAGATCAATCTCGTGAGCTGTCTCATGGGCTGCGTGCCGGGCGGCCTCTCGCAGATGGTCGTACTGGCCGATGAGATACCAGAGGCCGACCTCACAGCGGTCACCATCATGCAGACGTTGCGCATGCTCTCGGTCGTCTGCATCATACCGTTCCTGGCGGTGAACATGTTGCCGCATGACGCGGGCGGCGATATGGCGGCTCTGGCCGCCGGCGGCCCGCAGCAGGCGGTGGCCTTTGCCATCGTGGCCATAGCCGGAGCGCTGCTGGCGCAGCGTCTGCATCTGCCGACGGCCGCTCTGCTCGGACCGATACTCGCGACGGCGATATTCGTCTGTCTGACGGGCTGGACGGCACCGCTGGTACCGGACATCGGGCTCGACGTGGCGCAGGTCTGCGTGGGCTCGTATATCGGTTCGAACGTGCATTTGCGGCGGCTCAGTGAGTATCATGGCATGGGACCGGTCCTGTTCGGCGGCGTGTTGCTCGTGCTGATGGTATCGATGATCATGGGGCTGTTCGTCTCGCATGTCACGACGGCCAGCCTCGTCACAGGTTTCCTGAGCACGGCGCCGGGCGGTTTGGCCGAGATGGGCATCGTCGCCCTCGAGGTCGGGGCGGATACGGCGACGATGACGGCGTATCAGCTCACGCGGCTGCTGTTTATCATGCTGGTTTTCCCTTATATCATGCGCTGGTTCGTGCGTCGCCGGCAGCGTGCACAGGCAAAGGAGATATGACATGACGAAGATATTGGCTGTGGATGATGAAGACTCGATCAGGGAGCTCCTGGCTGTGCAACTGAAGAAGAACGGCTATGAGCCGCTGCTGGCCGAGGATGGCGAAGCGGCTATTGCTGCCGCGCGGCGGGAGAAGCCGGATCTCATACTGCTCGATCTGATGCTGCCGAAAATCGATGGCTTCGGTGTCTGCCGCGAGCTGAAATCCGACTCGCTGACGGCTGGCATCCCCATCATCATGCTGACGGCACGGGCGGAGGAGATCGACCGGGTGCTGGGACTCGAGATGGGGGCTGACGACTATATCGTGAAGCCGTTCTCCATGCGCGAGGTGCTGGCCCGCATCAAGGCTGTCCTGCGCCGCACGCAAGGCTCGGCGAAGGGCGAGGGGGCGGAGGAGCGCCTGCGCCTGGGGCAGCTGACACTCGATCTGGCCGGCTACACGGCCAGCCTGGGTGGTGAGCCACTGGCTCTGACGCCGAAGGAATACGAGCTATTGAAGCTGCTCGTGACGAATATAGGCCGGGCCTTTACCCGCGATGAGCTGCTGACGCAGGTCTGGGGCTATGAGTACTACGGCGATACGCGCACGGTGGATGTCCATATCCAGCACCTGCGCGCTAAGCTGTCCGCCGCACCGGAGATCGCACACGCCATCGAGACGGTGCGCGGGGTCGGCTACCGCATGGCCCGTCCGGGGACGGTCTGATCTTTACATAGAATTTACACATACGCAACAACCGGAAAATCCTCCTCTGCTAAGATATATCCTAGTAAAGGAGGATTTTCTGCATGAAGATGAATATAACGAACCTGAACCTCTACTACGGTGAGCATCAGGCTCTGTACGACGTATCCCTGCCGGTACCGGAGAACCATGTTGTCGCCCTGATAGGTCCATCAGGCTGCGGCAAATCTACCTTTCTGCGGACTTTGAATCGTATGAACGACCTCGTGGAGGGCGTGCATATCGATGGCGATGTGCGTCTGGACGATGAGGATATCTATGCGGATGGCGTCGACCTGGTCAATCTGCGCAAGCGCGTCGGCATGGTATTCCAGCGTCCGAATCCGTTCCCGATGTCGATTTATGATAATGTGGCCTACGGATGCCGCGTGCATGGCCTGAAGGATAAGAAACGTCTCGATGAGATCGTCGAGCGCAGCCTGCGCGGCGCAGCGCTTTGGGATGAGGTGAAGGATCGTCTCAATGCCTCGGCTATGGGCATGTCGGGCGGCCAGCAGCAGCGTCTCTGCATCGCCCGTGTCCTGGCCGTATCGCCCGAGGTCGTGCTCATGGATGAGCCGTGCTCGGCCCTCGACCCGATATCGACGATGAAGATCGAGGAGCTCGTGGCCGAGATAAAGAAGCATTATACCATCGTCATGGTCACGCATAACATGCAGCAGGCGGCCCGTGTGTCCGATTATACGGCGTTTTTCCTGAACGGGCGCCTCATAGAGCATGACAAGACCGATACCATATTCACGAAGCCGCACATGAAAGAGACCGAGGATTACATCACGGGACGTTTCGGCTGATGATTTATGAATGCAAGGGGATGGTATATATGTCATTCAAGAAGACACGTCAGGAATTCATAGCGGATCTGGACAATCTCCAGACGAAGGTCTCGGCCATGGGCGAGCGGGCCTCTCAGGCTGTGGAGAAATCCATGAGAGCCCTCGTCAAAGGCGATAAACTGTTGGCCCATGAGGTCATGCGCGAGGATGATGTCATCGATGATATGATCATCGGCATCGAGGATGACTGCATACTGCTCATAGCGAAGCAGCAGCCGATCGCGCACGATCTGCGCGTCATCGCTACCGGGTTCAAGATTTCAACCGATATCGAACGCATCGGGGATCATGCGTTCGATATCGCGAAGACGACCTGCGACCTCGAGACTCCGCTCGAAGGGAAATGCCTCAGCAGCGTCCAGGAGCTCGCTGATTGCGCTGAGCGCATGGTGCAGAAAGCGATGCAGGCCTATCGCGCGCGTGATGTCCAGCTGGCTGATGAGGTCCGGCACATGGACGCTGAGATGGACAAGGTGTTCGCGCGGACGTTCTATGTACTGTCTGACTATGTGAAGCAGTCGTCGGATGACAATGATCATGTGACGCAGCTGCTGTTCGTAGCCCGCTTCCTCGAGCGCATCGGCGATCATGCCGTGAATATCGCCGAGTGGGTCATATACCTCGAGACCGCCGAGCGCATACACTCCAAAAAGCATGCGGAATGAAAGCGATCATATGAAAGCCCCTGCTTGCCAGAAAGATGGTAAGCAGGGGCTTTTCATGTCTCAGATGATGTCGACTGCCCGAGGCGGGGAAAGGTCAGCGTGAAGGTGGTGCCATGGGCATCGAGAGCCGTACTGCTCTGGACGGTTATCTTTCCACCGAACAGCTCCACCAGAAACTTCACGAGCGACAGGCCGAGCCCGTTGCCACCGGTCTTGCGCGCCCGGGCCTTGTCGGCGCGGTAGAAGCGCTCGAATATGCGGGGCAGGTCAGCGGTATCAATGCCGACGCCGTTATCAGCAATCGTATAGATGATGCTCTGGCCATCGTCGGACAGGCCGCAGCTGGCTGTTATGCGGCCGCCTTCGGGTGTGTATTTGCTGGCGTTCTCGAGCAGATTGCGCAACAGCTCCTCCAACAGGTCTGGATTAGCCTGGAGACAGAGCGGCGGGGAGGATGGATTCGGAACGGACTGGCCTGAGGCAGCCGTGGTGTCGGACTCTGAGATGGCGCCTCCGGCGGGGAGGGACGGCAGGTCCAGCTCGAGGGACTGCTTCTTGTCGGCAGCCACGCGGCGCAGACCCGCGACTGCCGCATGTAGTGTCTGTGCCGCATCGACCGGCCGCTGCGGGAAATGGGCGCGGCAGTCGTTCGAGTCGAGCCGGGCCAGCTGCAGCAGCTGGTGGACGAGGCGCGTCATGCGGCTGGCTTCTTTCGCGATGACGGAGGCGTAGTGCCGGTCGCTCTCGGGATCGGTGTAGTCATCGCTGGCCAGCAGCTCAGCAAAGCCGGATATGGAGGTCAGGGGCGTAGCCAGCTCATGGGCGGCGTTCGCTACGAAGTCGGCTTGCCGGTTTACGAGCTCCTGCTCGATCGTGATATCGTGGAAGACGGCCAGCACGGTGGGCTCGTCGGTGGAGAACCAGGTCTCGAGCTTCGTATTGCAGGGGAAAGGGGCCAGATAGATTTCGAATGCGCGCTCGGTCTGGGCGGGATGCCCTCCGGCAGTCGTGGCGGTCTCCGTGCGGGCGTCGGAAGCCATGAGCCGCAGGGTGATGGTGCGCGGCTGGTTCGTGGCGGCCACATCGCGGGCGGCCTCGGATAGCTGGGCATTGCCGAGCACATGGATGCTGTGGCGCTGCAGATCCTCCTGGCCCAGATTAAAATAAGACCGGGCCCGGTCGTTCATATCGGTGATGCTGCCTGATTCGGAAAGCAGCATGATGGCGTCGTCCGTGCTCTGCAGGACCAGCTGCAGGCGTCGCGACTCGGCTTCGGACTGCTGGATGCGGCTGGCTAGATTGGCGGTCAGCATATTCAGCGTGTGAGCCAGGTGGTCGAATTCATCATGCGAGCTCAGGTGTATGCGCCGGTTCAGATTGCCGCCGGTGATATCGGCGGCGGCACGCGACAGGGCGATGATCGGGCGCAGCTGGCGGTTCGTCAGATAAAATGAGAGCACGAGTGCCAGCAGCAGCGACAGGCAGATGACGAAAGCGATGCTGTGGGCGACCGTCTGGTACGAGCTGTTGGCCGCGGCCAGCGATTTCGACGTGCGGATGACGCCGAGCAGGCTGCCGTCCGTGGCGTAGATTGGCATAGCCACATACAGGTAGTCGGTTTTCAGGGAATCGCTGTAGCGTATCGCCTGCCCGTAGCCATGGGGACCGGCATTGAGAGCGGCCTGGATCTCGGGACGTTGCAGGTGATTGTCGAGCTGGCCGGATTTTTCCGAGGTATCGGCGATGACCGTACCATCGGAGCGGATGATGGTGAGGCGCAGGCTCGTTTCCGCGCTGATGCGGTCTATGGTACGGGCCAGCTCGGTGTAGTCGTTATTGTCTGCATCAGCCGTCCAAATGGCACTGTTCTCGGACAGCAGCAACGTCTGCGTCAGTCGGGCGCTCTCGACGAGGGCAGACGTCTCGCGTGCCATGGCTTCGCTGTGGATGTGCTCGAGCAGCCACCAGCCGATGATGGCGAGCGGCAGTGTGGCCACGATGATGAACGACGCTGCCAGACGGCGGGATATCTTTGATTGCAGCATAAAGGCACCTCGCAGATTTTCATATATCATTATTTTAGCACGTCGGGCGGAGCGCGACCATATTTACATAGAATTTACATACTCGCAACACATGCTGACGGGCACTTTGGTACTATAGCATTAGAAAAAAACAATAACTCTATTCATCAGGAGGAATGACCATGTTCACGAAAATGAAGAAGGTATTCGCGGCTGGCGCGCTGGCGCTGTCGGCTGCTATGCTGATTACAGGTTGCGGTGGCGGACAGAGCGCCAGCTCCGGTTCGGGTGCCGCTACTGAGCTTTCGGGCAAAGTCAGTGCTTCGGGCTCCACGGCCCTGCTGCCGCTCCTCAAGCCGGCTCAGGAAGAGTTCCAGAACAAGAATGCCAAGGTTACGGTCAATGTAGCTGGTGGCGGCTCGTTCACGGGCATGAATCAGGTCGCGGAGGGCTCGGTTGATATCGGCAACTCGGATGTCAATCTGCCGGATGAGTACAAAGATAAAGGTCTCGTAGACCACAAAGTCGTTGTCGAGCCGTTCGTTTTCATCGTTGATAAGGCGAACAAGGTCGACAACCTCACGAAGGATCAGGTCGTCGGCATACTGACGGGCAAGATAACGAACTGGAAGGAAGTCGGCGGCGACGATCAGAAGATCACGCTGATTCATCGTGCCAAGTCCTCGGGTTCGCGTGCTACGATCAGCGATGTCGTGCTGAAGGGCGCCAACTTCACGGATGATGCTGTCATCCAGGATTCCAACGGTGCTGTTCGTGCTGCTATTGCCAGCACTCCGGGCGCTATCGGCTATGTCGATGCTCCGTATGCGGATGATTCGGTAAAGGTTCTGAAGTTCGACGGTGTCGAGTACAGTGCTGATAACATCATCTCCGGCAAGTATCCGATCTATGGCTATGGCCATATGTACACGAAAGGTGAGCCGACTGGTGCCGTAAAGGCGTTCATCGACTTCATCCTCAGCGATGAGTTCCAGAACAGCCAGGTAGAGAAGCTCGGCTTCATACCGGTCAGCAAGATGAAGAAATAATACTGATATATTTTAGGAGATTAAGTGATGGAGCAGGTGGCAGCAATGGAAAACGGAAGCCAGACGATGCAGTTCGGCTCGCCGGGCGGTCATGAGAGGCGACTCTTCCTTGACCGTTGCGGCAGGTATCTCTTCCTGGCCGCGGCCTCGCTGATGACGCTGATTATCTTTGCGATAATCTTCTTTGTCGGTCGGCAGGGCCTTATGACCTTCAGCGCAGTGAGCCCGATCGAGTTCTTTACCAGTGCGCAGTGGGATCCGGCAGCAGGCAAGTTTGGTGCGCTGGCTTTCATAATGGGCTCTGTGGTCAGCACCGTGCTGGCCATAGCCATCGGTGGTCCGCTCGGCCTGCTCGGAGCGATATTCCTGGCCAAGGTGGCACCAGATCAGTTGCGGCGCATCATGCGTCCGGCAACCGATCTCTACGTCGCCATACCGTCCGTCGTATACGGCTATATCGGCCTCATACTGCTCGTCCCCTGGCTGCGGGATACATTCTCGACGCCGACCGGGTTCGGCGTGCTGGCTTCGTCTCTCGTGCTCGGCATCATGATACTGCCGACGGTGCTGTCCATCAGTGTGGACGCACTGAACGCCGTACCACGGCCGCTCGAGGAGGCCAGCCTGGCCCTGGGGGCTACCTGGTGGCAGACGATGATCCATGTCATCCTGCCAGCAGCGCGTCCGGGCATCATGACGGCCGTAGTCCTCGCCATGGCGCGTGCCATCGGCGAGACGATGGCGGTGCAGATGCTCATTGGCAATACGCCGCAGCTCGTGACTTCGCTGTTCACGCCGACGGCTACACTGACCAGTAATATCGTCGTCGAGATGGGCAACACGCCGTTCGGATCGGTATGGGGCAATGCCCTGTTCCTGATGGCCTTCGTCCTGCTCATCATCTCACTGCTTATGATACTGGCGATACGTCATTTCACGGCCAAGGGGGTGGCATGATGCCGGCAGCACAGGAAAATAAAGAAGAATACAAACACACAGTCTCAGTAGTGACCCAGAATCGTCTGGCACGGATCATGCTATGGGGCGTAGGTGCCATCATACTGGCACTCTTAGCCGCCTTCCTCGGCTATATCCTGTACAAGGGCCTGCCCGTGCTCTCTGTACATTTCGTATTCGGTAAATCAAGCGACATGCTCGCCGGAGGCGGCGTCGGCTCGCAGCTCTTTAACTCTTTCTACATGCTGTTCCTGTCGATGGCTGTATCCATACCGCTGGCGGTAGGCGCAGGTATATACCTCGCTGAATACGCCCGGGATACGAAGCTCACACGCGGCATCCGCCTGTCGGTCGAGAGCCTGGCGACGGTTCCCTCTATCGTCCTCGGCCTCTTCGGCATGATAGTCTTTGTCAACATGATGCATATGGGGTTCTCCATCCTCGGCGGTGCGCTGACGTTGGTCCTGCTCAATCTGCCCCTGCTCGTGCGCGTCACGGAGGAGTCGATTCGGACAGTACCGAAGAGCTACGAGGAGGCCAGCCTCGCGCTAGGCGCCACGAAGCTCCAGACCATCGTTCGCGTCGTCCTGCCAAGTGCGATGCCTGGCATCATCACCGGCATCACACTCACCGCCGGGCGTGCGCTCGGCGAGACTGCTATCTTGATTTTCACGGCCGGGACGACGGTCTCGCGCTTCATGTTCGACACCGACCTCATGACTGGTGGCGAGACGCTGGCAGTCCACCTCTGGTATCTGCTCTCAGCGGGCCTGGTACCGGACCGTGATCAGATCGCCAATGGTATTGGTGCTTTGCTCATCATTACCATTCTCATATTCAACTTCGTCCTCGTGCTGCCGCTGAAATATCTCCAGCGCAAGAGCGGTGCCACGATGAAGTAATTACTCACAATCAGCCTTCCAAATATATCATCATATCAAAGGCGCAGCCCCGGTCATCGGGCGCTGCGCCACTTTTTTACTTTATTCGATTTTGGTAGCAGTCCTCATCCAGCCGTTATGGAATTCGTAGGGCTTCTGCAGCAAATATATCGACATATGGGGTGATACCTGCCCGACGAAAGCATCATCGAGATCAGCCAATCGTTTAATTGACATATGTCAGAAATATGCTATAATGACTTATAGATGACATATGTCAATAACATCAAATGATCAATCTGTTGCAGAGAACGAATGCAGAGATGGAGAAAGGAGCGGCTGCTATGGCCAGGCCGTGCAAGAAACGTCGCATCTGTCGGAAACCTTCATGTCGTAGATTCTGTCCGGAGCCTGAAACGGACCGGCCGGTCATCACTATGACACTAGAGGAATACGAGTGCCTGCGGCTGCTCGATTATGAGGGACTTACGCAGGAAGAATGCGCCGCACAGCTGCTTGTCGCCCGCACGACGGTGCAGTCGCTCTATGCTACGGCGCGCAAACGCCTCGCTGCCTCGCTTGTCGAGGGGCGGCCGCTAGAAATCGCAGGGGGCAGCTTTACGTGTTGCGGAGGTGAGCCGGCACAGCCCTGCCCGTTTTTCTCTTCGTCCATCTGCACGGTTCCCGCTGATCCGAAAGGAGTCTTTCCCATGAAACTTGCCATCACCTATGACGAGGCCACGCAGGGTATCTTCCAGCACTTCGGCAAATCGCCAGCTTTCAAGATTTACACGGTAGAAGGGAAGAATATAGTATCCTCCGAGGTCGTACCGACGAATGGAGCCGGTCACGGCGCACTCGCGGGCTTCCTCCAGCAGCATCATGTCGACACTCTGATCTGCGGCGGCATCGGTGCAGGTGCCCAGACGGCCCTGGCGGGTGTCGGCATCACGATCTATGGCGGCGTCCAGGGAAATGCAGATGATGCAGCCCGCGCTCTGCTCAGCGGCCAGCTCGCCTATGATCCTGCCGTGCACTGCTCGCATCACGAGCATCACGGCCAGAACGGCCATACTTGTGGCTGCTGAATCCGGAACCTGACATTTTATCCGATGCTAAGGGGCGCTAAGACTCCCACCTCTTCAGGTGGGAGATAAGCGCCCCTAAAGCCCTGGGTAAGTTCGACTAAATTCAGAGGGAGTAAAAACTCCCTCTGAATAAGTCTCACTTTATTTAGTTGGTTGCGGCTGGTAGACTTCCTTGGCATAGCGGAAAGCTGCCCATGCCTTCGGCCAGCCGCTGTAGAAGCCGAGTCGCGTGATGATTTCTGCCATCTCGGCTTTGGTCACGCCGTTCTTCTTTGCTGTCTCCTTTCCTGATCCTTACCCTTCAGCCTGCTGGTCGGCTGCTTTGACTACTGACTGGATCCAGCGATTGATTTCTTTCGGACTGCTGACCAGCTGGCTGCCGCCGGTGGAATCAAATTTCACGGCGATATCAGGCAAAAACGTCGCGCCTGCGCAGGCTTTGCGGATGTCTTTGATGGCGTGTCCCGGCCAGCCGCCGTTCGTAGTGAACGGTACGACGAGTTTGCCGGTGAAATCATGCGTCTCCAGGAAGGTGCTCACCGGCGGGGCTACGCTATACCACCAGGTAGGACTGCCGATGGCAATGATGTCATAAGCAGAAAGGTCTGCCTGGGCAGGCTCGATGCGCGGACGGTAGCCACGCCGGATCTCCTCCTGTGACTGGCGCACTACGGTATCGTAGTCCTCGTGATAGTCATCGGGCGCTGTTATCTTTAGGAGATCCGCCTGCAGTGCCTGCTGCAATGCTTGCGCGATGCGCTCCGTATTGCCATTGGTCCAGGTAAAATAGACGACAAGTGCTTTCTTTGCCAAGATACATCCTTCTTTCTCGTTGATATCTAGATGAAACGATTGGTAGTTCTTTTGTTGTCATTATCATATCAGGATAAAGATGCTATGTAAAATACCTATTACAAATCTTTTGCTATACGGAAAATGTATATATTAAAACTTCCCCAATTTGCCGGACTATAACGAAACTCGTAAAATCGGCATTTTGAAAATTCATCAGGGTAAAATTGCACAGATGCTTTGAAATTCTGCAATTTTGCAGCACCTGCCGCAAAAGATTA
>Ga0256404_1010805_pt1 | contig 12490 bp, 13 predicted proteins | sample RumenRJG_01DNA_FD_185990 | JGI IMG/M metagenome (GOLD analysis project Ga0256404, IMG submission 185990) | Bovine rumen microbial communities from Lethbridge, Alberta, Canada - RJG_01 | ecosystem: Host-associated > Mammals > Digestive system > Stomach > Rumen | place: Canada: Alberta | collected...
CATTCAATAGAATAATCATCAAGGAAACCAAGTTTCATCTTAAGAGATTCAATAAAAAGAAGGATCTCTTTATAGTCTGGGGCAACCTGGATTTCTCCGAAAACTCTGTCTTCTGCTCCGATTATGGGTTCCATGGCACATAAGGTATAGTTTGTACTATGGACATCCATCCCGATTTTGATTATTCTATTCATAGGTGACCTCCTTTTGTATGCGGTAATCTCTGTTACCATTGATCTTGTCAATCATCAGTATACAGGTAAATCCACGTTGCTACAAATGTGAGGTCACTTCATATTATCTAAAGTATGACACTATATGACCGAGAAAAATCGCTGAATCAACAGCTATTTCCCTCTAATCTTTTTTATTCTACTATAAATCACGGGAATGTCAACCCTGAAATCGCTGAAAAACCGGGATGCTTTTTGGATATTTTACTGTTTTCTGTGCATTCTGATCGGATTCGGGGTCACAGGCAGGGTATGAAACATTCCACATATACAAGATAGGTAGGTGATCGCTATGCCAAGACGTGGGGAGAATATCAGGAAACGGAAAGACGGCCGGTGGGAAGGCAGGATTATCATAGGGTACGATTTGCGGGGAAAGGCCCGGTATCGTTCTGTTTATGGTCATTCTTATCAGGAAGTGAAGGAAAAGAAGAACCTGCTGGCTTTATCTCTCAGGACTGAAGTGAACTGTTCAGCCGGGCAGGGAAAGGAGTATCTGCGTCTGTCTTTTGCTCAGATACTGGAAGAATGGCTGAACAGCCGAAAAGATTCGATCAAGGAATCCACTTATACGCAGTATGCTTTTATGCTTCATAAATATATCCTGCCGGAACTGGGGGAGCAGCCATTGTCAGCCCTGTCTTCGGATATGCTGAGTGAATTTCTGAAAAATAAGCTTTGTTCCGGACGTGCAGATGGGAAAGGGGGGGCTGTCCCCGAAAACGGTTGCGGATATCCGTTCTATTCTGCTGCAGGGAATATCATATGCCAGGGAACGGAAATATCCATGTGCCGTGGATACAAAAATATTTTATCCTAAAACCCGGCAGCCTAATATTGATGTCCTTACAAAAGCCGAGCAGAAGAAACTGGAACAGACACTTTTCCAATCCTCTGACCCGATCCGGCTTGGAATTATGATCGCTCTGTATGGAGGCCTGCGCATTGGTGAAGTCTGCGCCCTCCAATGGGGCGATTTTAATTATACGGCAGGAACTGTACGGATCAGTAAAACTTTGATACGCATTAAGGATCTGACCCGGGATTCTTTAAAAAAAACAAAGGTTATCATCGACAAGCCAAAAACCGAACATTCAAACCGCATCATCCCATTACCGTCTTTTCTTATGGAATTTATGAGACAGGAAGCCAAAGGGGAGAATTGTTATGTCCTGACCGGCACGGCTGAATATGTGGAGCCACGTTTATGCCTGAAGCAGTATAAACAGGTCCTGGAGCAGGCGGGGCTTCCGTCTTTTACCTTTCATGCACTCCGCCATACTTTTGCGACCCGGTGTGTAGAGAACGAATTTGAGATTAAAGCTTTGAGTGAGATCCTGGGACATTCAAATGTATCAACTACATTACAGCGCTATGTGCATCCTTCCATAGAATGTAAAAGAGAACAAATGGAGAGGCTGGAGAAGTTATCTGTTTGGGGTCAGGATCATGGTACGGAAAATCCGTAAACCGCTGATAATCCCAGGACTTCCGCTTCTGATATCCTATAGTGTCATACTTTAGGAAAATTCAGAACTTGAAAGCCGTTGTTTTTATGATAAGCAGCGGCTTTTTTACGTCTATATCCTGGCTTTTTCTATCCCAGACAATTTTAGATTTCTCTGTATTTGTATAGATAATATTGCCTATATCTTTTATCTCTATTATAGGCAATAATGAAGATATGTCAAGAGAAGGAGCATGACCATGATTTCCTATAAACGCTTATGGTCAACAATGGAAGAGAAAGGTGCGACAACCTACACCTTGCAGATAAAAGGAGAAATCAGCAGTTCCACGATACGCCGTCTGAAAGCGGGCGAATCAGTTTCCACAAATACGCTGGACGCCCTTTGCAGGATATTAGATTGTACGTTAAATGATATTGCTGAGTATATTCCCGATGATAAATAAAAACAGGGAAAGTTATCCCATCCCCAAAACAGAATTATCCCCTTGAACAGCCAGAAAAACTGCCTGTTCAAGGGGATATTCTTATTTCTGAATTTCAATATTTTTCTGATTTCACAGCATCGTTATCTATCACTGCCAATCTCAATTATATTGACAACTCGCCGACAAAGTTATAGACGATCCTTACTTCCTGCACCTTCTGGCCGTCCACCTTTTGGACCTCACCGACCAGGATCTTATGGATCAGCCGGTGCAGCACCGTCTCGTCCAGTTCCGTGATGACGGCACACTGCCGGATCTCCGACAGGAACGCCCGCACGTCGCTTTCCTGCTCACTGGAACGGCGTTCCATATCGGACAGTTCCCGGAGCCTGCGCTGGTTCCCTTCCTGCTCCTGTTCCAGGGCGGCAGTCAGCTTCAAAAAACGCTGCTCTGAAAGGATCCCTTTGGCTTTGTCCGTATAAAGGCTTAGGAACATGTCGTCGATCTCCTGGTTGCGGCTCTGGAGCCGTTCCCTTTCCCTGTGCAGCCCGTCCGTGTCTGCCAGATACCGGCTCTCCATGCGGCGGCTGAGGCGCTGGTAAAAAGCATCAGCGTCCTTCAGGGCCTCACCCGCCAGTTCCTGGATGTCCTTCAGCACCAGCTCATACAGATCCCTGGCCTCGATCTTGTGGCTGGAGCACACCTTGCATCCCATCCGGTTGTAGGTCTGGCAGATATAATAGGCACGGTCAATGGGTTCCCGCATTTTCCCGGTGAAGCGGTTCCGGTCCGTCCTGCCCACCCTTTCATACCGCACCTGCATGGACTTTCCACAGGTGGCGCAGTAGATGATGCCGTGGAAGATGTTGTAGTAGGGGCAGGCATTCCCTTCCATGATCGTGGGCCTGCCGTCGATCAGTTCCTGCACACGCTGCCATTCCTCCGGCGTGACAATCGCCTCGTGGCATCCCTCGATCACTTCCCACTGGTCACGGGGAATGATGTCATAGGTGTTGGAGCGGATGCTCTTCTGGTGGGTCCGGCAGACCAGATGCGCCCCCTTATAAAAAGGATTCCGCAGGATATGGCAGATCCTGGTCACGCCCCAGGCGTAATAGTTAGCGCCAAATTCCGTGTTTGCCCGCACCTGGGTGATCGGGATCTTTTCCTCCATCAGCCGCTTGGCGATCCTCATGGAACCCATCCCGTCCAATGCATAGTCATAGATCTTGCGGATGATGGGCGCTGTCTCCGGGTCCAGGATGAGATGCCCCTTGTCCTGCGGGTCACGCATCAGGCCGAAAGGAGGCCTCCCGCCGCAGAACTTTCCCTGCCGGGAACGGGCCATGCGCCCGGCCAGTACCTTTTTGGAGATATCCCGGCTGTACATATCGTTCAGGATATTCTTAAAGGGCGTGATGTCCATCTCCTGCCGGGTCAGGCTGTCCACGCCGTCCGTAATGGCAATATAGCGTACCTTGTGCTGGGGGAAAAAGATCTCGATATAGCTTCCGGCTTCGATATAATTCCTACCGAGCCTGGACAGGTCTTTCGTGACCACGCAGCCGACCTTGCCCGCCTCAATGTCAGCGATCATGCGCTGGAAGGCCGGGCGGTTGAAGTTGCGGCCTGTATAGCCGTCGTCCACATAATACTCATACCGGAACATCCCGTTCTTTTCTGCAAAGTCCCGGAGCATGGATTTCTGGTTGCTGATGCTCATGCTCTCATTGTCGCCGCCGTCATCCAGAGAGATCCGGCAGTAGAGAGCGGTGATCTTTTCATAGACTTGTTTTTTCCTGCTCATAGCGTTCTCCTTCTATGAACAGGGACACGATACTATGATAATACCATGTCCCCGCCTCTGGTTCAACCGTTTTTACGCAGCTTCCTTCCCGATTTCCCGGGTGTCCAGCCAGTCCTCGAAACGCTCGCAGGCCTGGCGCTCAATGGCCTGTTCAAAAGCCTCCCCCATGGGCTTCTCCCCGGAGAACTCCCGAACCACGATAAAACGTATTTTCTTGTTCTGATTTTTGCTTTTTCCATAGACTGCCTCCATAGAGTGGCAGGCCGGTGGGCAGCACCGGCAACGAAGTCCGGCAACGAGCCTCAAAAAACCTGTAAACTACCGTCTGGCCTGCAAATCTTATTTTATAAATTTTCTTGAAAAATCTCGTTGCTTTCGTTGCCGGAGATAAGGATAAATATTAAAATATCCCTTATTTACTGGCTTTTCCCGTATCCAGACAGGGAAATCCCCGGCAACGAACCCGGCAACCAAGTGGCAACCATCCCGGCAACAGACTGCTGATTTTATGCGATCCATTCCTTCGGGAGCTCCATCTGGCGGCATTCTTCCCCGCTCAGTTCCACAAATCCATCTTCGTTGCCGGGCAGTTCGTTGCCGGAAGTGTCCCGTTCCCAGCCCCTCTGCCTGCCATATCCGGCGAACATCCTCGGATTGGAGAAAGGCTTCCAGCCGGTCACCACCGTGTTCATGATCTCGTTGATATTGTGCAGCTGCCACCGCTTCGGCTCCTCATAGGTATGGCCCAGCGCCTCCTGGAACAGCTGTCTGGAGCAGACCATGCTGCCGGTGTAGTGTTCCAGGAAGCCCTGGATCTGCCCGGCCTCCGTGTCCTCCGGCATGAAATCCTTCTGCACCTTTGCCAGCTGCCGCTGGATGGGCTTGCCAAACTTCATGGAATAATGGCCGCTGCGGTAGATGGTCATTGCCTCCGCCCAGACCTGCAACAGATAGGCCCTGGAAGCGTCCTCGTCCTCCAGGATGTGGACTTCCGCTCTCTCTGGATAAGTCATAATCGGCAGGAACCGCCGGTTCCCGGCCCGGTCAAGGGGCAGGAAGTCCAGCGTGTTGGATGAACCGCCGAACACACACTGCCGCAGTCGGTCTTTGGGCTGGGCTTCATAGGGCGTCCGGTAGGTTTCCTTCTGGCGGCTGATGAATGAGCGGATTTCCTCAATGCTTTTGGCGCTGCTGGTAGCCAGCATCTCCGACATTTCGATGATCCAGTGGCCCTGCAGCTTCAGATATACACGGTCGTCATCCAGTTTTTTCAGGTCGTCAGAAAACCACTCATCCCGGATCGCCAGCAGGCGGAAGAAGCTGGATTTCCCGGCCCCCTGCCCGCCCACCAGGCAGAGCATTTCCTCATATTTGGAGCCGGGAGAGAACACCCGGCGTATGGCCCCCAGCAGGAAGTGCTTCAGCATTTCTTCCACATAGTCGCTCTCGTCCGCACCCAGAAAGTGATGGAGACAGGAGCGGATGCGGGACATCCCGTCCCAGACAAGGCCGTTCAGCACGTCCTGTATGGGATGGTAGCAGTTCTCATTCGCCACGATGGAGAGGGCCGCCGTCATCTTTTTCTCACTGGTCAGGCCGTAGGTCTGCTCAAAATAGAGAAGCAGATACTTCACGTCCGTATCCGTCAGGGCGCTGGTATCCCTGCGCCAGCCCAGATCCCGCACAATGTCCACCCGGCCCGTCAGGAGGTTCAGCCGGATGGCGTCCCGCAACAGTGGGTCATGGCTAAACACCGTCCGGCAGTTGCCGATAGTGTTAGCGGGTTGGCCCTTCTCAGTGACGGACAGGCTTTCCCGCACCTCAGAGGCGCTCTGCTCCGGCGCTAAGGCTTCGGCTGCGCTCATGGCGGCCTGCCGGGCGGCTGGCGGTAAACTCTGATATTCGCTTTTCAATCTTCCTCACCTCTTTTCCGTGCTCAGCGACAATAGATGCCCGTTCCTCCAGACTGCCGGACAGGAGAACATCCAGCAGATATTCGGTACAGGTTTTTTTGTGTAATGCTTCCAAAAACAGCGGGTTCCATGCTTCCTCCGGTGTCTGCGGGGCGTACTCTTTTTCCCAGCGTTCCAGCAGATGGAGATAATCGCACAGCACCCGGAAACATTTTTGCTCTGCCTGCCGGTAGCGCAGTTCCTCGCTGATTTTTCGTCTGACCGGCCTACTGCGGGACGGGTCATAGCCTTTGCCGTCATAGTGGACAGAGAAATCCTCCGCCAGCTTCAGCGCCGCCTCCTTACTGCTCAGACCGAACAGACGGGCGGTAAAATCGATCACATCCCCGTCCGCCTGACAGCCGAAGCAGTGGAACCGGCGGTCCACCTTCATGCTGGGATGCCTGTCATCATGGAAGGGACAGCAGGCCATCCCATTCCTGCCAACCTGCACCCCGTAATACTCCGCAGCCTGCCTTGTGGTGACAGACTCCTTCACCGCTTCAAACACATTCGATTTTCTCACCTCCAGACTTAAGAAAAGGCACCCGGTTTCCGCAGAAAACAGATGCTTCATAATTCCATATCGTTTTTCTTTGCAGGGGCGGTCCGCCCCTCCCGTTCCCAGCGCTCCCGGTTCTTCCGGTCAGCGTCCGCTTTTGCCCTTGCCAGACGGTCTTTTATTGTCTCCCTGGCTTTTTCTTTGATCTGTGCCTTCCCGGCCTGTTCGGTCTCCGGCTGCATGAGTGTTTTCTGGATGTTTGCCAGGGCGTTCTGCATGGCATTTTTGATCTTCTTGATCACTCCATCCAGGCGGGCGGCGGCGTACTCACGCTCCTTCTTCGGGGCTTTCCGCTCCGGCGAAAGCACCCACTTCTTTGTCTCCTCGATCAGGCGGATATCTTCCTTGTGGGTTTCCTTCCGGACGGTGTCGGTCACCACCTCCACCGCCTTGTCATAGGCTGCATCGGAAACATCATCTAACAGCGTTTCCACGTCTTCGATTTTGAGCGTCAGTTCTTCCAGCTTCTGCTCCTGAGCCGCCAGCTGCTCCTTCTGCTTCATCAGGATAAAATCCTGCTTTTCCAGATACTCCCGCCCGCCATAGGACGGCTCCTGTTCCAGGTGCAGCCCATGGCGCTTTGCTATCTCAAACAGGAGGGTCCGGCAGACCGCATCAAAGGTCTGCTTCCGGTTGTTATGCCTGCCTTTTGGCTTATCCGGGTGCGGGAGAGGGATGCCCAGTTCCTCCAGCGCTTTTTCCTGCTGGGGACAGATCTCCCCATAGCGGTTCCCGCAGTCAAACACATGGCGCTCATGGATATGGGGCGTGGCCTCGTCCAGATGGAGCGCCCAATCTAAGATGTGGACATGGGAGCCGAACCTCCGCTCAAACTCCTCATGGAACTCCTGTACGACCGAAAACAGTACCTCTGGCGGGACGGAATCCTCTACCGTACCGATCTGGTAAAGTGTCTCTTCCGGGCAGGTCTTTTTATTCTTCAGCAGGTCTTCCACCGTGCGGTTGCGTTCGGTATGCCGGGTCTTTTCATTCCGGGCGTTCTGGGCCAGGACATGCCCGCCGTAATGCTCCGTGTAGTACATCCGCTCGATCTCCTCAAAGCTGAAATCCGGCTGTCCCGGATCTTCCCGGAACGCATGGGTGGTGAAGCCACGGTAACAGTCCCAGTAGATATTTTGCCTGGCCCGTCCGGCGTCAATGTGTTCGCTGTTCTCCACATCGAACCGGCGGTCATTGTGGCGGGGATTGTAGGTGCCATGCTTGCCGGAACGCCCATTGTGTCGTGTCAGTTTCAAACAATTTCCCTCCTTCCTGCGAAGATGCTGCGGGGCCGGGGAAGGGGCGGCGAAGCCGCAAATCCTGCGAAAGTCTGCGTCAGGTAATACCCAGTACAAGTTGACGCAGGCATCAACTCTCCCTGGGCAAGGCGTTTCACCCTTGACCCGATGGGGCGGCTGCCCTCAACCCGCCAATGGGCGTTGCCCCTTGACCCCAGCAGTGCGCTGCCGCCCCTGCACCCCGGCACAAAGGGCTGACTGCCCTCTGTACTCCCGTACCGGCGAAGCTGGCTTCCACCGCAGGAGCGGTTTTTGCCAGTTTCACCGGCTCCGTATCCGCACATTTGCGCCCATAGGTGGGAAGTAGATACGGAATACGCCTGCGGGGATTGCCGGTCAAAACAGCGGGTGCAGACCCGGCATTTTGACCGTAATCGTCCCGATTTCAGGCGATTTTTTCTTCCGCCACTATCACCTGAAAGCCATGCTCCTTTGCGTACTCCCTTGCAGCGGCTTTCCGTTCCTCGCTGTACGGCGGCACCAGCCGGATCGACAGCCGGGACTTGTCCAGCACATAGGTCACACTGCCCTCCGGCGTGCTGCGCTCCAGCCGGCACAGCAGCGGATACTTCCGGCTGAAATCGGCCAACCTGCGCTTCAAGCTGGCGTTGAAGGCGTAGATGCTGGCAAGGTTCTCCGCCTCGTTCCAGTTGATGATGGTTTCTTTCTCATACTTAGACAGCTTCGTCATACAAATCCTCCTCATAATCGGTGTAAGATTTCAGCACACGCAGGCTGCGCTTGAGACGGCGGTACTCGTCCATCTCCATGCGCAGGTGGTGGTAAAAAGCCTCGTACCAGCTTTCATCCACCTCCGTCTCCACCTTCCGGGCCAGCCCCAGCATCCGGCGTTTGGCCTCCGGGTCAACCGTCAGGGCCGTCAGCCATTTCAGCCGTGTCACCGTATTGTGGTGGCTGGGACAGCCGTAAGCGTAGAGAATCTTCTTTTCTTTCATACTCAGTGTCATAATGATTTCCTCCTTTTCTTTGCTGCGGAGCCATACGCCCCGCATGATAAACTTGCTTCCTGTCTGCCGGTCTGCCTGCAAGCCGCTCCTGCCCGGAATTTCTCCCGGCGTATCGGCCTCTTTGGTGCGCTCGATTTCTGTCCTGGCGTCACTTCCCCGGAGGCCATACCCCTTGCAGCCGGTCATTCGATTTTCAAGGTTCTGTGCCTGTCTGCAAGAACCAGTTTACCGAAAAAAGAGGCCCTTTCCCGTATATCCAAAACGTCGGAAAAACGCTTGAAATCCGCATATTTCCACGCTTATGGAATCGTGCTATAATGGGTGTAATCGTAATCACTGAAAAACGATAACGAGAAAGGGGGCTTTGGATGTACGCAAAGCTGACAATCCCGGAGCGGCTCAAAGACCTGCGGGTGGTGGACAAGCACCTGACGCTGGAACAACTGGCGGAGCAGACCGGCCTGTCTAAATCTGCGCTGGGAAAATACGAAACCGATGACTACAAGGACATCAGCCCGTTTGCGATTGCAACGCTGGCGGACTTTTACGGCGTGTCCACCGACTATCTGATGGGGCTGACGGAAAATAAAAATCACCCAAACACAGAACTTCAATCTCTGCATCTGAGTGATGATATGGTGGAACTTTTGAGCAGCGGCAAAATCAACAACCGGCTTCTCTGCGAACTGGCTACCCACCCGAATTTCCGGCGGCTGATGATAGATATGGAAATCTGCATCGACCAGATCGCCAATATGCGGGTGGAGCAGATGAATCTGGTGTTGGAGGCCACCCGGCAGACCGTCATGAGCAAGTATGCGCCCGGAGAAGATGACCTCTATATGCGGACGCTGGAACTGGGGCAGGTGCAGGAAAGCGATTTTTACAGCCACGTTATGCACGATGATCTGGACAGCATCGTCCGGGACATCCGGGAAGCACACCGCAAGGACAAGACCACCGCCGACCCGCAGCCCACGCTGGATGACGTGAAAGAAAAATTTGAGCAGGCGCTGGAACAGGGCAGCCGGGAGGAAATGGCAATCCATGAATTTTGCGACAGGATGCAAATCCCGTTCGAGAAGATTTCCTCAGAGGACTTCTCAGCGTTCCTTCGGATACTGAGCCTGTCTAAGCTGCTCAAAAATCCCAACAACATGAGGGGGAAGGCCAAGCCACAGCCATACTATGCGCCCAAGCGGAAGAAGCGCAGGTAATGAAAAAGCCGCCCAACCTGTACCGTTGGACGGCTTTCGACCCGTTTGTGGGTGGAATAAAATATGCGGTTATACATCCGTTAGCTGACCGTTTTCATCAGCTTTTTCATAAACTTCCAGAGACGGATGCCATCTTTGAGGCCCAGCCGGTAAAAGAAGCATTCGCTTTCTGCGCCGGAATCAAAGATGGAATCACAGTAGTGCCTTACAGCGCCCTTCTGTTCCTCAGACAATGCGCTGATCGCTTTTTCATACTCGGTTTCCAAGCGAAGGTAATCCGCTTTTTTCTCCTTGCCGGTTTCTGCCCCCCGCCATTTAGCGAATTGACTCTGCATCCGCTCCTGAATCATCAAATCAACCAGTTTTTCAATATCTGTACCCATAAGCGGCCTCCTTATGCTGGACGGATATAATCCCGGTAGGTTTCCAGGACGGAATCCGACACACCGCTTTTATATACTTTGCGGATGTCGGAGATTTCCTCTTTCTTCAGCAGTTTCAGCCATTTCAGCAGTTCAGCCCTGCCGTTGGCAAAGTTACAATAGCGCCCATCGGCGTATTCGATACGGTATCTCATAGACAGGCACCTCCTTAAACATAAATCATCTCAGACCGGATGATTTCCTCTGCCCGGCTGCGGATGCTGTTCATGGCTCCAACCCACGCAAGCTGGTCACGGGCTTTCAGTTCCTCGGTGACACCCTCCGCCTCCTGCATCTGCGAGACGATACACGCCAGCCGGTCAGCGGCCTGTTCGTTCAGGTCAGCAAGATATGTCCAGAGCTTTCCCGACAGAAGCAGGGCATTGTACTGACCGGGCCGGTGTTCTTGCAAAAACGCCTTGTGCATCCGGCCCCACCGTCCAATGGGGCGACTTTCCTCCGGCAGCTTCAGATCGGGGATGTAGTAGTCTCCCATCAGCGTATAGTTGATGCCGTTGTGATGGATTTTCTTTGGTAAATGCTCCATGTTCGACCTCCTGTATTCATTTTTTCAGAATCCAGTTGATCGTGTCCCTGTTCATGATAAATTCAAGGCAACTGAACTCTTCACGAACAAGTATGGCACATCCCGCATAGCCATGACCCGCAGCGCGGCGGCTTCCTTGGGCGAAAGTCTCGTCTCCTCGCAGAACGTCTTCTCCCGCTCTCTCGTTGCCGGAAGCATATAGGTGTCTACATTTAAGGGGACACCCAGTTCCCTTGCGATTTTGAAAAAGGCAGGAAGATCCGCGGAATTCATTTTCGTCATGCTTGCTCCCAGACGAACGTCTACGTTCTGTTCGCGGAGCGCCTTGACCGCCGATATGGTCCGCTCAAATCCGCCCGGATAATGGCAGAGCCTCTGATAGGCCTTATCATTTGCGCCATAGAGCGTGATATTGATCCGGCGGGGCTTGTATTTGCCGAAAAACTCAGCCCACTCCTCATTAAGCAAGGTTCCGTTCGTATTGACGGTCAGGATCATCCCCATTTTGCGAAGAGCAAGATAGAGCTTCCGAAAGTCCGGATACGTGAGCGGCTCTCCGCCGGTCAAAAGGAGAAAGAGGACGCCCACGTCCTTCATCTCACGGGCAACCGTCAGCCATTCTTCCGCCGTGCGCAGCCGGCCCTGCTTCTCCATCTGCCCGCGGTCCAGCCGCACATAGCACATGTCGCAGTTCATATTGCAGAGCGGGGTCAGCTCGAGACTCCCGTTGATCGGAATTTGGCCTGCGGCCGCCCGCGCAAACAGCGCCGCCTCGGCGGTCGAGACCCCTGCCATCTGATCCATCTCTTCTCCTTTCCTGACCGAAAGCAATTTTATGTAGTCATCCCCGACACAATGTTTCTTATCTTCTCAATCACCGCAACTGGAATGAATAATACTGAGTCCGTATATAGTTCTTTCAAGTGCTATGTCGCTGGTCTTCTGAATCCCTGTATTGGGAATGCCTGATACTGGTCACGTATATACGCAGTCTCTGCAGTACATCGTTCCGTTGCGAATTACAAAATTTTGTACTCATGCAGAAGTTCCACCCGCTCTTTCCCGATCCGCAGACTTTCAACGAAATCATCATTGTTCCGGCTCCGGCGCTCCTTCTGGTACTTCGCCAGACGGTCAATCCAGGCGATCGGCAGGAGATACGGCTTCTTTCGAAGATACGGATACCGGGACGTAAGGCTCGAAGCATCGGGAAATACGCTCTTCCACACCCGGCTCCTGGCTGCCTTCCCTTCCTTTCCGGAGGCCGCCGCGTTCAGTGTGATGGTGCTGCTGTGCTTTCTGCTCATGGTCGAGTCGCCGAAGACTCCGCTCCCGAGGATGTCCTCGAGCATGTCATTTTCATCGACTGCAAGAGCCATCAGATCGTCCGGGCAGCGGGACTGCACCGGATCAAAGGTCAGGTACTTCTGCCCGATCTTAAGCAGGGCAGCGAGAAAAAGCTCCGCGTGGATCTTCCGGCAGTTTCTGTGAACCTGGTCCCAGTCGATATTTTTTCCATAGGCATTTGCAAACAGCGTAATATCGCAGATCTGCCTGATCCCAAAGCCGCTGTGCAGAAAATGCTTCA
>Ga0256404_1010806_pt1 | contig 12489 bp, 9 predicted proteins | sample RumenRJG_01DNA_FD_185990 | JGI IMG/M metagenome (GOLD analysis project Ga0256404, IMG submission 185990) | Bovine rumen microbial communities from Lethbridge, Alberta, Canada - RJG_01 | ecosystem: Host-associated > Mammals > Digestive system > Stomach > Rumen | place: Canada: Alberta | collected...
TGGCACTCCTTGTTCAAGTCTGCCAGTTTCTGAAGCTTAGTCCTGGTATCTTCTGTATTCTCAACAAGTGAGGCATAGATGAGATTGCCAACTTGTCTGCCCTCATTGACATCAAAAGCCTTGAAACCCTTGCATCCGTCGAACTTAGCATAGACGATATACCATTCCATAATGACGTTATTATGATGGTTAGAATGGTAAATCTTTCTCGTCTGGCTCTGGAGCATCCTGCGGTGGCTGGGGCGTGTTCTTAGCCTTTGCTCCTTTCTTGGAAGCCTTCTTCGGGTCTGCGTCCTGCTCGTCTTTCTTCCCAGCGTTCACGAAAGCGATGCTGTCCGCATTGATAGAGATTTGAGTGTGGCTCTCGCCTTGACGGTCTTGCCATTGCGATGTAGAGATTGTTCCCTCCACGAGAATGAGCCTTCCCTTGGTGAGGTATTCAGCCAAACGGATGTGGTTCTCTCTGCTGCTGCGTACTCTTACCCATGTGGTGATGTTCTGACCTTTGGAGTAGTCATCGACAGCCATGTCAACTGCGATAAATGTTCCGTGTGCGCCTGTGATGGTCTTACAGTCCTTGCCGATACGACCGATAGTGTGAGTGTAAATCATATAATATGAAAGTTAAGTGACGGATGGTTGGTCACGTCGTTACCTTTTATTTGTGGATGAAGTATTCTATTGCGGAACTTACCAAAATATAGTGGGTCTTGGTCTGCTGGCATTGTTCCCAATATGGATTGTAGAAGTTCAAAGCCAATGCGTCGTAGAGGTCAGGCAGTTCATGTTTGATTCTTTGAACCAGCCTTTTGTAACTCGCTTTCCTCGCACCCTTCATCAGTTGTTGCCACTCTTCAATCGTGGTCTGAACACAACAAGTTTGATAATACATAGTTCCTAAAAATTGAATTGTGATTATTCTTTTCCCTTTCTTTAGGGATTTTTCCTCGTATGAGGAAGAAGAAGGCTCACTTGGCCTTCTTCTTTGAAGTCTTTTTCTCCTCTTTAGGAGTTTCCTCCTTGTCAGGAGTCTCATAGAACTTGGTGGCTACCAGCACGATGCGGTTGTGCTTGACACCTTCCTGATCGCTCCACTCTTCAGGCTTGAAGAAACCTTCTACAGTGAGCATGGTACTCTTGGTGAGCTTGTCGAATGAGCTGGCGTTCTCGTTCTTGCGCCATGCTTCCACATTGATGAAAGCCGATACGCGGCTGTTCTCTTCGCCGTTCTTCTCGTTACGGCCGATAGCCAGTGAGAAACGTGCTACTGAAGCGGTTGTGAACTGACGGATTTCTGCATCCTTACCTACGAAACCTGTTACTGTGAAATTGTTCTCGATCTTTTTCATTTTTTTGAATTTTTAGAAGTGGTAAGTTTATTATTTTTGTAACCTATTGTGTTTCAATATGAATAAATAGCATTAAAGTTCGAAGTAACACACAAGTAACAAAAATTTTGAAAACTCAAACTTCTTGATTATTAGCATTTTAGTGATTTAAAAGTAAAGGTTGCAAAATGTAATGTTTACGTAGGAAATGGGGCAATCAAAGAGAACTGATTGAAAAAGAGGCTGAGGTGATACCCCCCAGCCTCTATAATATAATAAGGTCTGTCAGAACGTGTAGCCGTTCACGCTGTCCCATTCGGGGTCTGCGGTGAGGCGGAAGGTGCCGTCGGAGGTCTGGCCGCCGCCGCTACCGAAAAAATTGCCAGTGTAGCGGGTAATTTGGTTGCGGGTGACGGGGACGTTCTCGAAGATGCGCTCCTTCACGGTGTTGTCGTTGGCATCGAGGGCGGTGACGGTGAGCTTTGTCAGCATGTCATCCTCGGTGTGCGGCAGGGTGAAGATGTCGAAGGTCATCCCAGCGGAAGAACCGCTGGGCACAGAACGGATTTCCGTTTGCTTCGAGTTGACGCAGCCATAGCCTGCCGAGGGCGAGAAGGTGCTGGAGCCGCCCGTGTAGTAGAATTTGAACTTCGCCACCGATGACGGGATTTCCTCGTCGGTCAGCACTAAACGGAACATGGCGACTGCGCGGGTCAGTGTGAGGTCGTAGGACTGCACTTCTGAGGTCACAATCAGGTCGCCGTAGTAGTAGAAGGTGTCCGTCACTTTGTTGTTGGGGAACGTCACCTTTTCCGTCGAGGTAATCGTGGCAGAGCCTTCGCCGTTGTGGGCGATGACTACCAACTGATACGTCCCTGCAGCGAGTGTCAGGGCGACGGTGCCGTAGCCAGCATCTCCTTCTTTCTGCGCTACCGTCTTTACCTTTGTGCCGTCGGCGTCGAAGATGGCGATATTCAGGCGACTGCACAATTCCGTGATGTCGGTGGCAGCACGGGTTCCAAACGATTCCTGCTCATACTGCGTCATGTGTAGGATGACGTTTGCCTCCTTCATAGACACAATGTCCTCGTCGAGGACAGGCTTCTCGCACGCTGCTACCAGCAGGGCGAGAGCGATTAACAAGTACTTCTTCATGATGGCTCAGTCTATAGTGATTGAAACAGTGGCAACGGGACGAATGCGGGCTGTAGCACCGAAGTTGTCGAAACCATCGGCAGTAGTCTGGGAGAGAATGCGATAGAGAATGGTTCCGCTGGCATCATAGAGGTATTTCCCACTGGCGCTTACATCGGACTCAAAGGTGTCGTTGATGGCACTGATGGCGACGTAAATGACATTCAGTTCGTCGTAGGTGGGCAAACGCCAATCGCTGATGCCATCCACGTCCGCCTCGGCCAGTTTCTCATCAATGAGGGCTTCGAGGACTTCTGGATGCCCTATGAAACTGACATCGTTGTAAGCCTTTCCTATCGTTGTTTCGTTAGGTGAAAGCAACGTCAACTCAGCCGACTGACCATCATCGGCTACAATGGACTTCAGCACGTAGCAGCCCTGATAGGTGGAGCCTACAGCGGGGAAGCCTTCTGCGTTGCCTGGAGTGTCGTTATTCCCATTATCACCACCATTGTCATCATCAGCCGCACTGCTGCCGTTCTCGTCGAACTCAAAGCTAATCGTCCTTTCCCCCAGCCACATTGCCCCCGTGATGGTTCCAGTCAAGTTGACACCCACGGCCTCGGTGTACGTTCCTTCGATGTTAATCTTGTACCCAGCCTCCAGTTCGTTGTTGGTGCTGTAAGTGTAGGTTTTTGTCGTGCTGCCGATGGTGATGTTCACACTGACGCTGGCAGGCTGATTGCTTGGTGGCAGCAGGTAGGCACTGGTAGCGTTCTGCCATGTGCGGCCGTCCTCTTGGCGAGTCAGCGCGATGGTATGGCTGGAGGAGGCTACGGCAAAGCCACCGCCCACAGTGACACTCTGCCACAGCGGGGCAATCGTCACGCTCACCGCTGTTGCCGCCGTAGGAATCTTCCGCAAAACCACGTCCTGAATCAGCATCATCCGTCGAGCCATGCCTAATGTCACGGTGTTGGTGCCGCCGTCCGTGAGCGTCGCCGTGGCCATGGCCGCCATCAGGTCGCCGTGTGCCTTGCCTTCCCTCAGCGCAATCGCCGACGTCACCGTGGCTTCATCCGCCGAGGGCAGCACATAGTCCTCCGCAGACGCGCCGCCCACGGCATACACCGAGTACGTCCCCTCCGTCAGCGCGATGTTCAGCGTCTGCCCCTCGTCGCCGATGGTCTGCACCGCCCGGCACTCCTCTCCGGCAAAGACATACACTGTCACGGGGTACGCCACCGTCGCCTCGCTGCCAGAGCCGCCCGAGCGCGTCCGCACCTGCAGCACCGAGTTACCTACCTGGCCCGTCGGCGAGACTGCCGTCTCGTCCTCGAGCCCTTTCTCACACGCTGTCAGCCCCAGCACCGCCAGGGCCGACACAATCAATGATAAATGCTTCATTGTTTTGTAATAGATTAAATTGTTATCTGGGAATATCCCCATTCCATATAACGAAAAAGCCTCCCCTACAGTCTGCACTGCGGGGAGGCCCGTTCATGTTACCCAGAAAATCTTTCTACCTTTGTGGCAGAACAATACTCACTATTCCAATGGAATGTCGGGGTGCTGCACGGCGAGGGGCAAATCCTTCTGCGAGAGGTAGAACATGTAGAGGATGCAGTCCTTCGTGCCGCGGTTCTCGCCGTGGTGAACGGTGCCCACCATCTCCACGACGGCCTCGCCCTCGTGCACCACCTTCGTCTTGCCGTCCAGACCGATGATGGTCAGCTCGCCCTGCACCAGTATGCCGTAGTTCATCACGGGGTGGTGGTGCCAGCCCAGCTTCTGCCCGGCGGGGAACACGTACTTCACCGCCACCAGCTCGGGCCGCCCCTCGAAGTAGTCGGGCAGCTCCACGCCGTCCCAACTCTGCGAAGTGCGGATGAGTTCGGTGCTCACCACCTGCGGCGCGGGATTGTCCTCCTGCGCATGGGCTTTCTCACACGAGTTCAACACACTTGCGCCGCAAACGAGGGTGGCGGCCAGCACCCATTGAATCATCTTTTTCATCATTCTTTGTTTAAGAGATAATATTAAAATTGTTTATTCCTTATTCCTTTGTTATGATTTCGTCTTTGTGACCCACAGGGGAGTCGCGCTCGGCCCGCAGGGACGCTTGCCTTAGCAAGAACCCCTGCGGGCCTGTGTGGGGCTATTCGTCCCAGTCGTCCCAGTCGATGCCGCTACGCCGTGGTGCGCGGGCGGGGCCGTTGCCACCGCCGCCATAGCCGATGCCGGTGTCACCGCTTTCTACGCTGGTCACGCTGCCGCTGAGGATTTGGCACTTCTGTTGGATTCTCACTACCCGCAGGGCGGGCTTCATATAGTTCTTTTTCATTGTCTTTATTTGTTTAGGGGTCGCTGCGCTCAAAATTATAAGAAAATCTATAAGAAAATCTTTCAATTCCTGCATTGGCTGTGAGATTTTGAATCAGATTTTGTCGGATTTTGAGCGAAGCGACCATTTGTTACTTAATCACTACCTTTATACCTTTATTAATATATACGCCTGCGCGCGAGGGCTTGGCGGAGAGGCGGCGGCCGTCGAGGGAGTACCACGCATCAGAATTCGTGTCATTCGTGTCATTCGTGGTCGAAATAATTCCCGTGGTCTCGTCGTCGCCGAAGTCGATGTTGAACGCGGTGAGGCGGCGGGCCAGGAGGGCGCCGTCGTCGCCAATCTTGAAGTAGGCGCGCTGGGCACCGATGCCGGCACCGGCAGCAGGATAGTAGAGCTTGTTCTCACCACCTAGGAGCAGGATGCTCTTGTCCTCAGCGTCGAAGGTCGTGCTCTTGTAGGTGCCGAGGAAGCGGACGCGGTTGTCGCCCGATATGCCGTTGTCGTAGTTGCCGTCGGCATCAGCGTCGATGGTCACGCCGCTGAACACGGGGCTGACGATGTTGTCGCCGCTGGCCCACTTAATAATATAAGGTGTGCCGGCCTTAAGCGTCGTCACGGCGTCGCCGAAGGTCAGCGTGAGCGTCGTGCCGCTGATGCTGGCTGAGGAGAGCGGACGGGCGGTAGCTCCGGCGAGGGGCGAACCGGCGATGGTCACGTCGAAGGGCAGGCAGATGGTGTTCCATGCGCCGTCCTTGTAGAGCGTGCGGCCCGAGAGCGTCACGTCGGCCAGATAACCGTCAGCGTTACTGATGGCCGTGCTGTTGTCGGCGTTATCGGCCAGACTGATGGTGACGAAGGCCATGTAGTATTTACCATTGTAGAGGATGCCGTTCTGGTAGATCTTAATAGTGCCGTAGTCCTGCTCTAATTCGCCAAGGTTGGCGGGAGCAGTTGTAAAGGCGTATGCCTGCTTGGCGCCGCTGACGGTACAGGCATTGGTCGGATTGCCATCCTTCGGTTTCAGGTAGTAGCAGTTGGTGATGGTGCCCGCATCACCCTGCAAGCCAATGGGGTGCATCGAAAATACGTGGTTGTAGGTTCCGTATTCCAAGCAGTTGATGAGAATGGGCGTGCTGCCACTGTCGTTCCAGCCCCAGATGCCGCCTACGTTGTCTCGCGAGTTGGTTCCCGGAGCTTTAAGGATAATCCCTTCAACAGTTCCGGCAAAGACGCAGCCCTTGATGGTGGTGGTGGAAGTCAAGCCGTGGCCGACGATGCCGCCGACATAATTCTGCCCGACGTGGAGCTTCGCTTTGACGATGCAGCCCTCAATCAGGTTGGTACCGCTGGCAAAGCCGACAAGACCGCTCGTGTGGTATGTGTCGGATGTGATGTCGCCATCCACTGTGAGGTTCTTGATGGTGGCGTTCTTGATGAAGTGGAACGGTGCCACGCCCTGCTGATTCGCGCCCTCTCCTCTTTGCGTTTGGCTGATGTTTATCGTCAGGGTATGTCTGCCACCGTCGAATGTGCCGCTGAAGGGACGGTCTTCACGCGTACCTACCCATGTCGTCACGCTGATATCCTTTGCCAGTTTCACGAATTCGCCGCTGTAGTCGGTGTCACGGTTGATTAACTCGCCGAACAGCAGCCAGTCGTCGGTACTGCTGATGAGGTAAGGATTATTCTCGGTGCCCTCACCGGCAAGCGATGGCAGCGTGCCCGTGTAGGGTATCAGCTTGTAGTCGTAGAGGTTAGTTGTGGTGGCGATTGTCGCCGTATGTTCAAGGTAGAACTGCTTGCCCTCGACAAAGGTGACGCTCGCTATAATACTATTTGAATTGACACTTTTGATATAAACGAAGTCGTCAGGGTTGGTCCAGCCGAGTTTCAGCGTGCCGCTTGGGTCTTCTGCGCTGCCGGAACCTATGCCAAAAGCTCCGTGGCCGAAGGCCTTCACCTGTCCGCCGTTTATTTCAATATTGCCTGCCGAATTACATTCAGACGAAGCCGAACCTCCTATGCCGGATGAAAAACTGCCACCATTTGCTGTGACCACGCCGCCGTTGATGATGATATGACCGCCGCTGCTGCTACGATCGTAGCTGCAGCCTATGCCAGCCGCATATTCTCCACCTTTGACAGTGATGGAGCCGCCGTTGATGATGAGCGTGCCCACTTTCTCGGCACCGATACCGGCATCGTACGTATTGCAATCATCTATATTGAGAGCACCGGGGCCGTTGATGGTCAGGTAGGCACTTTTGTCGTAGCTCACCTCTATGCCCTTCTTGGCGTTAAGAGTGGTGCCCTCGCCGAGGGTTAGTTTGATTGGACCTTTGACGATGATGCGCGACTTGACGGTCATGTCGGCATACGTACTGTAATTCACGTAATTCCCGTTATCACTCTTCGAGCCGATGCGCAGGTAATAGGTATTGCCGTCAATTCCCGCTATCGGTGCATACAGTCCGATTACCAAAGGTTCAACGGTATCGACAATCCAGCCATACGAACCGGCAGTGGTGCTCTTGTAGGTGTCGGTGACTGTGACAGTGCCGCCATGAGTTTGCGCTACATCCAGATTTGTTTCGTCCTGCCCGTCCTGCATGGCGTAGAGGCAGTTGTTGACGGTGGCTACGCCATCGTTGTCACCCCATCCGTAGATGGCGCCTTTTTCAACGCTTCCACCAATCAGCTTGCCGCTGAAAATGCACTTCGTGATGTCGATATGGCTGTCAAGGCCGTGACCCAGGATGCCGCCAATGTGTGATGTGCCGTTGACGGTGGCTGTGGCCTTGCAGTTCTCTATGCTGTTGCCAGTGCCCTTGGAAAAGCCTACGATGGCAGCAGCATGCAAGCCGCCGTTGACGGAGCCTGCCACCGTCAGGTTCTTGATAGTGGCACCGTTGATGTATTTGAAGAGTGCGGTGCCCTGGTTGTCAATGTCGCTGATTGTAGCTGTGATGGTGTGACCGCCGCCGTCGAAAATGCCGCTGAACGGCTTCTGTTGCTGATTGCCCGACACGACGCCCGCCATAGTGGTCACATCGATGTCGGCGGTCAGTTTAATATATTTACCGCTATAACTATTGCCGTTGTTGACATGAGTGACAAAATCGTTCCATTCGTTGGTCTTGTCGATGATGTAGGGGTTGTCCTCCGTGCCTTTCTGTTCGTCGTCCCAGTCCGTCGTGTTGAAGACGGCAGTGACGTTGACATCTCGCGCCGGCATGCTGAAGGAATAGCCGTCGGTGTTGTTGCCGCTCATGCTAATGCTGTTGCCGTCAACAGTCTTGACCGAAATCTCCTCCAGCGTCATGCCTTGCGCCCAAGTCAGAGTCACCGTTTGTGTGGCGCGAGTCTTTTCGGGATTTGCCACGATGGTACCAGCTCCAACGTTTCGGCACGACACGGAGAAGGGATACTGAACGGCATATTTGTACATGCCTTCGTCGTCCGTGATACTGGCGATGTAGGTAGCGAGCGTACCATTGTTTTGAAGGTCGCTGCCGTGCTGATTGGTCAATGTGCCGTCTTGATCACCCACGTACTCATTGTACTGCGAGTGTGTGCTGGAACGCGTGCCATAGAAAGTGACGTGGTTAATTTTACCGCTACCTGAGTTGTAACCGACGATACCGCCCACGTAGGCATCATTATTGGTCACGTTGCCGGTCATGCAGCAGTATTCAATGGTGCCGTTATTCTCTCCCGCGATGCCGCCCACCTTGGCTTTGTAGGCAGAGGCGGATTCATTCCAATCGGAGCTGACATCGGCACTCACCCAGCAGTTCTTGATCGTGCCGTCGTTTTGGCCGGCAATACCGCCCACCAGTCGAGAGTCGCTACACTTCACATTACCGATAATATGGAGGTCCCGCACCGTTGCGTCACTGCCTATTTTGGCAAACAAGCCCTGATAATTATCTGTGGCTCCATCAATGTTGATGCGGATAGTGTGGCCTTCCCCGTAGAAAGTCACGTCTTCAAACGTTCCCAAGGGGACCCACGACGTGTTGCCCATGTCAATGTTGGTTGTGAGCGTGTAATAGGTGTCACGCCAGCGATAATACTTGTCGGTGCTATGCCACCCGGTTTCTTCATCCCAATGGTCACGGATGTAGGCGAGCTCGGCAGCCGAATTGATGCAATAGCCACCGTGATTGCCATATTGTGATGGCCGGGTTGTTGTATGGCCGTCCCATACGTCGAAGTTTTGCGCCCATGCCCCCTGCACTAATGCGCAGAGCAGGGCAAACAATAGGAAAATCTTTTGTCTCATTGTTTTTTTGTTTTTTTATGTTATACCATTGTTCTTTTGTTTTCTTCTTCAGTATGTCATGAATCGATTTGTGACCCGCGGGGGAGTTGCGCTCGGCCCGCAGGGACGCTTGCCTTAGCAAGAACCCCCTGCGGGCCTGTGTGGGGCTATTCGTCCCAGTCGTCCCAGTCGGTGCCGCCATTGCTGCGGGCGCGGGCGGGGCCGGAACCGGGGCCGCCGTAGCCGATGCCGGTGTCACCGCTTTCTACGCTGGTCACGCTGCCGCTGAGGATTTGGCACTTCTGTTGGATTCTCACTACCCGCAGGGCGGGCTTCATATAGTTCTTTTTCATTGTTCTGCTTGTTTTTTATTTGATTATTACTTTACGTCCGTTATTCACATAAACGCCCTTCGCGGTGGGCTGGCCTTGCAGACGGCGGCCGTCGAGGGTGAACCACGCATCAGAATTCGTGTCATTCGTGTCATTCGTGGTCGAAATAATTCCCGTGGTCTCGTCGTCGCCGAAGTCGATGTTGAACGCGGTGAGGCGGCGGGCCAGGAGTGCGCCGTCGTCGCCAATCTTGAAGTAGGCGCGCTGGGCACCGATGCCGGCACCGGCGGTGGGATAGTAGAGGGTGTTGGCGCCGCCCATGAGGAGGATGCTCTTGTCCTCGGCGTCGAAGGTCGTGCTCTTGTAGGTGCCGAGGAAGCGGACGCGCTCGTCGGTGGTGACGCTCTCCTCGGCGGTGTCATACGGGTGCATGTCGCTGTCGATGGTCACGCCGCTGAACACGGGGCTGACGATGTTGTCGCCGCTGGCCCACTTGATGATGTAGGGCGTGCCGGCCTCAAGCGTCGTCACGGCGTCGCCGAAGGTGAGCGTGAGCGTCGTGCCGCTGATGCTGGCGCTGGTGAGCGGACGGGCAGTGGCTCCGGCGAGGGGCGAACTGTCGAGCATCACGTTGAAGGGCAGGCAGATGGTGTTCCATGCGCCGTCCTTGTAGAGCGTGCGGCCCGAGAGCGTCACGTCAGCCACGTAGCCGTCGGCACCGGTGATGGTCTCAGTGTTGTCGCTGCCGTCGGCGAGGGTGACTGTGGCGGGGGCCACGTAGTACGTGCCGTCGACGAGGATGCCGTTGGCGTAGGCCTTCACCATGCCGTAGTCCTTCACTAATTCGCCGAGGTTGGCGGGAGCAGTTGTAAAGGCGTATGCCTGCTTGGCGCCGCTGACGGTGCAGGCGTTTTTGGGCGAGCCGACCTGCGGGTTCAGGTAGTAGCAGTTGGTGATGGTGCCGCTGCCGCCTTGCAAGCCCATGGGGTGCATGGAGGCGATGTTGGTGTAGGTGCCTGCCTCTAAACAGTTCTCGAGGGTGGGCGTACCACTGGAGCTCCAGCCCCAGAGGCCGCCGATGTTGCTGCGGTTGCCGTCCACGCCGTTGACGGTGCCGGTGAAGGCGCAGCCCCGGATGGTGGTGGCAGAAGTCAGTCCGTGGCCGATGATGCCGCCGGCATAGTCGCTGCTGATGTTGAGCGTGGCGGTGACCAGGCAGTCCTCAATCGTGTTGGTGCCGGAGGCGAAGCCCGCGATTCCCGCCGTGTGGTTCTTGTTGGAGGCGATGGTGCCTGCCACTTTCAGGTCACGGATGGTGGCGCCGTTGATGCAGCGGAAGGGGGCCAAGCCCTGCTTGCCGTCGATGGCAAGTGCGGCGGTGATGGTGTGGCCGTCGCCGAGGAAGGTGCCGCTGAAGGGCTTGTTGTCGCTGTCGCTCGCATGATCGCCCACCGGAGTAGTAACGCTGATGTCATTGGTCAGCTTCACGTACTTGCCAATGTAGTTGTTGCCGCTGTTGACGTTGTAGGCAAAATTAATCCATTCGTCGCTGTTGCTGATGGTGTAGGGGTCGCCCGCCGTGCCGGTGCCGGGGAGTTCACTTGCTATGAAGGTGAAGCCGAGGACTGGCCTGACACTTTTGCTGTCCGTCTTAAAGCTGCCCCACCAACCATCTTTGGCGAAGCCCCACCCGTAGTGTGTGTCATCGTCCTCCGTAGCGTACTCCGTAGCTGACCAATAGTAGCCAGCTATTGCCGTGCCGCCGACACCAGTGGTGATGTAGGCGTTCACGTTGGCATCGTAAGTTTTCCCGTCTTTGTCGCCAGTAGTCGAGCCGAGGTTGGTGAAGATGGCGTCATAGTCGCTCTTCTGCGCCACGCACCAGTTCGACACCGTGGTCTCGCCCAGCGTGGTGTAGCTCGTCAGGCTGCCTCGGGCATTATCGTCGGGCAGCAGCTTGAGCGTGGTGCCGGCGTAGGCGGTCACGGAGGTCCAGCTGTCGATGGCGTGCCACGTCTGCGACGCAGCGTCCTGCAGGGCGATAATCAGGCCGGAGCGGCCGTAGCCGTCTGCCGTCATCCTGCCCAGGATGCCCACGGCGGTGCAGCCATAGGGCACGGCGGTCTTCGCGTCGTGCAGATGGCCTGCGGCGCACACCACCTTGCCCACGTCCCCGGAGGTGGCTGCTTTCAGCAATTGGAAGGCAGGCGCATAATTGGAATCCAAATAGTAGAGACCGTCGAAGAGGATGCCGTGCTGGTAGGCATTCATGAAGCCGTAGTCCTGCACCAGAGAGCCGATGTTGGTGGGGGTCTTGTCTGTGACGTAGGCCATGGTGCCCTGCGCCGCGCCGAGGGGCTGCGTGTAGTAGCTGTTGGTGATGATGGCGTCAGGGTCGCGGCTGATGGTCTTCGTAAAGCCGTTTTCCGCCGTGTTGACGGTCAGCGTGGTGGGTGCGAAGAGGCTGTTTCTGATGACGGTGGTGGTGGCAGTGTATTCATAGCCAGCGATGCCGGCGCAGTGGGTGTTGCTGCTGCCTGTCATCGAGCCGTCGAATACGCAGCCTTCAATGGTGAGGCTGCCGCCTTTCGTGCCGGCGACGAGGCCAGCGAGGGCGGCGTCCCAGCCGAAGGCGGTGGTGAGCGTCACGCTGCTGACGCAGCCGGTGATGGTCGTGTTGCCGAAGCTGACGCCCACGATGCCTGCGAGCAGTTTGCCGTCAGCGTTGTTCCCGCCGTTGATGGTGCCCGCCGTGCGCAGGTTCTTGATGGTGGCACCGCTGACGCACTTGAACGGCGCGGCGAAGCGGCTCTGGTTGCTCACGTTGATGGTCAGCGTGTGGCCGTCGCCGTCGAAGGTGCCGCTGAAGGGCTGGTAGTTGTCGTCGGCCTGGTAGCCGCCCGCCATGGTAGTCACGCTGATGTCGTTGGTCAGCTTCACGTACTGGCCGCTGTAGTTGCGCCCGATTCTGACGTTGTAGGCGAAGTCGTTCCAGTCCTCCGCGCTGCTGATGATGTAGGGATCATCCACGGTGCCTGCGCCCTGCGTAGGCCAGTCGGTGTAGCCGAATGTGACCGTGGCTGT
>Ga0256404_1010807_pt1 | contig 12488 bp, 11 predicted proteins | sample RumenRJG_01DNA_FD_185990 | JGI IMG/M metagenome (GOLD analysis project Ga0256404, IMG submission 185990) | Bovine rumen microbial communities from Lethbridge, Alberta, Canada - RJG_01 | ecosystem: Host-associated > Mammals > Digestive system > Stomach > Rumen | place: Canada: Alberta | collected...
TCCTGCTTCAGAAGCTATTGCCCAGATTAATGAAAAAGGCTATGCCCGTGAATATGCAAACGATAGCAGGAAACTATTCAAGATTGGTTGCACATTCAGCACAGAAACAGGAACTGTCAGCGATTGGCTTGTAGAATAGGAAAACAATAGCCTCTCCCATCCCTCCCCAAAAGGGAAGGGCTAACCAACAGCTTGAGTTTCTTGCTACTAAAGTTCAATTCTCAAATCTCAAAATTCAAAGTGTAGGTTGATATCCTTTGCGCTTATTGCGCATTGGTGCATCAGCACTTTATTTTCTAGTGTATGAATGGATTTGTCTGAAAGAGAATAATGATATTGATGTTGGGCTTGGAAAGCTTGCTTTCTAAAAGCCCAAGCTTCAATATTATTATAGGCTCATTCTGAGCCGTATTCCATTTCATACACATTTTCTTCAAAATATAAAGTATTTGTCTGATTAGTTCAATTCGTGTTCACTTTTAAAAGGCCTTAAAGAAAATGCTTAAGCATGATATCGGCTTCTTCAAAGCCTCTGATTCTATTTATCTGAATCCTTATGAAAGCCAGCTTTCTTTGGCTTCCGATAAATATAATCCCTCGTATCCTCGGCTTCTCATGCTTAATCTTGGAAAATACTGTGCTGATGCACCAATGCGCAATAAGCGCAAATGATATCAAACAATACACTTAGGGATTTGTTTTTTTTTAGCAATGAACTCAAGCTGTTGGTACTCCCTTCCCCACTGGGGAGGGAAGGGGAGAGGCTACTATGCGCAATAAGCGCAAAGGATATCAACCGATATATATACATCGTCAAAAAAACAGTCGTAAGCACTAAAACTGATAACTCAAATCAGCGTTTTTTTAAGTCGCTGGCATATAGCAACCATATAGTTAGCATATTGTTGGCATATACTTGGCATATAAAAAGCATATTCAGACATATGGTTTCTATATGCATCCTATATGCTAACTATATGCCTAGTGTATGGGAGCGGTATGCCATAATTATTGCTTCTTTGTTGTAAAGTGCTGATATTATACTTTATAGTTGCTCTATTTCTTCAATACTTAGTCCTGTTATATCAGAGATTAGATTTAAATCTAACCCTTTTTGCTTCATTTTTAATGCTGTTTCAACTTTTTCTTCTGCTTTACCTTCTTTCTTTGCAGTGTCAAGGCTGTTCTTGATATCACGATAGGCATTGATACTCTGTTCGTAACTTCGTAGTTCATTGCTGTCGAATTTAGCTATTTCGGCAGCCTCAAAGAGTTTGGTAAATACACGTTCCTGTAATTGTGCAGGACGAGACATAAGGTTAGACAGGTTCTTTAAGACAAAGAGCCATTTATCAAGCATGGTAACAAGTTCGGTTTCTGTCTTGTTGAACTTCTCTAATTCAATATATAGATAGGTTAACTTGTCATAGAACACCTCATGAGTCTTTATGTCCATGAGTTTCACTTCTCTATACAGACTTGCAGGATTGTTCCTATCCTCTGGCAAAGAGAAATTCAAGATACCAATAGTATATACAGGCTGAAGTTCATAGTTCCAGTCACCTTTGCGTCCTTGTTGGTTTATAGGGAAAGAAGAATAATAAATGCTGCGATCTTTATAAAACTCTTGGTACGCGTTCTGCATTTCAACGATAAACTTACCACCATCAATAGTCTCGCAATATACATCGAAAATAGCTTTGCGAGCTACTTCATTTGCTCCAAAGACTTCAGAGTTTAAGTAGCTTACATCTTTAACTTCCTGTTCGCCTTCAAACAAGGCATTAAGGAAACTAATGAGTAGTTCCTTATTAAACTCTGTTCCAAAGATACGCTTGAAACCGAAGTCAGTCAGCGGATTAATGTATTTCTCAACTATCTGTTCCATAATTTATTCTCCTTTTGCTGCAAAGATAATACTTGCTGCTGATATTTCAAAATTTATGTGATTATTTATCCCGAAAACGAACGAATAGCCACGGAAATTCAGTGATATATAATAGATATTCAGGGGGCAACAGATTGATATCCTTTGCACTTATTCTTCAATATTCAATATTCATTATTCAATAGCGAAGCGCCTGCGCATCAGCGCTTTATTTTCCAAGGGAGTGAATGCTGGTGTCCTCTGAAGGAGGATGTTAAGGTGATGATGTTTTTGAAAGCTCGCTTTCTAAAAAACAAACATCATTCTTGACATAGGCTCAGAATGAGCCACCTGTATTCAATCCCATTTTCTTTCTACTTTTAATAATATTCTGAAGAAATTGTGAGTTAGGGTTTTTAGGCACGGAGTGCCGTGGTTTTTCTCTGAAAAGGTTTCTGCCGTAAGGCTTGTGATATAAAGGTGCTAATAAAAGCTTGCTTTTAAATTAGCATCTTAAGAGCACAACCATTTCGAAGAAATGATAACCTTTGAAGATGTGTTTTCTTGGTTTTTCTTCATTCTTCAAACCTCAAAACTCAATGTTCAAAGTTGTTAGGTTGATATCCTTTGCGCTTATTGCGCAATTGCACATCAGTGCTTTATTTTCCAAGATTAAGCATGAGGGCACGAACTTGTGAGGGTTGCTTAGATTTGGTAAAAGCCGATGAAAACTTGTTTTCATAAGACTTTAGACAAATATAAGCGAAAGGCTTTAAAGAAGCCGTTCATGCTTAATCATTTTCTTCAAAATTATATTAAGAGTGGAAAGAAAAGGATAACAATCTATTTATCATTTATCGTTTCTCATTTATCCTTTAGCGAAGCTCCGCTGCGCGCAGGGGATGTGAGAGGCTTAACCTACACTTTGAATTTTGAGATTTGAGGATTGAACATTCATCATGGAGTTACATGCTGTGTTTTTTGAACGTATAATGTTCGTGACAGCATGCTTGTTTAGTATAAGGTTTTTAGGCACGGAGTGCCGTGGTTTTTCTCTGAAAAGGTTTCTGCCGTAAGGCTTGTGATATAAAGGTGCTAATAAAAGCTTGCTTTAAAGAAGCCTCTCCCGACCTCCCCAGTAGGGAAGGAGAATGAGCAGCTTGAGTTTACAGCTTTATCCTTTATCATCTATCCTTTATCATTTAGCGCGAAGCGCGCATAGAGATGTGTTTTCTTGGTTTTTCTTCATAATTACTCAAGCAAGAAACGCAAGCAGTTGGTACTCCCTTCCCCTTTGGGGTTTCTGTCCCCCGGGAACGGGGGAACCGAAGGGGGTGTAAAGACCATTGAGGGAAGGGGAGAGGCTTTCTTATGCAAAAACTTGCCCAAATCATTAAGTTTTTTGTTTTTATATTATTATTCGTTTTCGATTTTCTTGATTCTTTTGTTTATTATTGTTTTCGATTATATTTACTTTTTTATTTTTGTCAATCTGATAATCTTTTTGGGCAAAGTAATAAAAATTAGATAGTGTATTATAATGTTGAAAGACCAATTTGTATTTACATTTGCAGCAGAAATACTTCGCTAAACGTATTTACTTCCGAGCATTAAGCAGCTTTCACACCATGAACTGCATCTATATAAATAATGTAAAGGAAACAGTAGAGTTGATAGTTTTATTATTAATTATTATAGTTAAATTATTCGATGAAAAAATTAAAGTTTTTAACGCTTGCAGCAATTGCTGCGGCAACGGCAATGGTTAGTAGCTGTTCCGACAATGGAGATTTGTCTACACCTACTAAAGAAGCTGAAGGAAAAGCATTAGTTGTTAATCCTACTGTTCTCGATTCTCGTGTTACTCCATTGGCAAAGTCTGCTTTCACAGGCTTTAAGCTTTATGGCGTTCAGAATCCTAATATTTCGAATCAGTCTGTAGGTAGCTTTATTAAGACAGGAACAACTAATGGTGTTGATTATTCTGGTACTTTTGGTAAAACTGCAGCTAATGTAGCTTTTACTTCTACAACTGCCGTTAAGTGGCCAACTGAGTATGCAGACAATTCTGCTAATTTCTATGCTTTCTCTGTTCAGGGAGGTTCTGATTTAACTGGTAGTGGAATCACAGTTAATGAAGATGAATATGGAACTCTTGATGGTACTTTCTCTTATACAGCTCCCGTAGATGGTGAAGGTAATGTTGATTTAAGTAAGCAGAAAGACATAATGATTGCAAGTAGCCTTGAGGCAGTACAGACAGACAATAATGGAGTTGTAACTCTTCCATTCAAGCATGCATTTGCTAAACTTACTTTTAGTCTTCGTTGGAATGCATATGAATGGATTTTGGATAAGAAAACTACGATTGGCGGTACTATTACTCCATATGCGCGTTTGTATGTTAAATATATAAAGATTCATAATATAAAATGTAATGGTATATATTCTTTTACCGCTGATGATGGTAATGGTGGAAAAGGCTTGTGGACTGTAAATGGAGAAAATTCTACTATTGCATTTGAATATGCAACTCCAAAGATGTTTATAGCTACTAATAGTGAACCTTCTGCTACTGAGCCTTTTATTTCGCAGAATCTATTGGCTAGTGATTCTACAATAATGATAGTACCTCAGACATTAGGTGTGTGGAACGGCAGTAAAAATTTTACAGCAGAAGAAACGGGCGCTTACATAGAGTTAGGTCTGTTTTCGTATGGTACATCTGAAAGCGGCTTAGAGTTAGATGATGCAACTATTAAAAAATATTATGAGGATACTGATTTTGTAACAGATCAAGAGGATACGCAAAACTTTATTAGTGGTTTTGGCGAGTTGGGTGATAATGATGAGTTTGTATATGAATCAGTATATGTACCAATTAGAATAAATAATACGGATTCTTTCGTTTTTGAGGCAAACAAATCATATAATTTCCGCTTAAATATCGCTGTATGCAAAAATGATGATGGTTCCAAAAGACTTGATACCGTTAATTTTGAATAAAATATAGACTTTATGATTAAGACAAAGATTAGATATTGCAGTAGAATAATAGTTTGTTTAATTTTTATTTCGGCTTTATTAGGTTGCACTAATATGGTAGATATAAATAATGAAGCAGATAGCTATGATATTGTGGAAATAATACCAACGTTTCCATGGTCTTCTTCACGTGCTATATCTGATGTTTTGTCTGAGTTTTATGTCACAGCATATTCGGGTAAAACCCTTAAGGCTAAGAATATCCATTACACGTATGATGGTACTGCATGGAATGCGAGTAGCGCTCTCGTATGGCCTGCCACTAATACAAAGATTAGTTTTTGGGGACTTTCTCAGAAGTTTGATGATGTTAATGGTATGTCTAATACATCTATTAAATATAAATCACAAACATTTGACTTTACTTGTGATCCTGCAAATCCAAGAGATTTGTTATATGCAAGTATGTTAAATACAACAAAGGCTGAACGTGGAGGAAAAGTGGCACTTGCTTTTAACTATGCTTTGTCAAGACCATATTTTACATGTGTTCAAGCTATTGAGACTGAAAATGTAACTGTTATAATTAATGAAGTAATTGTACACAACCTAAAAACAACGGCAACGTTTAAGTATCTAACTACTTCAAATTCTAATGGTTCGTGGACATTAAACAATGATTTATATGCAAATTATTCAAAGGTTCTTCCAAGTCCTGTAACATTAAATCCTGATAAGGTAACAGCTGTAACTTTGACTGATAGATGGTTTTTCATCCCTCAAAAGCTCACAAAATGGTCAACAACAGCAACAACTCCTGTTCCTATTACAACGGCTGATGCTAATCATCAGTGTTATGTGGAGATGAAGTGCAAAATTATAGCTAATGGAAGCTATGTATGGGGTGGTGCCGCTGGAAGTGCAAATGAATGGGAAAGTGTGTATTTTCCGTTTAATACTAATATCAACAGTAAAGGTTATAACAAAGCTGTCAAACTTAAATTTGATGGTGGTTATTTTGACGATGGTACCCCATTCAAGCCACGTGAAGGGTCTGAATTCACCATTGCTGAATGGATACAGCAGGATGTGCTCATAGAGCATTGGGAAGAGGAAGAACCAGAAGATTTAGTTTTCTAAAATGATTAATTCTTAATGATAAAAATATGAAAAAAGAATATGTTACACCTTCGTTGAAGGTAATGAAGATCGACATGAACGCTATGGTCATGGCATCTGGAAATGCAAAAACGGATGTTGACTGGCAGGCTGGTGAAACAGATGACAACACTGGTGTTGGTTTCATTGACTATGGTGCAAGTAATGGTACTTCTGTTGATTGGGATTTCTAATTTTAAAAGAAAACGTAATATAAAAAAGAGAACTATGTATATAACTTCTATTTGCTCTTTAAAGAGAACAGTAGTGGTATTACTAGTTACCCTAATGGGTGGTGTGATACTTTCGTCCTGTAATCAGGACGAAGGTACACTGCTGCCTATTAATTTAGATACAAAACGTCCAGTTCAGTTTGATGTAAATTTAAAAGCGAACTGGAATAATAAGGAGGGACGCTCATACCTGTCGAGAGGTGTTGCAGCCGATGAGTTTGATGCATCGTTCGGAATGTTCTCTGGTGTTTATGCCAATGACACCGTTGACAAGATGATAATGAACTATATGTATAACGAGGAATGTGGTGAGGGCGCTGACGGATGGCAGACAGTTTCTTCATACATTATGCCCTCTGTAGCACTCGAAATGAGCTGTTATGCATATTATCCTTATCAGGATCCAGAAGAAGAATTGCAGTTCCTTACATTCAATGGAGGAGACTCTCTGCATATCGGTGCACCATACTTTGACTTTGTTATTCCAACAAACTTGGCTGATCAGGTTGATTTGATGGTGGCACAAACACCTTTCACAACAGACAGGCTGATAGCTAAGGAACTTATACCTCTGCATTTCTATCACATGCTTACAGCAGTTCGTTTCACAGTAGACGAATCAGTTCCTGCAGGTTATATAAGAAAGATATCTATAAAAGGTGTGATAAGTGGTGGACAATTTACTTTTGACGGCACAAGAACATGGGTACCAAACAATGTAACGGCAGAGTATGTGCTGGAAAGAAATATCAGAACAGGTACAGGAAGTAAAGTATTACTTAATGATGATGAGGTTTTCCTGATGATGCCTCAGTTCTTGAATGATCAATCTATTGTTACTATAACATACGATAACGGACAAGTGTTTACTTTACCTGCTTCACTCGATGGAAAAGAATGGTCTGCAGGGAAGATAGTTACATATAACATAAAGATTAGTTCTTTGCATGAATTGACCCTTGAGGCAACGATAGAGCCTTGGGAAGACGGGGAAACATTCAATTGGACATCAGGCTATTAAGCATTAAACATTAAACGTGGCATTGAGTACGTGAGGAAAAAGAAATTAAGATGAAGATTAAAGTTTACATATTGACTTGGGTAATGATCGTTTGTTTGGCATCATGTTCAAATAGCGACGTAGAATCTGTTACCAATACCACAGCAGGACAGATAAGCCTGTCGGCAGGTATTGAACTGGAGAGTCGCGCAGCAACTAATGTGCTGCAAACCAATTTCTCTGCCAACAACCGCATTGGTGTATATATCAATGAGGTTACATCAGAACCATCTCCATCAGTTGTTTATCCACAGCCAATAGAATATCGCATCACAAATACAAGTGGTAAGATGACACGTTTGTCGGGTGCTGATCCTTATTATCCTGTAAATGGTCATGATGTGAAAATCAATGCTTTCTTCCCTTATGCAGCTATCACATCTACAGGTGTATATGCTATTGGAACTTCTCAGGTGTCAAGAACAGAATATGAGGCATGTGACCTGATGGCTGCTACTGTAACAGGTAGAGACGAAAGTGCACCTTTGACATTGACATTCAAGCATCTTGCAAGTAAGATAACTGTTAATTTGTCAACAACTCAATCTGGAATAAGTTTGAGTTATAGCAAAATAAAGTTGTTGAATCTTGCACGTGAGGCACATATTGATGCAGCAGAAGGAGTCATCACATCAGTGTCTGGATCTAAAACGGATCCCGTACTCATCTCGAACGATGGTCGAACAGCAAGCAGCGGAATTATTCTTCCGCAAATTGTAAGTGCTAACACTCGTTTCATAGAGATTGAACTGCTAACCAAAGAAAAAGTTTATGGCATAATGCCAACAACATATACGTTTGAACCTGGAAAATCATACGTCTTTAACATAGATGTAGTGGTGGATAGAGATGCAAGTGAGTTTTTACTTAATGATCCTCAGATAGTTGACTGGGTGAATGAAACTCCACAGGATATTGAAGGTGAACGAACAAATTAAGTATTTTGAGTTAAACGCATTAGCATGAAGAAATTTATAACATATAGTTTTCTGACTCTAATATTATTCGCAACTTCTGCATGTAATAATAGTGACGAGAATCTGGCTACAGAAAGTAAGCTTGGTGATGTCAGCATGGAGTTGACCTATGATATGGGAGGAAGTCGTGCAGCTTCAAATCTTCAGGGCACTGTGTTTGATGCTTCTGCTATGATTGGCGTCTTTGTTTTCAAAAGCAATGGTGAAGCTGATTATGGACAGTATAATAAAGCATGCACGAGTACTGTAGAAGAAAATGTTGCAAAGCTGATACCTTCAACTCCTATCTATTTCCCGTTGTTAGTAGAAAATAGTGTTGATGTTGATGTAAAGGCTTATGCTCCATTCACTTCAAGTTATGGACGCTTGGTTACATACGATTTCGACGTACAGGCTGACCAGAGTACCACAGCAGGGTATTTGAATAGCGACTTGATGTATGGATTGCCAACAGCTGGAAACCCTGTACACCATGTGATTACTCATGATCCTACAAAGAAAACTCAGAATGTGAAGCTCACCTTCCACCATCTGCTTAGCAAGGTTACTCTAACACTGCAGCCTGTGGCTCCTCTTAAAGCCGATGCTCTCGTAGGTGCTCAGGTAAAATTGAAACAGGTGGGCACTCGTGTGCCATTCAACTTGGTTGACGGCACTCTTGGCACCGCAAGCACTCCGGGTGATGTGCTTATAGGTAATGTGGCTGCAGCCACCGACAACACCGTGAGTGGATTGATTCCTCCACAGACAATAGCTGGAGGTACCGATTTCCTCGAGGTTACTCTCGCTGACGGGCAGGTATATAAATATGCCATCCCAGAGGCGTCCTCTCTAACGCTTAATGGCGGACGCAACTATCAGTTCAACATGAAGTTTGGTGCAAATGGGGTAGAGGTTACTATCTCCGTTGCCGACTGGGTGGATATAACGGGGCACTACACGCTTTAGAATGTGGAGTTTGGAGTTTGGAATTACGAATTAGTCGGCTTCGCCGATTATGAATTATTCAATGAAGAGTTAAATCCGTTTGATCCGTATTATCCGGGCGTTCCATGTTCGATAAACCTCAAGGGCGCAAGCCAAAACGTTCAACGTAAACGGAGTTAAAGTCAAGGTTAATGTTAAAAGTTAAACCCTTAAACTCTTAAACAAGATATAAATAAACAACAATTTTATAAATTAAACACGCAGATTATGAAGAAATTAAGTTTAATCTTAATGAGCGTTCTCGCTCTCGGTCTGATGGCATCTTGCAGCAGTAGTGATGACAACATGACTAATACTAATTCAGAGCAGCTGGTAAAGGGTACTAAGACTCTTACTATCAATATTACTGGTGCTCATGCCATGGCAGGTCGTAATATTGGCTCATTCAGCACTGAAGAGGGTAATCCTTTGCAGGTGGGTGGCAACGAGGCTACTATCAACAACCTTATTGTTATGGTGTATGACAATGATAATAATAAGTTTGAGCCTGCTAATAAGTTCGTTAATCCTACTGTAACAAGTAATACCATTAGCGAGAAGGTTTACTTCAAGGCAACAAGACCTTCTGTGTTTGTTGTGGCTAATGTGCCTTTGAATGCTTTGGATGCTGTTGTAGGTCAGAACATGGATGCTTTTAAGGCTGCTACTGCTTCTTTGAACGTTACATCAATCACCGGCGATGCTTCTGGTACTTCACAGGTTCCTACTAACTTGCCAATGGTGGGTTCTTCAACTAATGTTACACCGATTACGCCAACTGATCTAACAAAGTTGCAGGCTTCAGTAACTCTCTATCGTATGGTGTCACGTGTAGCTCTTACTAAGTTCACAACAGAGTATGTTACATCAGGTAGATCGTTCACTATTACAGATGTGTTCTTGAAGCACGTGAATACCACATCAAGCTTCTTGCATGAGCAGATTGCTGCTGATGCTGCTAAGGCTACAATGAATGGTAGTCCAGTTGTATCTGGCTTGTGTGATGGCTTGTCTGTAGCATCTACAGCTCCAGGCGCTTCAAGTCCAATCATCGCTTCTTATCTCACAAGTCATTATACTTCAGGATGGGATGGCACAGCTCCTGCATACTTCTATGTGTTCCCAAATACTGCAAGTTCTTTCGATGCAAAGACGCAACTTGTTATCAAGGGTGAATATAAGGCAACAGCTACTTCTACTCCAGAAGTGCGCTACTATGTATGTACTGTAAATGCAGCTCCTGATGGTAAGAATATAACTTATGCACCTGGTTCAACAGCTGATGCTGGTTCTGGTACTGTTGCTGCTAACCGCAAGTATTCTATTGAGGTAAAGGTAACTGATGGTGCTGATGGTAGTAAAGAGCCTCAGACTCCAGATGATGTGGCTACAGATACTGATCCAAATCCTCTTGGAACAAATAATATCCAGCTCACAATTACTGTTGCTGACTGGGCTGCCGATATCGTTCAGAAAGTTACATACTAAAGATAAGAATACACTTTTTATCGGATAAAACTATAAAAACAGGTGCTTGCGGAGGGCACCGAGTCCCTCCGCAGCATCTTTAAAATCAACGAAATGAAGAGATTGTTTTTCTACATACTCAGCCTCGTGGCAATGGTTGCTATCTTTGCTTCTTGTTCTAATGATGCTGGCGCATCAGATGAAAACAAGGATAAGGGAGTGATTGTAACTATCCGTTTGGATAGGGCTACAATGTCGCGTGTGATGAGCGATCCAAATGCCACAGATGCAAATAGCTATCGTTATGACAGCAAGATAGAAAAGGTGGGATTCCTCATCTTTGATGCTGCTGGTAATCTTATTACACGACATAATGATGTATTCGTAGAAAACAAGGTTTACCGTTTCTCTACCACCGATGCTGCTCACGAGATGTATATAGTGGCAAATGTTGATGCTAATATCCTTCGTGAGGTGAACAACAAAACCGACCTTGCCAATAAGGCTATTGTCAGTCTTAAGGAAAACGATTATTCCGCAATACCAATGATAGGACGTGTTATCATTAGTATCACGGAAAATGAGTTTAACGCAGACGTGCAGCTGAAACGATTGCTTGCACGTGTGGGTGTGAAAAACATCAGCGTGAACATTCCTTCGGGCGAATCGTTCACTCCAAAAGAGATCTTCGTTTGCCGTGCCAACGACAAGCATGCTTTGCTCGACGGTACATCGGCAACACCATGGGACGGATATTCTTATTCTGATTTCATTGACTTGCAGGATGGAGACATCGTCATAAAGGGTGCAACAGGCGAGACAAGTATCACTGGTAGTCTTCCTGGCTTGACAAGTGGATACAGCAACATCACATTGCCTGTGGAAAACGACCGCAGCACATGGCAGTATTTCTACGTGTTCCCACACGATGCTACCAATCCAACAAGAATGGTGCTCAAGGGTATATACAGAAATATTCTGGGTGATGAGTCGGTGGTTTACTACCCGGTTATCATGAATCATGTGTATAACACGATAGAGGTGGGCAACACATCATATACTGATGCAGCAACCTATGCCGATGACTCTAAACTGGAGGCAAACAAGAGCTATATGCTCGACCTCTCAATATCGGGCGAGGGTGCAAAGACCACTTCTGGCGAAGTGCCACATGGTTCGCATGCACAGATTAACTTCACCGTTGGTGGTTACACCATAGCCAACCAAGTGTCGGAGATTCAACTTGAAGAAGAGGATCGAGAGCTTTCTTTCAACGTTACAATCACTATTGTTAACTACAAGATAGCTTCTCAGCATACAACGCTATAAAGCCGCGCGAAGCAGAGCTTCGCTAAATGATAAAGGAGAAATGACAAATGATAAATACTGCGCACTTCGTGCTAAATAAAAAATGATAAATGAGAAATGATAAAGAAGCGCACGCTTTGCGTGCAAATAAGATTTTCGAGCAAAGCTCTCAAAGAGCTTACGATAATTACACGTTAAAAAACTCCTCAGTGGGAAAGATGACATCCGTTAATTAGTCGTTAATTAGTCGTTAATAAAAGAATAATTAATTCAAATTAATGTTCAATTGGCGATAATTATACGTTCAAAAAAAGAATAGCAGAAAATACAGTCTGCTTGCTCTCCCTCTCCCCTCGGAGAGGGTCGGGGTGAGGTTAAAAATTTAACAGAAAAAATTATATGAAGCAATCAACTTTGATGACATTGATTCTTGCAGGGCTTATGGCTATGTTCACAGTATCGTGTTC
>Ga0256404_1010808_pt1 | contig 12486 bp, 9 predicted proteins | sample RumenRJG_01DNA_FD_185990 | JGI IMG/M metagenome (GOLD analysis project Ga0256404, IMG submission 185990) | Bovine rumen microbial communities from Lethbridge, Alberta, Canada - RJG_01 | ecosystem: Host-associated > Mammals > Digestive system > Stomach > Rumen | place: Canada: Alberta | collected...
CGATCTGCTCATTGCCGTGTTCGCCGATCATGTAAGCATTAAAAGATCCGGCGCTTAATCCGGTAGCCTGTTCCAAACGAAGTTTGAGAGGGGCCGTATCCAGTCCCGTACCGGTACCGAAGACCCTTCCGTCCGGAAGCTCTAAAATGCTGCCAGCCACTTTGTGATCACATCGCAGGGATTGGAAATATTGATGAGGACCCCTTTAAATCCGCTGTCCCGTAACTTTTCCGCGTAGGTATGGATGGCATGCATGTTGAACGAAAGCTCTGTCAGCCTGGTATGGGTGCCTTTTAAGGCAATGATATCGCCGACACAATTGATGATCAGGTCCCGGTCCCCGAATTCCGAAATATCCTTCGCGATCCGAATGGTATAGCGATTAGGGAAAAACTCGCTGCAGTCCAGGACATCCTGCCTTTCTGCTTCTTCTTTGGCCAGCTTTTCGGGCAGATCATAGATCAGGATATCTCCGACAAACCACTGAGCGGCGAGCGTATATAAAACATGGGCTCCTACATGGCCCATTCCGATGATACCGATCTTTGATGTACTCATGCCTTTTCCTCCGTGTTTCGGTGTAATTCTTACGTATCATCATGGTTTATCCCGCGATATAAACCCGAACTATTATCAAATATTACTTTATAACAGTTTCTTTGATTGTCCAATTCACTCTTTTTATTACCGGTTACAGTTTTTTCTTATATTGCAAAAGCATTTCCCGGCTCCTATAATGAACCAAACGTAATATTTTATACGTATATAGGAACAGGGAGAGCGCTTATGCTGTTATCTGAGTTATATAAAGGTCAGCCGGACATCGAGATCACTTCACTGGTTCTGGATTCCAGAAAAGCCATCAAGGGAAGTCTTTTTTTCTGTGTAGACGGCTATGAGACCGACGGACACCGTTTTGCCTGCAAGGCAGTCGACAACGGAGCGGTTGCCGTTGTTCATACCAAGGACATCGAAAAGCGGCCCGGCGTCGCCTATATCAAAGTTGCCGATATCAATGCCGAGCTCAACCGGACGGCCGACCTTTTCTACGGCCATCCCAGCCGCAAAATGACCATGTTCGGCGCCACCGGCACCAACGGCAAATCGACACTGACCAGCGTCATCCGGGACGTCTACGGCCATAAAGAGCCCTGCGGCTACATGGGCACGATCGCGGTCAAATACGGGGACACGACTCTGATCCCCAGCCTGACCACTCCCGATCAGATCGAGACCAACCAGCACCTTGCTGATATGGTCCGGGCCGGCATGAAGGCCTGCGCCATGGAGATCTCCAGCCAGGGACTGGACCGTCACCGCGTCGACATCATCGACTATGACTGCGTCATCTTCACCAATCTGACCCATGACCATCTGGACTATCATAAAACCATGGAAAATTACTTCAACGCTAAGAAGCGTCTGTTTACCATGGTAAAACCTTCCGCCGTCGCTGTTCTCAACGCGGATGACATTGCGACTTACGACCGGCTGAAAAAGGCCTGCGCCTGCCGCACGGTTTCCTACGGGACCGACAGGGGCCAGAGCCTGATCGATGAAAACGGCAACCCCGTCGAGGGGTCCCACTCCCCTGTCAAAAGTCCGGAAACCGTTGACTACTTTGGCAAAGATATCACCCTCGGCACCGACGGTACTGATTTTACCCTCTGTTATCAGAGCAGGGAATATCCCGTCCATACCAACCTGGTCGCCCTTTATAATGTGTACAACCTGCTGGGGGCCGTTGCCGCCATGAATGAATGCGGTATGCCCATCGAAGACCAGATCCCCTATCTGGCCCATATCCCTCAGGTAGAAGGCAGGGCTGAAAAAGTAGACATGGGTCAGGATTTTACCGTCCTGGTCGACTATGCCCATACTCCGGACGGTTATACCAAGATCCTGGATTATGCCAAAGAAGCGGCCGGAAACGGCGGCCGTATCCTGGCCGTCTTCGGCTGTCCCGGAAAACGGGATCATGTCAAACGGCCGGTCATGGGACGCATTGCCGCCGAATATGCCGACCGGATCTTTCTGACTCTGCAGGATCCCCGCGGAGAGGATCCGGAGCAGATCGCGTCCGAGATCGCCAAGGGCATCCGGCCGGTCGGAACTCCTTACGAGTTCGTGCCCGACCGGGCGGAGGCGATCCGTAAAGCCGTTTTTACGGCACAAAAAGGCGATGTAGTCGTCATGATGGGCAAAGGCAACGAATCCTATCTCTACTATGAGGAAGGCCGCCGCCCCTGGATGACCGATAAGGTAGCTGCTGAAAAGGCCTTACGGGAGAGACTGGGAAAATAAGCACTTTCGCAAGCGGCGGATCGGTGAAAATTAAGTTCTGTGAAGTTTGAAATGACGTCGGCGGATAAAAAGGCCTGATTCCGGGATTTTATCCGCCGCCTCATCTATACGAGTCTATATAAACAAGCTTTTTGTGTCATGGTGAAAGTCAAACCGACTAGGGATGTGAAGAAACGTTAAATTAGCTGCTGTTTTTACTTCCTATCTCTTCGATCATGAGGTAGATATTGTCCCTTATTTCATAAAGTGGCAAATGGGATTCTATTTGTGCGCTTGTTTCTGTATATATTGTCTTCCCCTTCCTTTCTTTGCTTTGTCATACATTTTATATAATTACTTGCCATGTCTGTATAGCAATAGCCTGTCCATCCATTCTGGTCATATCTTTTATGTATTTTTGTCTCCTGTCTGCTTGATAATAGGCGCCTTCAAAAAAATGTACAGACAATATTGAAAAACAGAAGCTATGTCTGTACAAAAGCAAACTTGAACAAGCGTATTTTTCAGACAACTGGGAGCAACTTTCAACTTGTATGCATTATATTCTTTTACATTTCAATTACGGCAGACACCTAAAACTTTTCCGTTTGTTGTCTGTATTAATTACATACTATACTGTTTCCGGTGCAGACAAAATACTTGTTTTATTTCTTTGTCTGTATTAGTTAACCACAATATCATTTTCTGTCATACAATAATGCCTATTTATTGTATTGTCTGCGTGTATTCATCTGCAAATACCTGTCGAGTTCGGTTTCCTCCATAAGCTTCTCGAACGTGAAAACGGATCTCAAATATCCAGATATTCGAAAATATAGAGTGGCAAAGTTCCCTGTTTAAGGTTAAGTGAGGTATAAGTTTATACATGGACAATACAATTTTTCCGCAAAAAAGGCTCCCAACCGTAACGATTGGAAGCCTTATCCTTGTTATTGGAAGTTATGTTTTTTCACAGCCCCCTTTTTATTTGTCTAAATTTCAGTGGGTCGAATAGTAGTAGGACAAGATCTGAGCGGTCAGCGACGCTGCTCGTACCTGATCGCCTGCATTTTCAACCAGAACCGTGACTGCCAGATCGGGCTGGCCGTCGACTTTGGTATAGCAGGTAAACCAGGAATTGTCCTCCTGCCCTTCTACCTGCGCGGTCCCGGTCTTTCCGTAAACCGTATAGGAATCGGAAGCAAGGCCGTCGTAAGCGGCCGTACCGTACTGAACGACTCCGGCCATTAGATTTTCTTCAAAGGCTGCCTCGTCCGGTTTCATAATGGTTCCCCACAGCTTGGGAAGGTTCTGCTTGACTACTGCTCCGTTGCCGTCGGTAACACTGTCTACCAGATAAGGGGTATACAGGGCGCCCCCGTTGGCAATGGCACAGGTAAGCTGGTTCAGAGCAAAGGGCGTCATCAGAGTTTCTCCCTGACCGATGGCTGTCTGAGCAACCATCCCCTCGCTGTCGTTGTCTTTGACAACGACCTGGGAAGTACTCTGGGGAAGTTCATAACCGAAATCATTGCCGATATTAAGGTAATCCGCTGTCTGCCTTAAAGCAGAAGCTCCCATCTTGACCCCGGCGCTTCCGAAGAAACCGTTGCAGGAATAAGCGAAGGCATCCGTGATGCCCACCGTCCCGTGAGCTTCGCCGCCCGAGCAGGCAATGGTCGTATTGGACAATTCCAGAACCCCGTTGCAGGTGTAGTAATAATCCTGGTAGTCCGGCATATTGCGGTACATGGCAAGGGCTGTGACAATTTTGAACGTAGATCCCGGGGCATACAGGCCCTGAGTCGCGCGGGCATACAAGGGAGAATCCGATCGTTCGGAAATAGACTCCCAGTTATCCACCAGCATGGAAGGATCAAAAGAAGGAGCCGACACTTCAGCCAGAGTCTGGCCTGTCGTAGGATCCGTGATCACTACTGCTCCCTGATAGCCGCCTAAAAGGCTGTAACAGTACTGCTGCAGATCCGGATCGATGGTCGTTTTGATGCTCTGGCCCTGGACCTTGGTATCGTTGGCCCAGCTTTCCAGCTGGTTGAGCAGACTGGGGGCCGTCGTCAGCGTCGTATTCTCGACCGCTTCCAGCCCGGCATTGCCTCTTCCGGTGTAGCCTACCACGTGGGCAAGGCATTCACCGTAAGGGTAGACTCGGCGTTCGGTCCCGTCTTCCTCCGTCTCCGTATAGGCAAGTTCTTCTCCGTTGCGGCCTAAGATAGATCCGCGGGTCACCTGGGCTTCGACGGTCTGGTTGGCGGGGTTATACTCATTGGCCTTGATGGAAGGCTGATCTTTTACCATGATCTTGCCCATCCATACGACCAGCGAAAGGACCATGACGACAAAGATCCATTTGATGACCTGAAAAGTCTTTTTATGGTCATGCTGACGCTTGCTTTTTTCAGAAGGGGTCATCGAAGTCGAAAGGTTTGAGCTGTCCCTGCCCCTTCTTCCTGCGTTTTGACGTCTGTTTTCCGGAGGCATCCGGCGCCGGCTGCTGTCTTGCGGCTCCTGCCTGCTGGCTATTGGAATATTGAGCTCCTGCTCGTCCGGCTGCAAGCCCGGCTGTACGCCGTTCTGCCTGCTGTGCCTGCCATTGGGCTCTTTGCTGTAATTCCCGCTCTCGTTCATACTGTCTCACCTCCTCCTTGTCTTTGCGGTACAAAAGGATAACGGCTTCGATAATAGCGATGGTGATAAAGTTCGACAAAAGCGAACTTCCGCCGTAGCTGACAAAAGGAAGCGTAACGCCGGTCAGCGGTATCAGCTTGATAACGCCTCCGACGATGATAAAGGTCTGAAGAATAAACAAAACACCGAAAGCAATCAAAAGGTTGCGGCGGATGGTATTGCGCTCTCTTGACCCGGTCTCCATAACGAAAAGGAACATCAGAAGGTAGATCATAACCAGCACCATGGCAAAAATGGTGCCGAACTCATTGGCTATGATCGAAAAGATCATATCGGTGGAGCGGACCGGGATATATTCAGGATAACCCTGATAAAGCCCCAGGCCGAACCAGCCGCCGTTTACGATGGCAAAAAGACTTTGGGCGATCTGATATCCCTGGCCGTTGACATCTTTCCAGGGATCCATCCAGATATCAAAGCGGACCGCTACATGGCTGACCAGCTTATATGCGGCAAATCCGGCTGCTGCGACCAGAGCCATACCGATCCACAGAACATAGGCTTTTCCGATATAATCATAGGTCATCATCCAGGCCAGGATGCCGAAGATCAGAAGGCCGCCCAGGTCATTCTGCTTAAGCAGGATCAGGGCAAGTACAATGGTGACCGTTCCCGCATAGGCGACCGCTCTGAACTTTTTGTCCCAGGTATAGACAATAGCCAGGAAAAAGGCGAAAGTCAGCTTTACAAATTCAGAGGGCTGAAAACTGACCGGTCCGATCTCGACCCAGTTCAGCGCCCCGTAAGCAGGGCTGGGGAAAATAAAGGGTAAGGCGATCAGGGCCAGACTCAGACCCAGAAAGAACCAGGAAGGGATCTTCCAGATCCAGTGTCCTTTGAAAAAAAGCATCACGATACAGGACACGGCAAAACCAAGCGCCATCCAGTAGATCTGCCGGCGGCAGACATCCGGATCCAGCCTGTACAGCACGACAAAGCTGATGCTCAGCAGCATGTAGACACAGTTCCACAAAAGGCGATTGGTATGTTTATAGACCGTCGCCAGAAGGATGTACATGAAGATCATGATCAAAGCATACAGGCCCAGAGTCACCAGCATGGACTCGGTAAACCATCCCGGAAGATGGCTCATCAGGGGGCTTAGAAACTGAGACAGGCTCTGCCCCTCCCTGGCGGCTTCAAGAGCCGCCTGGCTGGTTTTGGAGGCATTCCAGGCGTTCATGATGATCAGCACATAGGACATGACGTTAAAGAGGACGATAAAGACCGCCTGATATGAATAGACCTCCCGGCAAACGGATGCTGACGGCTTTCTCAAATACAGGTAAAAGCCCATGGCCGTAAACAGTACGATCAAAGCCAGGTAGACATATTTCCCGGCAAGCGCCATCATCTGAAACATTCGGTTTACAGCACCCCCTTCTCAAAGTGTCCGCTCTGGTATAAAGATCCCCGGCGGCTGTTTTCACTTTCGGCATCCCAGATCAGCAAAGCTGCCTGGTCCGGTCTTTCCAGCGTCAGCTGGACCCTCTGTGTAAAATCGGGACCCTGTCCTTTACGGTTTTCCAGGAAAACAGGCTTTTCGGAATAGATCTCGCTGTAGCAGAAACGGCAGTGGGACAGGACCGTCATCGTCTCATGACTCCGGTCGGTCAGAGACAAACGGTGCCCCTCCTCTCGTTTTTGGCAGCCGTACCTTTCTTTATAAACGCATTGTTCGCTTATCATATACGGTATGCGGCCGGCCGTCAATACCGCCATTTCCCCGACACCGGATAAGCGGCGGATCTCCGGCAAAGTCAGCTCCAGGCTGGCGAACAAATGCTGCGTTTCTTGTCCGTCCATCAAAGACAGGAGCGTATAGGCCGCCTGCTTGTTCATGATACCCAGCATAGGCCCCATCCAGACCTGTCCCCCTGTCGTCCGGATCCAGCGGATCTGCCCGGGCAGCTGGGCCTCGAAGGCGGTCACGCCGGCTTCTATCCACTCTTTCATTTGGCCTATAGCCCAGTCTCTGACTTTTTCCCTTCCTACGTTGGGCAGGCTGACAGCCAAAGGAACAGAAGCAAACTCGCAGCAGATAGCCTTTTTATTTGCCTTTTCAAAGCCTTCCATAGACAAAAGCAGCGCCGAGACCTTAGAAAGATCGCCGATAGCTTTAAGCTGGCCCGGGGCCGCCGCCAGGATCTCTAATTTCTTGTCCCCATAAGCAGCTGCCTGGTGCCCAAGGCTATCCCTGCGGGCTTTTTCCACAGCCGCGGCAAAACGAGCTTTTCTTTCTTTGGCTTGCGGAGAAACCATGGTAACAGGTGCCACATCGTCGGCTAACGACACGGCCCGGCGGCGCAGCTGATTGATGACCGAAACCGGTATAAAAGAATCGGGGTCCAGATGGATGGTAATTTCTCCTGCTTGGTAGCCTGTGCCCCCTAAACGGGACAGCTGCTCTTTCAGCGTTTCTTTGGTGACCGGCTGCTTCAAGGCCTCCTGGGCTGTCTGTTCCGAATGAACTTCGATCCAGTCCTCGTCCTTTCGAACTTTCAGGCGGACCGGCTGCCCCTTGGCGACCGTCAGATCCATATCCAGAGGGACCGGGTCAGGCTCCTGATAGGTTTTAACAAGCTGGGCCGTCAGGACCGGATCGACCACTCTCCACACCTCAAAGCCCCGGTGGATATTCCCCCCTAATTTGAAAACAGCCTCCCTGGGGGCCGACGGCGAGATCATTGACCCCGCCAGGCGGACGGGAACTGCCTGAAGGGGCTGATCCGGATGAGCCTTGGCCCAGCTCGCATCAGGCCGTATCTCCAGCTGATCCCCTGCATGAAGATCCCGTTCGGACCGGATGGTCAGGCTTCCCTTGTGGAAATCCGTTACCCGGCCTATCCGAAGGCCCTGATTTTTCACAGACCCTTTTTCGATCATATGGTCCTTGTTTGTCAAATAACCGTTGGTAAAGCTCCCCCGGTTAAACAGCTGCATTACATCTTTACGCTTCTCTTCGTCGATGACAGCTGTCCCCTGCCGGGCATAGCGGTCAAGAAGGTCCCGGTAATAGGAGGTCACGCCGGCAACGTAAGCAGGTCCTTTCATACGGCCTTCCATCTTCAGCGATGAAACGCCTGCTTCGACAAGTAAAGATAGATCCCGGTCAAAAGCTCGGTCTTTCATGTTCATATAACAATCGGTCCGGCCGTCGGAATCATAAAACAGCCGGCAGGGCTGAGCGCAGCCGCCCCGGTTGCCGCTGCGTCCCCCGTGAAAGGAGCTAAGCAGGCAGCGTCCCGAATAACTGTAGCACAAGGCGCCATGGACAAAGACTTCCAGCTCCATATCCGTTTGGCTGCGGATCTTCCGGATCTCTTCCAGGGAAACTTCACGGGCCAGCACGACGCGGGAAAATCCCAGCTGCTCCATAAGGAGCACTCCGTCCAGGTCCTCCACGGCCATCTGCGTGCTGGCATGCAGAGCAATATCCGGATAATGGGCCGCGACAAAAGAAGCAACTCCCGGATCCTGAACGATGACCGCGTCGATGCCCAGAGGCAGGATCTGATCAGCGTAATCGACAAAATTATCCCATTCGCTTTCCTTGATCAAGGTGTTCAGGGTCAGGTTGGTGCGCACATGATAACGGCGGCACAGACTCACGGCCTGACTGATCTCGTCCTCGGACAGATTGCCGGCATGAGAGCGGGCGTTGAAGCGGCGCCCTCCGAAATAGACGGCATCGGCACCAGCGCTGACGGCGGCCTTGATACAATCCAGATCCCCCGCCGGAGCTAATAATTCAGGTAATTTATTCATAAACGTCAGGGTCTGGTCTGGTTTTTCTGAATCTCTTCCAGCTTGCGGGCCAGCTCCTGGTTCTCACTTTCCAGATCCAGCAGCTGTTTTTCATAGGAATCCACCTGTGACTGCAGCTTTTTCAGTCTCTTCTGATCAGCGGAGGAGGCAGATGCCGGCCTTGCCCCGCGGGCAGAAACGGTGGAAGCAGAATCCTTAGGCGCTTCCTTAGCTTTGACGGCTTCCTTAGCTTTCAGGGCCTCCCGGGCTTCTTTCGCTTCTTTTTCCGCCTGTCCGGCCTTTTCCAAAGCTTTTTGGGCTTCTTTTTCCTTCTCGTCCAGCTTCTTTTCCAGATCCATATAATCACTGGCCAGGTTGATGGCCGCCAGCATTAGCTGCCGCTCGGATCCCGTGGGATGCAGGGTGGGCAGGGTCTTTACCTTACGGATCCGTTCGTTGAGCATCTTCTCGATGCTGCGGAAACTCTCCTGCGAATTAGTGCCGGTAACGACATAAGACTTGCCGTCGATATACAGGACGGCTGTCCGTCTTTGGTCTGCCATAGCTTCCTCCTTTATGATAGTCGAAGCTGATCGCTTTGATCATTGTCATCGGACTTTTTAGAAGTTCTGCCACCCGGGGCCGGCCGGTGGAAATAGTCCCGGCAGTACTGGGTAACGACCCGTCCCCGGGGCGTTCTCTGCAGAAAGCCGTTCTGCATCAGGAAAGGCTCGCAGACGTCTTCCAGCGTACCCGGATCTTCACCGATGGAAGCCGCCAGCGATTCGATACCCACCGGTCCTCCCTGGTAAAGATCCATCATGGCCATCAGCATCTTGCGGTCCACGCTGTCAAGTCCGTTAGGATCGACCTTTAAAGCATCCAGCGCCTGCCTGGCTACGGCCATGGTGATGGTCCCGTCCCCCAGCACTTGGGCAAAGTCGCGGACCCGTTTCAAAAGGCGGATAGCGATCCTGGGGGTCCCGCGGGAACGGCGGGCGATCTCTCCGGCCCCTTCCCCATCGATGGAAACCCCAAGCTTGACGGCCGTATTTTTCACGATCTGGGTCAGTTCCCCGGGAGTGTAAAACTCCATATGGTTGATCATTCCGAAGCGGTCTCTGAGAGGTTCCGATAAAAGACCAGCCCTGGTCGTTGCCCCGATCAGAGTAAAACGAGGGATGGATAAGCGGATGGACTTAGCCTGAGGCCCCTTACCGATCATAATATCCACGGCAAAATCTTCCATAGCCGGATACAGGACCTCTTCCACCTGGCGGTTGAGGCGGTGGATCTCATCGATGAAAAGGATGTCCCCTTCGCTCAGATTGTTTAAGATAGCCGCCATATCGCCCGGCCTTTCGATGGCCGGACCGGTCGTGATACGGATATTGACCCCCATCTCATGGGCAATTAGCATGGCCATGGACGTTTTTCCCAGACCCGGAGGCCCGTAAAAAAGTACATGATCCAGTGGTTCTTTGCGCTGCCGGGCGGCGGAGATGAAAATCTTTAGATTATTTTTGACCTCTTCCTGACCGATATAGTCGTCAAAGGTCTGAGGGCGAAGACTTTTTTCCGCCTCTTTTTCCTCCCGGCTGGCGTTTGGCGCCACCAGTCGTCCGAACCGCTCCAGACGGTCTTCCAGCTCTGACATGGATCCTCCTTATGTCATACCTAACTTCAATATAATTGACTCAAACTGCGGCGGATGATCTCTTCTACCGTCAGCTGATCGCTGCCTTCTACCTTGCCTACCGCGTTTTCGGCTTCCTGACGGGTATAGCCCAGGGCTTCCAGAGCCTGGACGGCCTCCCGGGCAGGGCCCTGGGCAGATGCTGCTGTCAGTGAAGCAGCAGGCGAAGCTTGATCTGCCCCGCCGGACAGGCCGCTCATGCTGACCTTATCCTTCAGGTCCAGGGTGATGCGGGCCGCCATCTTGGGGCCGACGCCCGGTACACCGGTCAGCGTCTTTTTATCCTCGGACAAAATTGCCATGGTCAGCCGCGTGGTATCCATGTTGGTCAGGATCTGCAGGGCGATCCTGGGACCGACCCCGCTGACCGAGATCAGCTTTTTGAACATCTCCAGCGACTCTTTATCCATAAAACCATACAGGTCCATAGCGTCCTCGCGGATGCTCAGATAGGTATACAGCTTGATATCACTGCCGACCCCTACCGATAAAAGGCGGGGATTGATGGGGGTAAAGACCCGGTACCCGACCCCCGCGCAATCAACCACCACGCTGTTGGTCTCTATATCGGATAATTCACCGTACACAAAAGCGATCATGCGCTACTCCTTTCGGCAGTCAATGATCCCGTCCGGCAGGATCAAAAGGTCGATGGTAAGATCGGTCTTTTGGCAGGGGATCTGCCCGATCACCTGTTCCCTAAAACAAGGGGCTGCCGTCGTAAGATCCCTGAAACGGGCCAGATAGCGGTCATAATAGCCGCCTCCGTACCCTAACCGTTTTCCTTCTTTGGTAAAAGCAAGGCCCGGTACCAGGCACAGATCCCGCTCGTCAGGCAGGATGGCGGGCCCTGTCCCGGCAGGCTCCGGCATGCCGAAGGGATGGCGGACCAGACTGCTTTCGTCGTCTGCCTCGTAAAATTCCATCTCATGTCCGGGAAAGATCTTAGGCAGGCAGACGATAAGACCTTCCCTTCTTGCTCTTTGTCGGATAGAGGCCAGATCGATCTCCGTCCCAAAGGACATAAAGGCCAATAGATACCGTCTGCCTTTCAAAAGACCGTTTGAAAAAAGCTTCTCCTCCACCAAAGCCGTCTGCTGCCTGCGCTCTTTCACATGGGCCCGGGCATCTTTCATGGTCCGGCGCAGCTTCTCTTTTTCCGACCGGATGTCATCCACGAGGGGCCCCCTTTCCGGGCCGGCCGATCGTATCCAGGTAAGCGGCCGCGTTTTGGGCAGCCGTTATCCCCGAAGCAGTGGCCCAGCGAAGGTTATATCCTCCGCAGTCTCCGTCCAGGTCCAGCACCTCGCCGCACCAGAACAGGCCGGGCCAGGCAGGGCTCATCAGGTCCTCTCCGATCTGATCGGCCGTAACGCCTCCCACGGTCACCTGAGCGTCTTTAAAAGAATCGATCGCTGAAACGGTCAGCGTCCAAGCCTTGACCGTATCCATCAGTCGTCCGGTCAGGGGGCCCGTCATCTGTCCGCTTACCATGCTTTTGTCCAGTCCCGCCGTCATTAGAAGGGGCAGGATCATCTTTTTGGGCAGCCACCCTTCCAGGGCTTCTTCCAGGCTCAGGTCCTTCAAGGTCTCAAAGCGCTGCGAAAAGTAAGCAAAAAGCTGTCCTTTATTCATCTCCGGGCACAGATCCAAGGTAAGAAATGCCTTACGGCGGCTGCGCAGGATCTGACCGGTCTTACGGGACAGGTCCAGGATAGGAGGCCCCGACACCCCTTCGTCGGTGAACAGGACTTCCCCTTCTGCCGACGCAGCCTTGTCTGTTTGATCCCACAGAGTGACCGGACAAGTCACCTTGGTGCCCGAAAGACGTTTATTATAAGGACTATCGATCAGGATACGGCAGATGGCCGGGTATTCCGGGGCCACCTTCATGTCCAGCGACCGGGCCAGACGTGTCCCGTCCCCGTCCGCCCCCAGCTGGGGCGATGCCTTTCCTCCCATGCAGATCAGCACGGTATGAGCTGTCAGTTTTTCTTTTTCATAGACCGCTTTAACCGAAGGTTTTCCCCCTCTTGTGCGGCCGCTGCCCGGTT
>Ga0256404_1010810_pt1 | contig 12483 bp, 9 predicted proteins | sample RumenRJG_01DNA_FD_185990 | JGI IMG/M metagenome (GOLD analysis project Ga0256404, IMG submission 185990) | Bovine rumen microbial communities from Lethbridge, Alberta, Canada - RJG_01 | ecosystem: Host-associated > Mammals > Digestive system > Stomach > Rumen | place: Canada: Alberta | collected...
GGTTATTCAAGCGCGCAGGAAGCAGCCAATGCCGCTTATCAGGTTTATCTGAATGCACAGGCCGCAGCTGATGCTGCTGTTGCCAATGGCGCAGGTTCGGATGAGATTAATTCGACGGCCGCTGCCGCAACCGCGGCGTACAGCACCTTCCTTCAGTATCAGAACGCAGCCGATGCGGAAGCGGCAAATACTCCAGCCGGCACTGTATCCGACACTTCCGGCAGCGATAGCGCCCCGGCTCAGACAACCGGCACCGATACGTATACAGACAGCACAGAGGCCGATACCCAGACCGATACCTCTTCCGATAACACAGAACAGACAGAAGCTCCGGCCGAAGATACGTCCGGTTCCGGCAGTTCGGCAGCTTCTTCTGATCTGAATCTGCTGGCAGCCGTTATTTACTGCGAGGCAGGGAACCAGCCTTACGAAGGGATGGTCGCCGTAGGCGCGGTCGTTATGAACCGTGTTTACTCCTCTTCCTTCCCGAATTCAATAAGCGAAGTACTTTATCAGGGTGGACAGTTTACAACCGCAGGAATGCTTGAAGGAGTTCTTGCAAATGGCAGCGTACCTTCATCATGCTACAGCGCTGCGCAAGACGCACTGAACGGATCGGATCCGACAGGCGGCTGCCTCTACTTCAACACAAGCCACGGTTCAGGAGTTCACATCGGAGCCCACTGGTTCTACTAATGGCTTCATCGTCTGAGTAAAGTTATTTCATAATGTAATTCCAAAAAAGAAATCCCGCACAGCTCCCCTCTGTGCGGGATTTCTTTTTTTCAATTCACTTCAATAAGCATCCCCGCTGCGGCAGGCTTTATTACTACTGCAGCCTTCATCGCTGCGGCAGCCTTCATCACTGCGGCAGGTTTCATTGCTGCGGCAGGCTTCATCATTACTGCAAGCTTCATTATTAGCGCAGACTTCACTTCATCAGCTTCTGCATGACAAAAGCGTATATTTCCTGGCTTTGCTTTTTCCACTGACCGCAGATGGCCTTTGCCTGGGAAAGTTCCGGGACCGTAAGCGTCAGATCAATCAGCATGGTTTCCTTTTCCCGGACATAACAGCGGACCGTATAGTCGCCGCTGGTATTCCGGTAGCAGTCGGCCTGGACGGAATTTTCATTTCTCATCTTCAGCTCATTCGCTTCCAGATACTGATCAATGTCCGAGCGGATTTCCCGGTTGATATTCCCCGTGAACATCCGGATGGTTTTTTCGCCTTCCGGTGTCAGCGTATAGTAGGATACGTTGTGGATCACCTCGGCGTGAATCAGGGACGAATCAATCAGTTCGGACAGGCACACCTGCAGTGTGAAATAATCGGTATATCCCTTTTCCAGAATAAAGTCGGAAATCTGGGAGAAGCTGAGCGAAAAGTCAACCTTATTGAGCATATAAAGAAGCATCAGCTTGTAAAGCAGTTTGTTTTTTTCATCCATTGGATTCCCTCCGGGCAGGCAGACTGCCATCTCCATTCGCTCCCGCATATCGTCTGCCCTGATACGCTCCGCATTCTTTCATGCGATGATGTAAGGTATTCAGAACCGTTCGTTTCCTGCTGCTCCACTCAGGAGCAATCAAAAGATCCTTAGGCCCGTCGCCCGTCAGCCGGTGAATGACCATGTCCGGCCGGAGCATTTCAAGACATTCTATCACAAGATCAATATATTCGTCCATGTCTAAAGGTGCAAATGCCGGAAGTGACGAACTTCTTTCCATTCCCTTCGTCTGAAAATAATAACGGGCAAGATCGGTATTCTTCAGCACATGCAAAAGCTGCAGCTTGATCCCCTGCACATCCTGCCTGTTCAGATACTCCATGGTCTCGAACACCCGCTTTTTGTTTTCGCCGCACTCTCCCGGAAGGCCGAGGATGGTGTGCACAATCACTTCCAATTGCCGGCTTCGAAGCGCACTGACTGCCTGTTCAAAGACAGAAAGATCATATCCCCGACGGATAAAACGGGCGGTATCCTCATGCATGGTCTGGAGCCCAAGCTCCACCCACACCGGTTTGATCTGATTCAATTCCGCCAGCAGATCAAGGCATTCCTCCGGCAGGCAGTCCGGGCGTGTCGCCACGGACAGCACCGCTGTTTCCGGCTGCTCTATGGCCTGTGTGAAGATTTTTCGAAGGTAATCCACCGGTGCATAGGTTGCCGTGTACGCCTGAAAATAAGCAATGTACAGACTTGCCGGGCGTTTGGACGAAAGCAGTTTTTTCTGCTCTTCCATCTGCCGGGGAACGGAAAGGGCTGCCCGGCCGGCAAAATCTCCGGACCCGCCCTCCGAGCAGAAAATGCACCCGCCCGTGCCCACGGTTCCATCCCGGTTCGGGCAGGTAGTCCCGCCGTTCAGCGCCAGCCGGTATACCTTCTGCCCGAAGCGTTTTTTTAATTCCCAGTCAAGCGAATGGTAAGGTTTATCTCCCCAGAGATTCATACTGTCTTTCTCCGCCTTCTTTTTTGTTGATCCGCCCTTGAAGCGTGTTCCTGTTTCTTCACCTGAAACCGATCCTTATAGCGGTATAATGCCTTCCGGTTCGTGAACTGGCGGAAGGCCAATGCTTCCTCTTACGTGCCACCGCGCCGCTGGCGGAAAAACCTTGTATGCTTCCTCTTACGTGCCACCGCACCGCTGGCGGAAAAACCTTGTATGCTTCCTCTTACGTGCCACCGCACCGCTGGCGGAAAAACCTTGTATGCTTCCTCTTACGTGCCACCGCGCCGCTGGCGGAAGGCCTCGTACAGGAGAAGGGATGCGGCGACGGACGCATTCAGTGATTCAAGCTGTCCGCACATAGGAATACGGATACGCGCGTCCGCCAGCCCGGCTGTCTGCTCCGTAAGCCCCCGGCTTTCGTTTCCAACCAGAAACACAGAACCCCGGCGGTAGTCCTCCCGGTCATACTCGACGCTCCCGCTCAGGTAAGCGGCGTACAGCCGGATACCCTGCTGCCGGAATTCTTTCAGTGCTGCGTCTAAATTGTCCGCATACACGAACGGAACACGGTAAATCGTCCCCATGGTGGACCGGATCACCTTGGGATTATAGATATCAACACAGCCGCGGGAAAGCAGCACACCGGTTGCCCCGGCTCCCTCCGCTGTGCGCAGGATGGTTCCGAGATTTCCGGGATCCTGGAGATTTTCCAGCGCCATCACCAGCGGCGGGCGTGTTCCGTCCCCCATCAGATCCATCTGCTTATAATGATACTGGCGGACCAGGCAGATAACGCCCTGCGGTGTCCGGGTATCGCACATAGCTGCAAATACGCGGTCCGCCACAATTTCACAGGAAGGCACCCGCTGAATAAGATCCGTATCCCGATATGTATTGTAAAAGCTTTCAGACACAAAAACTTCGGCAAGGTGCGAAAGCGGCACCTCGCCGAACATCTTCACGCCCTCCACCAGAAAAACATCCCGGGCGGAGCGCTCTTTAGATTTATTTTTCAGCGCGATCACACTGCGGACCCGCGCATTGGAAAGACTGGTAATCAATGGAACCAAACTCCTTAAATGCTAAGCGCCTTGCTGACGCGAACCATATCCTCCGGCAGGTGCTTCTGCATCGCCAGTGCTTCCGAAATATCGAAATCCACATACTCTCCGTGATAGAATCCGACCACGCGGTTTGTCTTGCCGTCTGCCAGCAGATCCGCCGCGTAAGCACCCATCATGGAGCCGAATACACGGTCCCGGCAGGTCGGGCTGCCGCCGCGCTGCATGTGGCCCAGAATCGTTGCTCTGGTTTCCACACCGGTGGCAGCTTCAATACGGCGCGCCATGGAGCTTGAATGGCCGATGCCTTCCGCGTTGATGATGATGTGATGGCGTTTCCCTCTCTTGCGGCAGTCGATGATGTTGTTGATCAGCTTCTGTTCATCGTAATCGTAGGTTTCCGGGAGCAGAATATCCTCGGATCCGTTGGCAATACCGCACCACAAAGCGATGTATCCGGCGTTTCTTCCCATAACCTCAATAATGGAGCAGCGCTCATGGGACGTTGAGGTATCCCGTACCTTATCAATGGCTTCCATCGCCGTGTTGATCGCCGTATCGAAACCGATGGTGTAATCGGTGCAGGCAATATCCAGATCAATGGTTCCCGGAACGCCTACCGTATTAATTCCCTGCTCGGAAAGCTTTTCGGCTCCGGCAAAGGATCCGTCTCCGCCGATCACAACCAGGCCTTCAATGCCGTGCCTGCGGCAGACATCCGCCGCGGCCTTCTGTCCGTCCGGCGTACGCATCTGGGCACAGCGCGCCGTATAAAGGATAGTGCCTCCGCGGGATATAGTATCAGAAACGCTGCGCGCATCCATGTCAACGAACTCTTCGTTAAGCAGGCCTTTGTAGCCCTGATAGATGCCCTTAACCTTCATGCCGCGATTGATTCCTTCCCGCACTACGGCACGGATTGCCGCATTCATGCCCGGCGCATCGCCGCCGCTTGTCAGGACACCGATCGTTTTGATTTTAGGTTCTGCTGCCATATTCATTACCTCCGGAGTGTGTCTTTTCCCCGCAATCCGGCGCGATTACTCCGTAATCGGCCTCCTTGCTCATATCTGTTGTCGTCGCTAATGCGTGCCCGGCACCGCATGCGAGCATGCGGCCGTCCCCGCATTGCGACTGGACGCTGTTTTTTCTTTGCATAAGTCCCTCGCGCTGCTGCGCTGCTGCGCAGCTTTCGCATCGCTAACAGCTATTCGCAATCCGGCGCGATTACTCCGTAATCGGCCTCCTTGCTCATATCTGTTGTCGTCGCTAATGCGTGCCCGGCACCGCATGCGAGCATGCGGCCGTCCCCGCATTGCGACTGGACTTATGCAATATTTTAATTCATTTCTGTTTTATTGTAAACTCACCAGCTTCTGGAGTTTAAAATTTTACATTTTGCATATGTTATTTTCACGTTTTCCTGGCCGAATGTCTGGCGCATCCGGTCGAGGATCTGATCGGTGAGTGTAAGCAGGCTGCGATCGCCCAGGCGCTTGACTGCCTTTTTATCGCGGATGTAGATATTGATCCGGTCCTGCCGTGCCGGTATACCCGCTGCCGCTGCTGCTGCGCTTCCTTCGATTATGAATTGCTGCATCTGACCGGCCCGGGAGAGATAATCCTCCATCGAGGCAAACTGTACCCACACTTCTCTGGGAACCTGATCAAACGTCACAACCCGGTCACAGCTTAGCTTGCTGGCACTTTCATCCTCCGCCATCACGCGGCCGCTGATCAGTACCTTCGCGTCCTCCGTCACGAGCTTTCCGAATTTTTCAAAGCTTTGCGGGAAAACCAGCACCTCCACGGAGCCCGTCATATCCTCCAGCATCAGCGTACACATGGGACTGTTCGTCTTTTTTGTGAAACGGTTCACCCGATTCGTTACAATGCCGCCGATCACAGCCTGCGCGCGGTCTTCTACATGGGCGCTCCGGCTCTCCTCATCCCAGGCAAAATCCGTGGAACGGTTCGTAACATTCTTTTCCAGAAGATCAGTATAATCTTCCAGCGGATGGCCGGAGATATAAATGCCCAGCACTTCCTTTTCAAAGGCGAGCAGCTGTTCTTTCGGATACTCACCGCAGTCCGGCATGCGGATTGAAAACTCCTTCTTCTCCTCCGGCGCCATAAAATCAAACAGCGACATCTGTCCCGACATGGAAGATTTATGTTCCCTGGCTGCATTGTCCATCACCTGCTGATAAACCATCATCATCTGGCGGCGGGTGGCGCCGAAGCAGTCAAATGCCCCGGCTTTGATAAAGTTTTCAACAGCCCGCTTGTTTACATCCGTGCCGGCCATACGCTCCGCGAAATTCCTAAGATCCGCAAATTTCCCGTTCCGGCGCCGCTCCCCGACGATGGCGTCAATCACCGGCCGGCCGACATTCTTAATGGCATTCAGGCCATACACGATGGCCCCGTCCTTCACCGAAAACCAGGACAGACCTTCGTTAATATCCGGCGGCTGTATTGCGATTTTCATCTGCCTGCAATCCTGAATATACTCCGCAATCTTGCCGGAATCATCAAGGACACTCGTCATCAGCGCAGCCATAAATTCCTGCGGATAATGATATTTCAGCCAGGCCGTCTGGTAGGCAACCACTGCATAGCAGGCGGCATGACTTTTGTTAAACGCGTATTTCGCAAAATCCGCCATCTCATCGTAAATTTCGTTTGCCGTCCTTTCACTGATCCCATTCGCCTGACAGCCGGGTACCCCGGCTTCTTTATTTCCGTACACAAAGTTCTGGCGTTCCTCCGCCATCACCTTTGCTTTTTTCTTGGACATGGCGCGGCGTACCAGATCGGCGCGGCCGAGGGTATAGCCGGCCAGCTCCTGCACGATCTGCATAACCTGTTCCTGGTAGACAATACAGCCGTAGGTCGGCCTTAGAATCGGCTCCAGCTGCGGCGTTTTGCAGGTAATGGTTTCCGGATGGTTTTTGCCGCGGATATAGCGCGGTATGTAATCCATCGGGCCCGGGCGGTACAGGGATATCCCGGCGATCAGATCCTCGAGACTGGCCGGCTTCAGCTGCTTCATGAAGCTTTTCATGCCTCCGGATTCCAGCTGAAACACCCCGTCCGTACGGCCGGTCCAGAGGGAACGGTAAACCTCCGGCTCATCATAGCTTATGTTATCGACATCAATCCGAACGCTGTGGTTCTTCTGCGCCATTTCCACGGCATCCTGGATGACGGTCAGGTTGCGCAGCCCCAGAAAGTCCATTTTCAGAAGGCCCAGTTCCTCCAGCGTGGTCATGGTGTACTGTGTCGTTATAAATCCATCGGAGGAACGGGACAGCGGCACAAACTCATCCACCGGCCGGGAGCAGATGACAACGCCCGCAGCGTGCATAGAAGTATGCCTCGGCAGACCTTCCAGCCGCCGGCACATATCAATCAGCTTGTGGATCTGCTCATCCGTCTGGTACAGCGTGCGAAATTCCGGGTTCTCCTCCAGTGCCTTATCCAGCGTAATATTCAGTTCCGCCGGCACCATCTTGGCCACCGTATCGCACAGGGAGTACGGCAGATCCATGACACGGCCCACATCGCGAATAACACCGCGGGCGGCCAGCGTACCGAAGGTAACAATCTGCGCCACACAGTCCTTGCCGTACCTGGCCGTCACATACTCAATGACCTGCTGCCGCCCCTCCGGTGCAAAATCCACGTCGATATCGGGCATCGATACGCGTTCCGGATTCAGGAAACGCTCAAACAGCAGATTGTAGCGGATCGGATCGAGCTTTGTGATGCCCAGCGAATAGGCCACAATACTGCCTGCCGCCGACCCGCGGCCAGGACCGACCCCGATCCCGTGAGAGCGTGCGTAGTGGACATAATCCCAGACAATCAGGAAATATTCCACGAACCCCATGTTTCGGATGGTATTCAGTTCATACCCGAGACGCTGTTCAATCTCCGCAGTGACCGTTTCATAGCGCTGCTTTATTCCCTCGCGGCAAAGCTTATTCAGGTACTCCCATGCGTTCATGCCGTCCGGACATTCATAATGAGGAATCTTGTAATGGCCGAATTCTATCTCAACATGGCAGCGGTGGGCAATTTTATACGTATTCTCCAGTGCCTGCGGGGCGTAGGGAAACAGTGCCGCCATCTCTTCCGGCGACTTAACATAATACTGTCCCCCCTCATAGCGCAGCCGGTCCTCATCCGCCAGCTTTTTCCCGGTCTGCAGGCACAGCAGGATGTCGTGAGCCCCGGCATCCTCCGCGTACGTATAATGGCAGTCATTCGTGCATACCAGCCCGATTCCCGTATCACGGCTAAGTTTCATGATCAGCGGATTGATCCTCTTCTGATCCGCCAGCCCGTGGTCCTGAAGTTCCAGGAAAAAGTTTCCTTCTCCGAAAATGTCCCGGTACTGAAGTGCCGCATTCTTCGCTTCCTCATAAAATCCGCGGGCCAGATCTTTCTGAACCTCTCCGGCCAGGCAGGCGCTGGTGCAGATAATCCCCTCGTGGTATTTGCGCAGTACTTCTTTATCCACGCGCGGTTTGTAATAATATCCCTCGGTAAATCCAATCGAAACAATTTTCATCAGGTTCTGATAGCCCTGATTGTTTTCTGCCAGCAGAATCAGATGATAGTAGCGGTCGTTCTCTGCTCCTCTTCCTGACTCGCGGTCAAACCGGGAGCCGGGAGCAACATAGACTTCGCAGCCGATGACCGGATTGATGCCCGCGCTTTTACATTCCCTGTAAAAATCGATAACACCGTACATCACACCATGGTCCGTGATGGCTGCGCTGTCCATACCAAGTTCTTTGACTCTCGCTACATATTCCTTTATTTTATTGGAACCATCCAGCAGCGAGTATTCCGTGTGGGTATGGAGATGCACAAAATGCTTTGCACCCGTCTCTTCCGGCGCCCCTTCCGGCGACGGACCCAGGTTCTGCGGGGACGCTGCTGCGCCGTCCGGATTCGGTTTTTCCCTTTGTTTATCTATATTGTTTTCCATTCGCGTCTCCCTTTCTCTTTCTCATAAGTATAAACGAAATGGAGAAAAAAATACAGAGCAGAGACGGCCGGACCCCCTCCGGGGTCCGGCCATCTCTGCTCTGTGATGATGTTTCCGTTGTTTTTTATGCCTTTTACTTATACTGTAACCAGATTATCTGCCAACCATGTAGCTGAGCAGCTTATCAACATCATCCTTCTCATAAGCTACAATCTCAAGTTCCGGGATATCGCCGTTCGAGAAGATCTTTGCCAGAGAAACATACTGTGTCAGTTTGGATTTCAGATTCAGTCTGTCTCCCTCGCCGGTTACCAGCTCAACTTTACCCTTGCAGCTGTCAACTACCTTAAAAAACTTATCAATGTCTGTAATATTATTAATCTTCATACCTTTTTTACTCCTTTCTCATTCCACGCCCCTACTATAACACACGTTTCCGCACTTTCAAGGGGGGCCGTTCATTTTCAGCGCATTGTATAGTTTGCACAAATTTGAAATATATATTTGTTCACATTTACTTGTATTCGAAAGGCTGCTCCCTCTTTGTGAAGTGAACTTTTCCATTCGTTACCGTAAAAAAGAGGGATGCATTTCCTTACAGTACCTTGTTGAGAAAGTCGATGGTTCTCGGCTCTTTCGGATTGAGGATGACCTCCTGCGGAGTTCCTTCCTCTACAATATATCCTCCGTCCATAAAGATGACACGGTCGGATACCTCGCGGGCAAAGCCCATCTCATGGGTGACAATCACCATGGTCATTCCCTCCGACGCCAGATTTTTCATAACCTGCAGCACATCGCCTACCATCTCGGGGTCGAGTGCGGACGTAGGCTCATCAAAAAGCATGATATCCGGGTTCATACACAGTGCACGCGCGATGGCGACGCGCTGTTTCTGTCCGCCGGAAAGCTGGGAAACATAGGAATCGGCTTTTTCTTTCAATCCTACCAGATCCAGCATTTTCAACGCATTTTCTCTGGCTTTCTGCTTGTCTGCCTTTTTCAGCTGCACCGGCGCCAGCATCATATTTTCGATGACATTCATGTTATTAAACAGATTAAAATGCTGAAATACCATTCCGATATTTTCCCGCACCTTGTTGATGTCTGTCTTCTTGTCATTGATATTGACGCCTTTTACCAGGATTTTCCCGCTGACAGGCTCTTCCAGACGGTTCAGACAGCGCAGCATTGTTGACTTGCCGGAACCGGAAGGTCCGATGACAACCACTACCTCGCCCTTGTGCACATCAAGATTGATATCCTTCAAAACTTCCAGACTCCCGAAGCTTTTCTTCAGATGCTCCACATGGATCATTACATTGTTATAGTCAATTCTCTGACTGCTCTCTCCTGCCATGGTTTTTCTCCTTTACCTTTTCTCCAGTCCGCGGCTCTTGTTCATTTTCTTTTCAACAATCTTTGCCACCCGGGAGAGCGCGAGAATAATGATCAGGTACATGATAGCGACAACGCCCCACGTCTGGAAGGACATGAACGTATTGGCCACAACGTTTTTGGCTGTGTTAACCAGTTCCGGGAAACCGATTACAGAAAGGATCGATGTATCCTTCAGAGTGATGATGAACTGATTGATGATACTGGGAATCATGGTACGGATTGCCTGGGGCAGAACAACCTTTCGCATGGCCTTCCCGTAGGGAAGCCCCAGGGAACGCGCGGCCTCCATCTGGCCGGGATCTACGGATTCGATACCGCCCCGGATAATTTCCGCCATATAAGCGCCGCAGTTCAGGGACAGGCAGATGACACCTGCCTGAAGGGCTGTCAGCGTGACCTGCAGGCCAAGCATATTATTCATGAAGTACGGCACACCAAAATAAACAAAATAAGCCAGAACAATCATCGGGACGCCGCGGACAATATTGACAAATACCAGTGCAATTATATTCAGGACCTTGTTTCTGACAACGCTCATCAATCCGACAAGCACACCGATGATACTGGCAAAGAACAGACTCAGCAGCGCCAGCAGCAGTGTCTGCCCCATGGCCCTCAGCAGAAGTCCGCCGTACTTTGAAATAATAAGTCCCATAATATCCTCTCTTCTATCTCAACCTACACTGAAAAATTATAAGCTCTTTATGCATATTATGATGATGTTGGGGTCAAATAGACCCGTCATTAGCACCTTGAAAACTTCACATATTTCAGTAAAGAACAGTCCTTTCTGATATAATTATAATCAGAAAGGTGGTTCCAATCATGGCTTTCAGAACGAATTCTTTGCAACAGTACTCCTTCAGTGATGCGGTTTATAATCTCACCGAACGGGAAAGAAAAGCACTTGAAAAATCATGGGCAAAAGTTTTTGCCGAAGAGATCTTCCCTGCAATCGATGAAGAAAGATTTCGTGTGCTCTATTCTGATCGGGCTCAATCCAGATCCAATACCCCGGTCAATATCATCGTTGGAGCACTGATCATCAAAGAAATGTTTCAGATCTCTGATGATGAGGTAGTTGAAAACCTGATGCTTGATCCACGATATCAGTACGCCTTGCACACCACCAGCTTTGATGAGCAGCCACTCAGTGATAAAACCCTGTCCCGTTTCCGAAAGAGATGTTATGATTACGAAGCTCTGCATAACGTAGATCTCTTTCATGACTGTGTAGCGGATCTTAGTAAAAAGATAGCGAAGATGATGGGGATCACCCCGAGGATCCGCCGTATGGATTCCATGATGATTGAGGCAAACATCCGAAATCTCAGCCGTGTCGAGCTGCTCTATACATGTACTGCGAAATTCGTGAATTATCTCCACAAACAGGGAAGAGATGATCTGATCGCCGGATTGGAGCACTACTACGATTCCAATGACTACAATCAGATTTTTTACCACAACAGCAGTGAGGAAACGATCGACCGGGCAAAAATCATTCTTGATGATGCTGACCAGCTGTTGCGAAACTGCGGGCATGATTTTGATGACATAACGGAATATCAGCTTCTTGTCCGCTGTCTCTCGGAACAAACAATTGTGGAGGATGGTATCCGCCGTCTCCGTGAAAAGATAGACGGTGGAATGACTTCTTCCATGATGCAGAGTCCATCCGATCCGGATGCGACTTTTCGTACGAAAGCCGGAAAGGACTATCATGGGTATTCCGCGAACCTTGAAGAATCAATCGGAGCAAAAGGTTCCGTTGTTACTGATTATCAGGTGGAACAGAATAACTATCATGACAGTAAATTTTTTAAAGACAGCATGACCCGAAACGGAAGCTCAGAAGAACCATCCATGATCGTGGCCGACGGAGCTTATTACGGAAAAGAAAATGAAGATCTCGCCCGTGAGAATAATGTAACGCTTGTTACCACAGCAGTCACCGGTGTAGAAGTTCCGGATATTTATGCTGACTTTGAATTAAATGCAGACGGTACCCGGGTATTAAAATGTCCGGCTGGCCATGCTCCTAAAAGCTGTTCCCAGGGAAGTCATCATCTGTACGTTTCCTTTCCGCGTGACGTTTGTCTAAAGTGCCCGCACAAAGACGAGTGCCACGTAAAAGTACATAAGAAGGTCTGTTCTCTGACAATATCCAGTAATGCGCAAAACCGTGCAAGAGCAAAACGAATGCAGGGAACAGAGCAATTCAAACTGCTTGCCAGAATTCGTAATGGGGTTGAAACAGTTCCCTCGATCCTACGTCGTATCTATCATGCAGATCGAATGCCGGTACGAGGACTGACCAGAACAGGATTCTTTTTTGGTTGTAAGGTAGCTGCACTGAATGTAAAGAAACTGCTTACCTACCATAGAGGAACAGGAAACTATGCCCAAAATCCGTTGCTGGCTTGAAAAAAGAGAAGATTGAGCTACATAGAGCGCAATAGTACTTCTCTAATACCCGCAACAATTGGTTTTTAAAAGAAATATGTGAAATTTTCAAGGTGCTAAAGAAAAGGGAGGAGGGTTTAACCTCTTATTTGACCCCAACATC
>Ga0256404_1010811_pt1 | contig 12482 bp, 10 predicted proteins | sample RumenRJG_01DNA_FD_185990 | JGI IMG/M metagenome (GOLD analysis project Ga0256404, IMG submission 185990) | Bovine rumen microbial communities from Lethbridge, Alberta, Canada - RJG_01 | ecosystem: Host-associated > Mammals > Digestive system > Stomach > Rumen | place: Canada: Alberta | collected...
CGCCACCCATGTCGGTATCTGGCAAATTGATGCCCTTGCGGCTCATAATATAGCCGTCATTCTCAACTTCGGCTTTAATTGCAGTCTTAGAAACTATCTCTTTTACGACCGTACGGATTTTGCCATCAAATAGAAAGATTGGCTCGCCAACTTTTACCTTCTCGGCAAGGTTGTACTGAACTGGCAAAGTCATACCACCATCATGCTCTTTGAGTGCATAATCGAGGATAATTTCGTCGCCCTTTTTCAAATCTAGATGATTGTCCTTGATATCGCCCAAGCGAATCTTTGGACCTTGCAAATCTTGCAAGATTGCAACAGATTTGCCGCGTTCTGCGGCATATTTACGAATAATACGGATTTGTTCATCGCGCTCGTCATAAGAGCCATGACTGAAATTCAGACGAAAGCCATTAACGCCCGCGTATACTAGCTCTTTGAGTTTTTCTTCCCCAAAGACAGACGGACCAACCGTCGCTAAGATTTTAGTACGTTTAAATAGTTTGCTCATACCTTAAATTATATCATTATCTCTCGAACTAAAACATAAGCAAAAAGCACTCCTTTCGGAGCGCTCTTTAGGAATCAACTTGGTGATCACGGTGGGAATCGAACCCACGATTGCCAGGATGAAAACCTGGAGTCCTAACCACTAGACGACGTGACCAGTACTATAAGTCTATCATTCTAGTGGCAAAAAGTCAAACGCTCTCTATTCTTTTGCTACGGAAATAACCGTATTCGCTAAGTTCTCAGCTGCATTATCTTTCGAAAACTTCTTCAAGTTCTTCGAAATTTCATCGCGTTCTTCTGGATGATTAATTAAACGACGAATTGCCTTTAATAACAATTCTGGATCTTCATGCATCTTGTCGTCCGCAACAACCACGGCCGCATTCGCCTTCTCGTAGGCAGCAGCATTCTTTACTTGATGGTAGCCCGGGAGCTTTTCATTTGGCACCATAATTACCGCCTTCGCCATACTAGATAGCTCAGTCATCGTAGACGCGCCAGCGCGCGAAACCACAATATCAGCCGCGCCAAATAGCTTATACATCTCGGCAGAAAACTCAATAATACGGAAGTTCGTCTTTAGCTCGCCTTCTTCCCAGACTTCGTAATCCTTCAAATCAAGCATTTCTGGATAGCGTTCGCGACCAGCAATTAGCATCACGCTAGAAATCTTTAGCACCTGTGGCAAAATTTCGCGCATCGCTTCGTTGATATGCTGCGCACCCTGCGAGCCGCCAGTCACGACAATCAACGGCTTCTTCTCATCAAAGCCAAGCTCTTTCTTTAATGCGCGCTGCTTTGCTTCCGTAGCCGGACTAAATTCTTCGCTAATCGGAATGCCAGTCCATTCTGCACGTTCTTCCGGATAATTGTAATATTCAAGCGGCATACCAGTCGCAATCTTTGTCGCATGTTTTGCCAACACGCGATTCGTCAAACCTGGCGCAGCATCGCTGTCGTGGATCACGTATGGAATTCTAAGTAAGTGCGCCACTACACCGACTGGCAAACAGACGTATCCACCCTTCAAGAAAATTACATCTGGGCGGTTCGCAATCAAACGGAAGAAACTCTGAAATAGTCCGCCAATCGTCTTAAAGAAATCAATAACATTCTTGATAACAACATCAAAGTTCTGCAAATAAGTGATAAAAGTAAAGTTTGTATAACGGCGCAACTTCCCCGCTACGACCTTACGAATCTTAATATCAAGACCATTTTCAATCGTAATTTTGCGTGCGTTTTTGTAATATTTTTTATCCGTCCAAAATTCAATCTTCGCTCTTGGACGAACTTTTAAAATCTCACGAACGACCGCGACTACTGGAGTAACGTGTCCCCCGCTGCCCCCTCCTACTACTAGTATTTTCATTTTTCTCCTCTATCGCTTCCCTGGCGGTCCAGCCAGAAATTTGCAAAACGACACCGGTTGCATACGCTACGAACATCATACTTGTACCGCCGTAGCTCAGGAATGGCAACGTAATACCCTTCATCGGCGTTACGCCCGTCATTCCACCTACATTGATTATAACATGGGCTATAATCCAGGCAAAAACCCCTATCACAAACAGGCGCTTATCCAGATCAACCGTGCGCTGCGATACGCTAATCATGCGCCAAAATAGCACAAAGAATGCAATTAGAATCGCTGATGCACCTACAAAGCCCCACGTCTCGCAGATAATCGAGAAAATCGAGTCCGACAAGGCCTCCGGCAAATAACCCGTTGCCTGAATGCTGTTTCCAAGTCCGACACCCAAAATACCGCCAGTACCCATACTAATCAACGAGCTTTCCTGATGGTAAGAATTTTCATTCGTAATGCGTTGGACGCGATAATCTGCGCCAAAAATCAAAATTGCTGCAATTATCCCGCCCACTAGCAATATCGCCAAAAGATCTTTGAGCGGCATCTTGCCAATCCAAAGCATTGCAAGCGACATCGTTGCAATTACTACTGTGCTGCCAAAGTCGCTCTCCCACCAGCCAACTAGCACCACAACGGCCAACATCAAAAGCGCAAACGGCAAAACAAAGCGCATATTAAACATTGATGGTATCGCCTTTATTCCCCGCTCTTTTAGCTCATTCCAGTCAAAATCCGAATTAAAAATCGTGAGTTCTTTCTTCTCTTTGCGATCTTTAATTAGCCACGACAAATAAAACAAAATTGCCACCTTCAATATCTCGGACGGCATAAAGCCAATTCCAATACCAGGAATGCGCAAAGCACGACACGCACCCTTATCGCAAGTCACAAGCGCATCTACGTGTAGCATCGCCAATATCTTCACTAACAAACAAAGGCCGGCACTAATAAATACCAGGGTTTTTGCATATTTGCCAACCTTCTCGTACTTGACGAGATATCCTGCCACAATCGCAGCGACAGACATCGCTACTGCAAACACGTGACGAATTAAGAAATATGTATCGCCATACTCTGTACCGTATTGCGAATTAAGCGCCTGCGCAACGCGTGGCCCAATCGCATAAACGATAATCAGGCTCGCGCTCATCAGCGCTAAGACAATTAATGCTATCGCGAAATCTGGTCGATGTTTCCTCATTAGCGAATAATACCCCCACCCATTGCCAAGAAGATGCCAAGCATCGCCGTAATGCCGCCAATAATCCAAAAGCGCATTACAACTTTACTCTCTTCCCACCCCATCGCTTGCAAGTGATGGTGAAGCGGCGCAGAAATAAAAATCTTTTTATGGAAGAACTTCTTCCAAATGATCTGAATTAACGAACTACCAGCCTCAATAACGAACAAGAAGCCAATAATCGGCAGTAGCAAGAACGAATTCGTCATCATCGCGACCACGCCAAGGCCTGCGCCAAGCGCAAACGAACCCGTATCGCCCATCATAAAGCGTGCTGGATAAACATTAAACCAAATGTAAGCCAAAAGTGCGCCCAGCACGATAAAGCAGAAACCCGCCAAATACCATTGCTCTTGTAGTAATGCGATAACGCCATAGGAGCCATAAGCAAGCATCGATAAGCCGCCTGCAAGACCGTCTAGGCCATCAGAAATATTCACAGCATTACCAGTTGCCACGACAGCAAACGCAAATAGCAAAATCATGCCAAGCATACCGATTTCTATCGGCCCAAAGAATGGCACCATTACCGCTGTCCAACCAAGCTTATAAGCAAAGAACCAACCCAGGAATAAACCTAGCGCCGAGATCATCGCAAACTTCGCCGGGGCACGTAAACCTGCTGCTGCATTCTTGCCAAATAAATTCAATAAATCATCGATAAAACCGATCGCGCCACCACCAACAAATGCTGCAATCGGAAGCCAAGTTTGACCACGATTTAGACAGTTAGTCGCAATCAAAACTACTGGGACAGTCACGAGCATAATTACGCCCGCCATCGTTGGAAAATGACGCTTAATTTTGTCTTTATGTAGCTTGTTCATTACGGTTAGTTCTTTACCCGTCACATCTACACTCTTTTGGCGCTTCCATAATTTGTGCTTGTATGCAAAATTCGTATAAATCGGCGTCAAAAACATTGCCATCAAAAATGAACCAAGTGCCAAGATCAGCTCGAAGCCCATATTAGAATTTATGTCGTTAAGCATTTTTTCCTTTCTAGTTTACCGGTTCAATTCTTAAATATTCCAACATATAGTTGCTGATTTCCGTGAAGATTGGCACGGCGTTCGAAACGCCCCACAACAATGTATTGCCATCTACACGAACCAAAACTACATATTCCGGCATTGCGCCTTCTTTGGCGGAACCACCGAAACCGACGGCGCCTACTACGGTCTTATTTGAAGTGTATTTGCCACTTTCATCATAAGTTTCCGCGGTGCCAGTCTTTACTCCTATATTATACCCCGGTTTATCAGCTTTGCCGCCATTTACGCTGCGAACCTCCTGCAACATTCCGCGCATAATAGAGCTCGTCAGCGGCGTCACGGTATCGCGCACAGAAGCCGGCTCGTCATCCTCATAAAATGCACCGTTTTTCATCGTGCCCGCAACGATTGTCGGTTTATAATACTTTCCACCGTTAATAACCGAAGAAAAGCCCGCCGCGACCTGCACCATCGTAAGGCTCATACCCTGACCAAAAGTCATGTTTGCATAGCGCACGGCATTACCTTCATCTTCCTCTGGGCTATAAATCTTCCCTGTTGCTTCATATAGTTGCACGCCAGTCGTATGACCAAGCCCAAAACGATTATAAAGATAGTCATACATTGTCGTGCGCGCAGTTTTCGGGATATTTTCGCCACCGATCGAGCGCAGAGCCTGAATGCTACCAGTATTCAAAGAATGGTCCAGTGCTTCACGAAAAGTCCTCTTCCCGACCTGATTTTCTGTACCGGTCGCATTCTTCATAATGCGGTCACCAACCTTCGTGTAGCCATAGTTGTAATAGCTATCATCCGGGTCAAGCTTGCCTTCATTTATCGCCATCGCATAAGTAAATGGCTTGCATACTGATGCCGGCTCGTACGCAGACTCCGTCGTACGATTCGTAAATAATGACGCATCTTTGACTTTGTAATACTCTGCCGGATCAAAGGTTGGATAGTTTGCCATTGCCCAGATTTTACCGCTATTTGGATCCATCACTAATGCGCTCGCGCTCTTCGCTGCGCCATTGCTTCCATCGACAGATTTCTTTAATACCCTCTCGACTTTACGCTGAATATTTTCATCCAAAGTTAACACAATATCTTCGCCATCCTGAGCCGGAATCTCTACATTGTCGTCACCAATCGAAAGCGGCACCGAATTCACGTCCGTCACAGTCTTAAGCATACCGTTTTTGCCAGTCAAGCGTGAGTTCAATGACCCTTCAACACCGGAACCAACCCCCTCAGCATTCACGAAGCCAACCACCTGGGCGGCCAAGCTGCCTGCCGGATATACGCGACGCGAAGTCTCCTTGCGTCCAACACCCTTCAGGTTCGCATCCTTGATCTTCACGACCGTATCGTAATTAACATTCTTCGCCACTTCGACGTACATATTCTTCATATTTGACCAAACTTTTTCCCAAGTCGTAATCATTTGATTGCCAAGAATCGCCTGAAGCTCTACTTGCACTTTGTTTTTATCGTCAACGTAGCTCGGGTCCACAAAAATCGTCCACGTGCGCTCATTCATCACAAGCGGCGTCGTTTCCTTATTAATACCACTCATCATGTAGATTTCGCCGCGCTTCGCAATCAGCTCGCGCTGCTTAATACGCATCGAGTTCGCCTCCGACACATATTTGTCGTGATTAATAATCTGAATAAAGAATAATCGAGCCACAAAAACCGTCAAAACCGCAATCGGCACAAGTCTCAACAAAATATATCGCGTGCTTTGCTTCAGCTCGATATTAGGCATATGTTTATTATACTATTCCTTGACAAAATCTGCCGCAGTCGCATTTACCATTGTTGAGGCAACTTCGTTGCGCTCCTCGTCTGCTGCAGCGGCGGTAATTTTCGCATTTTCCACAATTAGCGCATCGCGTTGCGCTTCTAGATTCGCAATTTCAGTATCAGTCCCCGCGATCGCCACATCATAATCTGTGACCTTTGCGCTTTGAGACAAGAAAATCAAGCCAACAAGTAACACAATCAAAACTACCGTAATTGTGTGACTAACTGGCCCCAGCGTAACTTTAGGCGTATGACGAACCGCATTATGATTCCTCGCCCACGTACTAGAAGAAGACGCTCCTCGCGTTGAATACGTTCCCCTACTGGCATAATTTGTTCTATATGCTGGCATTCATTTGTTCCGTTTTTGTTTTATATTCCACACTCTTGTTTCCACACACATTTCCCCCTAGGATCAAGGCTTGGCGGTAGCTGGACGACAAGAGATAAACGTCCAGCTCCTACCAAGAAGGTCAAATATTTTTTTACACACTCCGCAAAAACTTCACCTATTCGATGGTACCCCCGGTCAAGAGGGGCATGTAGGTTTTGTGTTTTGCTTCAAAAAGATTGTTTTTATCGGTCAAAATAAAAATCAATATGAAGGTCTAATAGTTGGAGTGTATTATTTAGCGAAAGTTTACTTTCACTTGCTGAGCGCGGGACCTGTTGGTCACGATGATCTTTGCCATATTGTGGCTCCTTTTTTTGTTTTTATGTTTTATCGATAGCGCCTTCCCTGCAAGCTAGCGGCGCCATCAAGATTAGATCTTCTCGGCCACCCTCAGCTTTGCGCTTCGTGCGCGTGGGTTGTTAACATTCTCAGATTCGTCCGCAACAATCGGTTTCTTTGTGATAATGCGTAGACTCGACTCGATGCCTTTGCTACTTTCGTCCTTGAAAAATTCCTTGACGAGTCGATCCTCAAGACTATGGAAAGATATAATTGCTACTCTACCACCCGGTTTTAGCAACTTTGGAATCAATGGCAACGTTCGCTCGATAATACCGAGTTCGTCGTTCACGACGATCCTGATTGCCTGAAATATCCGCGTTGCTGGGTGCGTATGAGAATAAGGTGATTTTGACTTTATCAAATCGGCGAGCTCAGTAGTTGTGTTGATAGGCCGATGAGTGCAGATTTCTCGGGCTAGCAATTCAGCACGACCACGACGCTCCTCTGCATATTTCTCAAAAATCTCCGCAAGTTTTCGTTCGCTCCACTTATTTACAATTGTCCATGCGTCCAAATCCTGCGACTCGTCCATTCGCATATCGAGTCTTGCTTCTTTCGCAAACGAAAAACCTCTTTCCGTAATATCTAGTTGCGGTGAAGAAACGCCAAAGTCAGCCAGAATCATATCGAAGCTATTTCCACTCTCCACTAACCGTAGCGCCGTACTATAAAAATCGTCATGCATCAAATTCGGCTTCACCTCTTGGTACTTCGCACTTAAGAAATCGATTGCATTCTGATCACGGTCATTAAGGACCGCACCATTATAATTCCGCGTTACTTCCAAAATTTTATCAGCGTGCCCACCATATCCCGCCGTGAGGTCTAAATATGTTTCACCTTCCTGCGGCTGCAGATACTCTAAAACACTCGATAATAATACTGGAATATGAACTTCATTCATTTCTTCATTATATCTTGTTCGAATCCGAACATCTAGAAATTTTAGGTGTTTGTGTTTTTTAGTGTTTATTTCGTCCTTAACACATTTAAGAAACTATAACTTATTTCCAGCGTATAGCCGGCTCATCATTATAGCGTTGAGAGACTTAATTTGTGTGAGGTGGAGTTATATGTTTGGGAGGTGTGTATTTCATGAATGTACTGGGCGGATTCGGTTTCGCGTGTCCTAAACGCGCCCAAAACTCCTAGATGACCGGATTCGAACGATGTCAATGTACTATTAAAAATAAGACCAGTTAGCGCTTTACTAGGGTAACGATCTGATAACTGCGCGATTGGTCCTTGATTTCGATCTTCTTTTTCATGTGATGATTTTCCAATCGTCCTTCTGGTTTTACTTTATGTTTGTTTCGTGGTTTTTATTTTGTTTCCACTTGTCCTTAGTTTAAGCAAGTTTTCATGGATTTGCAAGACCCATTTTTACAAAGTTTTCCACAGTTTGGTGTAAAAATAATAATTTTAACAGGGGTAAAACCGAACAAAAAAATATTCCGATCATGGTTTTTCCACGATTGCTTTTCTGTTCGTTTCATGTTTTAAAAACCGAACATCGCACCCCTTGCATTTTTCGCATTTTATTTTAAAATCACACCACTACCCCACCTTGACAAAACATCACGTTTATGCTAATATATAAATATCCGAGTGGATTCCCGGATTTTTTCCAAGTCCCCTGCTCCGCTCCTAGTACATTCACCATATACTTGAGGAGGTTATACCCTATGTCCAAGAAAACCAATCCGCAACCTATAAACCACGCAGCTCCGTCCTCCGACGAGCACCGCGAGTGCGAATACTGTGGCACCATCTATCCCACGGCCTACTACGACCGCTGCCCTGGCTGCAACCGCAAGAGCCACAAAGACCGCATTTTCGCCAACAACCCCTTCTCCAAGTAGCCATGAAAAATCCCCCGACCACCAATGGCCGGGGGAATGTTTTTGTGTTGCTATAACGCTAGTTAATATCTAGCGACACGAAGGCCTTATGGATAAGAATATCCAGTACGAGATATCGCTTATCTACCGGCGGGCGCTCCTCTGGATCTTCCCATGCAGACAGGTCCATATCAAAGTCCTCACAGTAATCACCGCGGAAATGCCCAATGCCTTTTTCGTCGATTTCCGCAAGTCGCCCGATTTTTGCCGCGTTAAAGATTTCGATAACTTCCGTAAAAACAAAATCCACAAAGAGGCCGACAATCGCGCCGATTTTTATCGCAAGTCCGGAGAATACCCAGAGCTTATATCTGAACGGTACCACTAACAGGACTAGCAGAATAACCGCTATAAAATATAGTCCTGCCAAAAATATGCGCACAGACCGCTCGGCGTTGATCGCTTCCCAGTTTTTGTCCTTAAAGAATCCGCGACCATTCTCCATCAGATAACTTTCCGCCACCCACATCGAGGCAGAATAGATTCTTTCAGCGATAAAAACCTCAAAGATAAAATCAGATAATCTGTACAGGGCATACCCGACAATCGCCATAGCAACAATAAAGCAAAAAGTACTAAGCATGTATTCCACCCCTTTCGAAAAGTATTTGCCTCTGCGTCCTATTTTTTCATGGCACACCATAAAAATGCAACCATAAACACCTAATAATACTTGACTAACGCAAATCCCCGCAGCCGACGCTGCGGGGATTTTTCTATAATGCGTGATTGCGTTTGCGCTTACGGACAATCGGATCAAGATCACGCTTGCGTAGACGTAGACTCTTTGGTGTTACCTCTAGGAGCTCGTCTTCCATCAAGAAGTCCAAGCATTGCTCCAAAGACAACTGCGTATATGGCGTAAGCTGAATTGCGCCATCAGATGCGTGCGTACGCATGTTGGTAAGCTGTTTTTCGCGGCAGACGTTAATATCGAGCTCATCCTTCTTCGAAAGGCCAACAATCATACCCATATAAACATCAACCTGCGGTGGAATATAAAGAATACCGCGTGCCTGAGCTGCATCGAGTGCATAAGCTGTACTCTGACCAGCCTCGGATGCTACCAAGGCACCGTTGCGCTCTTGGCGATAATGCGAAGTCACTGGCTGATAGCCCTTTGGCAAAGTATTCATAATCGCCGTACCCTTGGTTTCGGTCAAAAGATTGTTGCGAAGACCAATCAAAGCTGCAGTCGTAATAGTATAGCGGAAACGTGTCGAACCAGTCGTGGTCATTTCCTGGTCCACGAGCTCTGCCTTGCGGATACCAAGCTCCTGTGAAACTGCGCCAACAAACTCTGGTGAAACTTCAATCGTGAGCTCTTCTACCGGCTCCATCTCGACGCCATCTACCATCTTGTAGACAACCTCTGGACGACCAACTTCCATCTCATAACCTTCACGGCGCATCGTTTCGATCAAAACCGAAAGATGTAGCTCGCCACGGCCAGAAACCTTATAGCCAAGACCTTGTGGTTCTAGGCGAAGCGCGATATTAGTCTCGAGCTCGCGCTTGAGACGATCGCCAATCTGACGAGAAGTCGTAAATTCACCTTCACGACCCTTCAGCGGCGAAGTATTTGGACCAATATAGATACTAAGAGTTGGTGCTTCGAGCTCAATCGTTGGCAAAGCCTCTGGATTATCGCCAGTCGCAATCGTATCGCCAATCGATGCTGCGCCAAGACCAGCCAAAGCTACGATATCGCCAGCAATCGCCTCGTTAGTCTCCTCGCGGCCAAGACCACGATAGGTATAAAGACTATCAATTTTACCACGAATAACTTCTCCGTTCGTCTTCATGACGGAAACGGCTTCGTTTTTCTTGAGTTTGCCACGGAAGATCTTGCCAATGGCATATTTGCCAAGATAGCTATCAGCAGCTAGCGCCGCGACAAGAAGCTGTGCGCCCTTGGAGTCGTCGACATCCACCTGTGGTTCTGGAATTTCATTAATGATAGCGTCAAAGATAACATGAAGATCGTCATCAAGCTCCGGAGTCTTGCCAGCCTTACCGTCGCGCGCAATTGCGTAGTAAGTTGGATACTTAAGCTGTTCTTCGTTGGTAGCAAGTTCGAGGAATAGGTCGCCAATTTCGTCTTCTACCTCGCCGAGACGTGCGGCAGGCTTATCGATCTTATTAATGACTACAATCGGCGTTAGAGACAATTCTAGGGCCTTCTGAAGCACGAATTTGGTCTGTGGCATTGGGCCTTCCTGCGCATCAACAATCAAAAGGACACCGTCGGCCATGTTGAGCGTGCGCTCCACTTCGCCAGAAAAGTCGGCGTGGCCTGGCGTATCGATGATGTTAATCTTGTAGCCGTTATAGAAAACAGCGGTCTGCTTTGCGGTAATCGTAATACCGCGCTCATGTTCCTGATCGCCGGAGTCCATGATTAATGTTTGGCCCATTTCGGCCTGATTTTCGCGGAAAGTATTGCTCTGCTTCAAAAGAGCATCCACCAAAGTGGTCTTTCCGTGGTCTACGTGCGCGATAATCGCCACGTTGCGAATTTTACTCTTGTCGTTCATATTATTTATTCCTCACCCTATTCAGGTTTGTTATTCGAGACTTCTCTCGCCACCGATATAGCTAAATATCAGTTTCAGAGAGCTATGGTTGTCTAGCTTGGTATTTTCTTTTTGCCCTGCGCGGTTACTGACCGAGCAGTGGCAAGAAAAAATGCCGAGATAGGCAATCATAGACTCTGAGATGGTGGGCGGTATAGGATTCGAACCTATGACCTCGTCTACGTCAAAGACGCGCTCTAGCCAACTGAGCTAACCGCCCATAAAGTCTAGCAATATTCTACCACAGTTGCGCGCCCCTCGCAAGCATTTTGCCCTTCTATTGACTTTTCATACTGCTTGTGGTATAATAATAAGACATAGCGTCATTGATGGCGCAAATACGTTCCTTAGGAGGAAACATTATGATCAAGAGCTACGAAAACACTGGCCGCCACGTCGACTCGGACTACGCCGAGGTTACCATCCGCTGCCGTCACTCAGAAAGCACCGCAGACCTGGAGGACATCATCGATCGCACCATCGAGCGTTGCCACGTTGGCGATTTTTACATCGCCGCCGACATCACTCCGTGCTACGCCCAGCGTCGCGGCTACTCTGGCAAGGGTGCCAATCAGCACCTCGCCATTCACATCCGCAGCCGCATGAGCGAGTCCGATTACACCGGAAGTTCCGTCAGCAACGACAACTTCTACCGCATCTGGTCCGAGGAATTCGTCGAGCTCGCCAAGAGCACCATGACCTACGTCGATTGCGAGTACGCCACCGTCTATCTGTACGGCGAAGGCCGTAACCGCATTATCCCGCTCGCCGAGAGCTAATCAATCAAACCGTTCCGCCAACCCAGCGGCCCGCCAAAAACGGGCCGCTTTTTCATTGCGCTTGCAAAAATAAGATAAAAGCGTATAATAAATGCATTGGGTCCGTAGCTCAGCTGGTTAGAGCACCTGCCTTTTAAGCAGGGTGTCGTGAGTTCAAGTCTCACCGGACTCACCATTTTTTTGCGAAGCAAAAAGTGAGTACGGTCAGATTTGAACACTTGAAAATCGAAGCCGGACTCACCATTTTTTTGAGAAAAAATGTGAGTACTGTAAGGCTTGAACGAATTGAAAGCCGAAACAGTACTCACTTTTTTAGCTTTAAAAACTCCCCCGAGATGGGGGGGAGTTTTTTACATTTCAATTTCGATTGATTCTTTTTCTTTTTTCGAAGCTTTGCTCTTCTTCGACTTCTTCTCTTTTATTGCCTTCCTTGGCGCACGATCTTCCTCGTCCTCAGCCTTTTTCTTCTTGATTATATTAATCACGACAAGCAAGACGATAATCAAAACAATCACAATATTCGCTGCAATCACAGCCCAAAGCGGAAGATTCAACACGGTACGA
>Ga0256404_1010812_pt1 | contig 12481 bp, 14 predicted proteins | sample RumenRJG_01DNA_FD_185990 | JGI IMG/M metagenome (GOLD analysis project Ga0256404, IMG submission 185990) | Bovine rumen microbial communities from Lethbridge, Alberta, Canada - RJG_01 | ecosystem: Host-associated > Mammals > Digestive system > Stomach > Rumen | place: Canada: Alberta | collected...
ACTCGCTCCAGACATGTCCAAAGTTTTCTATCACTTCATCAAAGGTATATCCGCATTTCTTGCAGGTATATCTTCTGAGCCCATCCTCCGTATTGCTTGCCTGCTTGATGAGTTCCACATCATAGTCGTGGTCACCACCCTCAGGACATTCGTCGGCATATGCTGTTAAGCAAGAAGAAAAAATTGCGACAACTAAAATTAGCAGGAGCAAGGACGCCCTGCTGAATAATGCCCTATTCAAATTCCCCCATTTTCTCGCACTCATTGTTTTAGGGCTTTCTTCTTGTTAATCATTTCGCGTATCTCACGGCTGTTCTTTCTGGATAGGCTTATAACCGTGCCATCATACATGGTTATGCTTTCTGCCGTGAAGTCTCTTATATAATCTACATTGACCAAGTAAGATCTTTGGGCTCTTAGAAAACCGTATTCCAGCATTACATTCTCGACTTTTTCCATGGAAGAATAGAACTCAAAGCTCTCACTGCCGTAATGCACCGTAATAATTCTTCTATTAACGGAGAAATATGCGATGTCTCTTATCGGTATGTTTCTTGATTCTCCTATCCCCTGGAATGTAATGTATTCTGCTGTTTTATTTTGGACGTGCTTTACCGCCTCCAAAAATACGCGTTCAAAATTCGGGTCGTCCTCGGTGTTCTTAACGATAAAGTGGTACGCCTGAACGTCGTAGCCTTTGATGGCCTTATCTGCCTGTTTGGTTAGGAATATGATTTCGCCGTTATAGCCGTCTTTTCTCAGCTTGACTGCTGTCTGTATTCCGTCCAGCCCCGGCATTTGAATGTCCAAGAATACGATGTCTATGAAGGCCTTTTCGTCTTCCATGTAAAAGAAAAGCTGGTCCGCGTTTTGAAAGCTTTTGACGCTTAAATCAAGACCATGCTTTTCTCCGAGTTTGTATATTCTATTTTCGTACTCTTTGATGGCTAGAGGCTCATCGTCGCACATTAGAATCCGTATCATGGTTTACCTCGACTCACAAAGAATCCCTCTCTGCGGTCATAATATCATTGAGGTGCTATTATCGTCAACCTTAGGGGGTATGATGTCTATTGGTTACATACTTCTCCATGAATTCAAAAGGTGTGCAAATATCCACATCCTCAACTTCGACATCAGCAAAGTCCTTGTCTCCTGTAACTAAAACATCCACAGACTCAGTGACAGCTGAATAAAGGACAGGGTAGTCCTTACTATCTCTTATCTCGAACTTCTTGTCAGGTAAAACCTCCGGAGTATGCACATATTCATAGCCTATTTCAGAGAAAAACTTGTCAACCGCAGTTGCTCTAGCAGGGAATTTTTCTGCTACAACACTTTTGAATTCATCTATGACATATGAAGATAAAACCAATTGATGTTCAGAGGAAATTACCTGGATTAATTGGTCCATACTTCTACCCGGAAACAAAGCAGCTGAGATAAGAATGTTTGTATCCAGCATTACGCGCATTTACTTCTTTTGGCTCCTTTCGCGGTAATCCTTCATCATTTGGATAACATCTTCTTCACAGGTGAGACCAGCTTCAGCAGCCGCCCCAGCAAAGGATTGCTGCAATTCTGCCAATGCCATCATAGTAGAATTCATCAAATAAACCCTATTTCCTTCTTCAAGGAACAGAACCTTACTGCCTTCAGTTAGGCCGTACTTTTTACGAATATCTACGGGGATTGTTACTTGGCCTTTAGAAGTTATTTTAGCTAATTCCATATTAATTCTCCTATTTCTTGGATTCCTTACTTTTAGTACAATCATTATATTCCTTTGTAACGATGGATGCAATACCCAGTATCCAATCAAATGAGAATCCAGAGGGACAACGAAAAAACGGCCACTCAAAATTGTGGTCGTTTCTCGTCTGGGTCTAGTCAAACCATACTGCGACAGCAAAGTCGCCTCTATAGAAGTATGCGTTCGGATTGACCCCTTGTGGTGGACCAGAGGCGATTCGAACACCCGACGCACGGGTGATTTTTGATAAATCGCTCTAACCATTGAAAAGTCCGAATCGCCCTCTGGCCCTAATTGAAATTCTAATGTTTGTAGAGTTTTGCCATCATTGTTTTCGTTTAATATTATAAGGTCTTTTTTTGCGCCCATCAATAACTTATGTGCTATAAATGTGCGATATTCTATCTCGTTATTCTAGTGTTGGGTATATCTTCAAACCCAACTTTTATGATAGAATTATATCATATTTGGGAAGGGTCACATTATGCCAAAATATGATAAAACAAACCCTAAATCAATCGAGTCCTATGCCCAACAACTCATTGGGCATACTTTTGGTGAGGTTGCTTCTTGGAACATGCCTGCTGAGTTTCGTGAAGAAATTGCGGTTTATGAGGACAAAGCAAGAAAAGGCGGTCTAGGAAATCTTATCGAAGAACAATTCTTCGGATATAAAGCCAACAACGACGAAAGAGCCGATTTCCATGAAGCAGGAGTAGAACTAAAAGTTACTCCATTTGAGAAGACACAGAAAGGTGCTTTGCGTGCTGGAGAAAGGCTTGTATTAACTATGATCAGTTACGAGAAGGCTATCGAGCCAAGCCTTTATCAATCTCATTTATGGGAGAAATGTAAACTCCTTCTTTTGATTTACTATTTGCGTGACAAAACACTGCTTAGTAATATGGACTATCAAATCCACTTCGCTCAGTTGTTCACTCCCCCAGAAGAGGATCTTAGAATAATCGAGGCAGATTACAAGGTTATAGCAGATAAGGTTGCATCAGGGCGAGCTCACGAGCTATCTGAATCAGACACGATGTATCTTGGCGCATGCACCAAAGGCGCGACTGCGGAGAAGAGCACTGTTCCTCAAGCCTACTACGCTCCGGATATCAAGGCAAGAAAACGAGCATTCTGTTATAAAAACTCATATATGACCTATGTGCTCAATACATACATAGCTCCGAAAACAGAAGGATACGAGAAGTTAATCACCGACACTTCAGAACTCAAAGAAAAAACTTTTGAGGAAATTATCATAGACAGAATTAATAAGTATGTCGGAAAAACAGATAAGGAATTATGTGAACTGTTTGACCGAGAATACAACAATAATAAGGCACAGTGGATTGACTTAGCCTATAGAATGCTCGGTATTAAATCCAGTAAGGCCGAAGAGTTTGCTAAAGCTCAAATAGTTGTTAAAGCAATACGAATAGAGGAAAGTGGCAAGATGAGAGAGAGTAGTCCCCTTCCAGCGCTTAATTTCAAAGAGCTTGTTTCTCAGGAATGGGAAGATTCGGAATTGTTTTCTTACTTTGATGAAACCAAATTCCTATTCGTTGTCTATCGCAAAGCGGGAGACACATACACCTTAAAAGGTGCACAACTTTGGAATATGCCTTATGATGATTTGAACACTACTGTTCATAAGGGTTGGTCTGATATAAAAGAGATTGTTGAGAAAGGGGTTAAGTTCACTAAGGTTGAACAAAAGGGTGGTGCAATAATCAAGAACAATCTACCATCAAAAGACAACAATCCAATTATTCACATTAGACCCCATGCCGCAAAGTCGTATTATGTATTCGAAGATGGAAGCACGTATGGTTCTGGCAGAATTAATGATTCTGATGAGCTCCCAGATGGCAGAAGAATGACATCCCAGAGCTTTTGGCTTAATAATGACTATATTATTTCTCAATTAGAAGACAATCTTACAAAATAGTACTTGATCCTAAAAACGCCTTGTGATAAAATCGGATCTAGGAAAAGAAAAGGATAAGGATAACTTAATGAAAAAAACCGTATGCGAGCTCTTTGCTGGGGTTGGAGGCTTTAGGCTGGGGCTTGAGAAATCATCAAAAGAATGGGAAACAGTTTGGTTCTCTCAATGGGAGCCAGGCGCGAAGAAACAGTGGGCTCATGAATGCTACACAATTCATTTTGGTGATGTGGATGGCAATACCGGCAAGGATATTGCCGAAGTTAACAAGAAAGATATTCCAGATCATAACCTATTGGTGGGTGGTTTTCCATGCCAGGATTACAGTGTGGCAAGGCCACTACCCGGATCCAAAGGATTACAGGGACAAAAAGGTGTTTTGTGGTGGCAAATTAGAGATACCTTGGAGACAAAGAAGACGCCCTTTGGCCTGCTGGAGAATGTTGATCGCCTACTAAAATCACCTGCAAGTCAGAGAGGTAGAGACTTTGGCGTTATGTTAGCGTGCTTAGCCGATCTTGGATATTCAGCAGAGTGGCGAGTAGTTAATGCTGCAGAATATGGAGCAGCACAGCGCAGGAGAAGAACATTCATCTTCATATATCGCAACGAAACAAAATACGGCAAGTCAATGGAATATGCAGAACCATATAACGTGATGCGATTTGATGGATTCTTTGCGAGAACATTCCCAATTAAAGATTTTTCAGAAAGGATTAAAACAATATCCTTAAATTACAAAGACATCCCTGATGTGTCAGATGTTTTTAAGTTCGACTTTGAGAACGCAGGCTATATGACCAAAGGGAACATATACACAATCAATGTGAGTCCAGTGGAAGAAACACCAATTACTCTGGGTGACATAGTTCAAGAGGACGCAGCAGAGCAGTATTATCTGTCCGGAGAGAAACTTGAAAAGTTTGAATATCTCAAAGGCTCAAAAAGAATAGAACGTACTAGTGCAACTGGGCATACATATACTTTCAGCGAAGGCGCTATTGCATATCCCGATCCACTTGATAAGCCCGCTAGGACGATGCTCACTTCGGAAGGCACCACAAATCGGAGCACCCATGTCATTAGGGATCCACAAAACGGGAAGCTAAGACTGCTCACGCCTTTAGAAACAGAACGCATACAAGGGTTCAAAGACAATTGGACATCTATGATGCCTGACCGCATGAGGTACTTCTGCATGGGCAATGCGTTAGTAGTTCCGATGATTACTCGGATGGGCAAAACACTCAACAAGATTTTTGAGCAAGAGTAGCTAGGGTATTAGGGGCACCCTAAGTATGCAAACTGCGTTTTTACGTAGAAATGCATTGCTTGCTAAAACTGTCGGAAAAAGTTTTCGCAAGCATATTACTATAGCTTACGTAAAAAAGCTTTGCTTGCTAAAATTTGCGGAGTAATTTTAGCAAGCGCGTTTGTATCTCCTGATGGGAGTACAAAGGCATTGCTTGCTAAAGTTTGCGGAAAATTTTAGCAAGCGCATTTGTTCTTCCGAATGGGAGTACAAACGCAGTGCTTGCTACACTTTGCGGATACATTTTTTGAATTAAAAATGTTCGTTGAACGCGAAAAAAATAAAAGGAAAAAGGCACCGAGACTTTACATTTCGGTGCCAATTTCATACATGTTACTCACCAAATGATTGCGCATTCGATAGTCATTTCCATCGAAGTTTACGCCTTCACACATCTCTGCCAACCGAGAAAATGTTGCGTAATCTAGGTCGGAATATAGCTCCGAATATCCACTGTTCGTCGTAATTATCAAAGGATAGTTATTAACATATCTCGAGTTTACTATCTGATTTAAAGTTGCGACAGTGAATTCAGAGGCTTTTTCTTTACCCAAATCATCAATAACCAGAAGCGGTACATTGAATATTTTTTGCTTAGACCACATGCTGTCGGCGCTCTCGTTAGAGAAGGTCAAGCGGATTTGATCCAATATATCCTGGTAGGTCATGAACAATACTGGCAAGCCCAGTTCTGTCATAACATAGTTAGCTATTGCTGCTGCTAGGTGAGTTTTTCCGGTTCCAACATTACCCGTTAGAACCAAGCCTTTGCCATCGTTTTCTGTAAAGTTTTCCGCAAAAGACTTACATTTATCGAAAGCATAAGGCGACAAACTTCTATCAAAGTTGTCAAAAGTTCGGCTTGCGAATCTGTTTCCGATTCCACTCTCCTTGACTAGATTACTTATCTTCGCTCGTCTTTGAGAGGACAATTCGCGAGTCAAATCATAATCTGCCTTGAGGTTTGAAATCTCTTGTAGGCGATCAAGATGCTTTTGCATTTTGTCACACTCGCAGTGCTTATAGATTGAATGACCTAATGCACTCAATGTTAGCAATACTTGTTGCTCGGATCCGCAGAAAGGACAAGTAGGAGTATTAATATCAACATCACTTACTGAAGCTTCCAAAGTCGATATCTGATTCTCCAGCCCTTCCAGCCTGTTCTGTGTGGCAAGCAGAGTATCCATTTCCAATTTCCTTATCCTTTTCCATATCCTTATCCTTATCCAGTTTGTTTTGCAACAAGCTGTTGGTTGTTTTGTTACCAGCTTTAGATGCGTTTTTATTGCCCTTAGGGGCTCCGCCAAGTTTACCGTTATCTGAGGCCTTTTTCGAATATGAAATAGACTTATCAATATTCGGTCTAGCAAGCTCAAACATAGCCTTTAGTTCTCCCTGTAGCTCTGGCTCTTCACCGGTGAATGCATAGTCCAGTAGCCCCAGAATGAACTTCCGTTGTTTCTCTTCGCTATCTAATAACTTGGCAGACAAGTAGTAGGAATGGAAAAACTGGAATTTTTCGCACCGCATACTCATTATGCCGATACATTGAAGTAATCAAGCAAGTCGTTAAGATTAAATACATGCTTTGTCCCAACCATTTTAGCCGGAACATAGCCACCATAAACGGCCTGTTGAATTGCGTACTTGGATATTGCGGTATCCGGATCAATTCTCTTGATTTCTTCGTATGCTGTCTTTACTGTTCTGAATTTTGCGTTATGGCTTTCCATACGCACACCTCCTTGCTTTAGTTAGCGCCTGCGACATGGCATGTATTTGCAAGGATTAGCAAAGGGATTCGCCCAGTATTGACAAACATCTGTTCGTGTATTATAGTACAACTGTTCTGGAATGTAAATAGGGAAAATCAAAAAAGATTAGAAAAAATTTGAGGTAATTATATGGCCAAGAAAACAAACTGTGTAATTAATGGAAATACCCCAAAATATAGAATAACTCGTGTCGTTGGTAAGAAGATGAACGAGAACGGGAAACTCGTTTCCATCCGTAAGAACTTCTATGGAGATAGCCGAAAGGATGCAGAAGCTCAGGTGCGAGAGTACTTCAGAAAGAAAGAAGAGGGCATAGACGGAAAAGGCAAATACTTTGGCATTCTTGCTGATAGTTGGATTAGAGACTTTTTAATTCCTGAAACGAACCTTGCGGATAGAACTAAAGAGTTGTATGTAGGTCAATGGAATCGCTATGTTAAATCGTCAGACTTATATACTTTGCCTTTGGATGAGGTTTCCGCAGGAGTTCTGCAGAATTTCTATAACAACCTGAATGCACCATACTCTGCCATCAAAGCAGTGCACTATACGATGAAACGGTTTTACAAGTATCTAAATTATGTGGGATACGCAAAGGATATAACCGGCGTTTTAACAATTCCTAAGACAAAGGCAGATAAAGAAAAAGAATTAGCAGGCCCAACAGTATGGACAGATGAAGAAATTGATCTTATAATGCATAACTTTGATAAGGCAGACTACCGCTTTAGGCTTAAGTTCCTGATAATACTTGCGTATAATACAGGATGCCGCATTGGTGAATTACTCGGAATAAAATATAGCGACATTAAAGATCATACACTAACTGTTAATCGGCAAATAATTCATCGGCCAGTATTTAAGGACGGCAAGCAGGATGGATATGAATTGAGCGTTGCAGCTTTGAAAACTACCTCTTCGTACAGAAGGATTCCCTTGAATTCTATAGTTGTCGATGCTTTGGAAGAACATCAACGTTGGCATAAGAAAGAAATGCGTAAGAAAGGATATGAAACAGAGTTTATCTTTACGACAGACGCCGGAAAGAATGTGGATCCTAAAAATGTAGAGCATGCAGTGAAAAGATACTATAAAAGGATTGGAGTTCCAATTAAGACTTTTCACACCTATAGGCATACTTTTGGCACAAATTTGTGCAGGTTAAATGTTCCGATTCAAATTGCTTCGAAGCTCTTGGGGCATGCAAGCATTAATGTAACAATGAAGTATTATGTCCACGTTCCACAGTATGATAGAGAAAACGCGGTCGAACTGTTAGCAAAGGATCTTAGTAGCCGTCAGGTGAAGGAACCCGAGGTTCTATATATGGTTCCGCAAGAAATCAAAGCCGCGATTTAGGAATACAAAAAACGTGAGATAATTTACGTTCTAACAGGCTAAAAGAATCGAAGGATGTTTATCCTTTGATTCTTTTTTTTGTCGCTTAAAACGAAGATTATTAAAATATTCAAAAAAACGAGTCCTGAAACCATTGGAATTTCAAGGCTCAAAAAACGCATTTTTTGTGTTTTTAATGACCTATACCCCCTTAAGAGTGGCACGAAAAAAGCGGTCTCTTGACCGCCCTTCGCCAATGTATTGGTGAGCCAGAAAGGAGTCGAACCTTCGGCACGCAGTTTAGGAAACTGCTGCTCTATCCACTGAGCTACTGGCCCAAAATTGCCATTGATGGCGCAAGAGATATTATAGCACATTTCCATTATGAGGTGGTATAAAAACTTTACTTGTTTTATGGTAGAATAGCCATAGGCTGTTACATAAAGAAGTGTACAAATCGACATTTGTGGAGGAGTTACCTATATGTGGATGGTATTAGGAATAAGTGCAATAGTTTTTACTGTTCTGAATTTGGTTTGGACATTTAATAACAAAAACGCTAAATGGTTTAGGTTTGCTGGTCTTGCATTTACAGCACTGACTCTTTGTGCTTTTTATGCCGATGGTGCAGGCAGAGTTGTCGCAGAAGATTGGGGAGGTTTAATGGATATTATGCCTACGATGAACAAAGCATTATGGGTATGTACTGTCATCTCGATCCTGCTTAATTCAGTTTCTTTATTCAAAGGAAAAGAATAAATTCAAGTTTGTAGAGGACAATCATGGCTAAGAAAAAGAAAGACATTAAACTATATAACATTATGCTGCCTCTGTGGTTACTGCTTTTTTGGCCGTCGCCACTTTGGTTAGTTCTTATTCCAATCAACTATATCATCGATAGGTTGGTTCTCAGGTGGGGATTAAAAGGCCTGGAGAATAGAGGAGAACTCTGCAAAAAATTAACGTGGAAGATTTGTCTGGCTGGATTTTTAAGTGATTTCATCGGGGCAATAGTGCTTTTCTGCGTGAGTTTTCTCCCGGAGTTAATTTGGGAAAGAACATCATCATTTACTGAGAATTTATCTTATGGTGTAGGGTTCAACCCCTTTGACAGCATCTTATCGTTCTTAATAGTAATACTGGCCATTGCAGTTTCGGGACTTGCCATATACTTAATAGACAAATTGATTCTGACAAAGGCGGGAATAGACCTGGAGCGAGCTAAGTCGGCAGCCTTAAAACTGGCGCTCGTGACGGCACCGTATCTGTATCTGGTTCCGTCAGCTATGCTGTATACATCGGTATAGGAGAAGTTGCATTAGGGCGAAAAAACGCTAAATCGGGATTTGAGGAGGAAAGAGCCAATATGATTTACGAGCTTACTGACACTTCCAAAGTTGAAAAACTGTTTGACGGCTGCGAGTTTCTCGAGACCGCTGTTCTTTCCTGCCTTCAGAAGTATGCGGGTAATATCTTCGTGACGAACACAGAAAATCCACATTCGGCGATTGCTTATCTGGGCAGCTTCGGCTTCTGCGCCGGAAAACCGAATATGGAGCTACTGCTTGGCAAACCGGATCGATTTATCCACATGGTACCTCAGAGTGAGGAGTGGATGAAGATGATCGTCTCAACATTTCCGGCAACGAAGAAAGCCCGTTACGCGATAAAAAAGGATACCGAATTTGATCGCGAAAAGCTGAAAACCCTGCTCGACGCGCTGCCCGCGGGGTATGAGATCAAAAGAATAGACTCCGATCTATACGATATGTGCCTTGAAGACGACGATATGGAAGATTTGGTCTGCTGGTTTGGTCCGAAGGATAAGTTCCTTACGTTCGGTCGTGGACTGGCTGTTTTGAAGGACGGAAAGATCGTTTCCGGCGCTGCTTCCGCGCTTCGTTACCGTGATGGTATTGAGGTCGAGACGGATACGATCAAGGAAGAACGGCACAAAGGATTGGCTTCTGCCGCCTGCGCCGCACTGATCCTGTCATGTCTGGATGAAGGCCTGTATCCGAGCTGGGATGCGGCGAATTGGCTGTCCGTTATGCTTGCAGAAAAACTCGGCTACAAGTTTGATCGCGAGTATTTCGTCTATGTGGTTGAATAGGGCATCCCGGAAAAGGCTGCACGACAAATTCCAGTTTGTCGGGGGACCTGTTGGCAAGAAATTTCGGAAGATATATTTTGAAATAATCGGCTAATGACGTTAAGGAATCGAGGAGGTAGAATAAATGATATTGTTGGTTGTTGACATGCAAAAAGGATTGGTTGACGAAGATCTGTACGCCTTTGATACTTTCACAGAAAGAACAGCGCAACTGGTAGATGCCGCAAGAAAAAACAATGTTGAAGTGATTTTCGTTAAGCATGACGCAGGCCCGGACAGCGGTATGTCAGTCGGAGACGAAGCCTTTGATATCATCGATCGGATAGCGCCGACGGAAGGAGAAAAAGTATTTGTCAAGACGATTAACAGCTGTTTCGGGAACAAAGAATTCAGAGATTACATGGAACAGCAGAACGACAAACGCCTGATGATTATTGGCCTGCAGACCAACTATTGCATCGACTGCACAGTAAAATCTGCTTTCGAAAGAGGCTTTGAAGTAATTATTCCGGAGGGAACAAACTCTACCTTTGATAATGATTACATGACCGGTGAAACAACAGTTCGGTATTACAACGAAGATGTCTGGGAGGAACTTGTTGACTCTGTAACAATCGAAGAAGCCATAGATATAATGAGCAAATAATGCCCAGGAAAATCGGAGTTTGTGAGGATAGTGGATATGTTTTGTTTTTTAACTAGCAATTGTTTCAGGGAGAATACATCGAGAAAGTGGGAAATGATTCCCGATAACCATATGATTGAAGAATTGCGTTTGCATTTTCCGAAATCTTGTCGTGGGGTTTTCGTGTGCAGTGATCCATATTGCGAAGACAATGATTATTACTTAAATAATACTAGAGATGCGTTGGAACGAGAAAACTTTAGGTTTGAGAGATTCATTATGCTTGATGCGAGAAATGCAGATCAAGCAGAAGATATTGTAAGAGAATCGAACTTTTTGTTGCTCGCAGGTGGACACGTTCCTACACAGAATCGATTCTTTGCTGAAATCAAATTGCGCAGACTTTTAAAGGGATACGAGGGTGTGATTATTGGGATTAGTGCGGGAAGCATGAACAGTGCGGATGTAGTATATGCGCATCCCGAATTGGACGGCGAAGCGTTAGACCTAAAGTATAAGCGCTTCTTGAACGGACTGGGACTGACCAAAACAATGATTTTGCCACATTACGATGAGATCAAAGATGAAACGTTGGATGGGTTGCGAGTAATTGAGGATATCGCATTGCCGGACAGCAAAGGTAAGACATTCTACTTGATCTCAGATGGTGCTTATTTGTTTATAGAGAATGGTCGTGAAGAAATGCGCGGCGAGGCATATATGGCTAGAGATGGCATAATTACAAGGGTTTTGTAGCCAACTTCAAGTTTGTTGAGTTGATTTTATATCGCGCAAGTGCTTAATCAAGTGCTTAATATAGAGGAGAATAATGGATAGCGTGTTGTATTTGCTTGTTTTTACAATAGGCTTTTTGCTCAGTGGATTATGGTTTGGATGCCAGTTTGCCTTGGCAACTGTTATTACGAATAAGAAATTATGGTGGCTTGATATGTTCAAACCACTCATTACAGGGATTATTCCAACAGTTATGATTTGCCTTTGGGGAAATTAAAATATTTTAAGCCTTGAAAGGGCACTTGCTCCGTCTTTATGGGGGATAGCTTTGCTTACAGTCATGGTAGCAAGCTCTATTATTATAGTAGGAGCTGACAGGAAAAAAGAAAAGGACATACATGAGCTATTGCCTCGATGTGTAGAAGCTGCTTGTATGGAGATTCCGCAGCGAGCTATGATGCAGTCTTTTACTGAAGTCGTTCTGATATACTTTGGTCTAAACGGGTCCATGAGCATTTTGATTACAGCATTGATTTGGTGTGCGGCTCAGGGAGTTCAACTCTTATTATTTAAGCAGAAAGCTACGAAAACATTTTGGGTTGAAATGTTAGCTTCTTTTGTGTTTTCAATAGGAATTGGGTATTCTTTTTGGGCTTCAAAATTCATACCGATGACAATGCTTTGTCATGGAATTGAGCGGTTCGTTACAAATACAATTGATAAAGCATAGTATTGCATTGTTAAGCAAATTCAAGTTTTTTAAGGAGAACTATGGCATTAACTAACGATAACTATCAAAGCATATTCAAAAGAAAGTCCTTCCACTTGTTTCGAAATGTAGGAGCGGGAATAATATCAAGTGAAGAACTTGCGGAAATA
>Ga0256404_1010813_pt1 | contig 12481 bp, 12 predicted proteins | sample RumenRJG_01DNA_FD_185990 | JGI IMG/M metagenome (GOLD analysis project Ga0256404, IMG submission 185990) | Bovine rumen microbial communities from Lethbridge, Alberta, Canada - RJG_01 | ecosystem: Host-associated > Mammals > Digestive system > Stomach > Rumen | place: Canada: Alberta | collected...
TTTATGCCATGATTATCGCCAGTGTCAGATGACCGTGATTGAGGTCAAAGAAAACGGGGCTATCCGCACGAAAATGCTTTCGTGAGACAGCCCCTTGCTATATCTGTCAGGCGCTGATGCTTCTCATCAGTCCAGAGCCTTGAAGGCCTGGTCGAGATCATAGATGATATCATCGATGTGCTCGGTGCCGATGGAGAGGCGGATGGTCGACGGGGTGATGCCCGAGGCCAGCAGTTCCTCCTCGCTCATCTGGCTGTGCGTCGTGGAGGCCGGATGGATGACGAGCGACTTCACATCTGCGACGTTCGCCAGCAGGCTGAATACCTCGAGATGGTCGATGAATTTCTTCGCTGCCTCGGCGCCGCCCTTGATTTCGAACGTGAAGATGGAGATACCGCCATTCGGGAAGTATTTCTCATAGAGCGCATGATCCGGATGATCCGGCAGCGACGGGTGGTTCACCTTGTCGACATGCGGGTTCTTCGCGAGATAGTCGACGACCTTCAGCGCATTCTCGACGTGGCGCTCGACGCGCAGGGACAGCGTCTCGGTGCCCTGCAGCAGCAGGAACGCATTGAACGGCGAGAGCGTGGCGCCCTCATCGCGCAGGATGAGCGTGCGGACGTAGGTAGCGAATGCCGCGGCGCCGACATCCTTGGCGAAGCTGATGCCATGATAGCTCGGATTCGGCTCGACGAACTGTGGGAACTTGCCGGATTTCTCCCAGTCGAAATTGCCACCATCGACGAGGACGCCGCCGAGCGTCGTGCCATGGCCGCCGATGAACTTCGTAGCGGAGTGGACGACGATGTTCGCGCCGTGCTCGATCGGGCGCAGCAGATACGGCGTAGCGAACGTGCTATCCACGACGAGCGGGATATTGTGCTTATGCGCGATCTCAGCCACCGCATCGATATCGATGAGGTTCGCATTCGGGTTGCCGACCGACTCGATGTAGACGACACGCGTGTTGTCCTTTATCGCATCCTCGAATACCTGCACGCCTTTCGTCGGATCGACGAACGTCGTCTCGATGCCGTAGTTCGGGAACGTATGCTCGAAGAGATTGTACGTGCCGCCATAGATGGTCGTAGCTGCCACGATGTGCTGGCCACTGTGCACGAGGGCCTCGAGCGTATAGGTTACGGCAGCAGCACCGGAGGCCGTGCCGACGGCTGCGACGCCGCCCTCGAGTGCAGCGATGCGCTTCGAGAAAACATCCTCGGTCGGATTCGTGAGACGTCCATAGACATTGCCCGCGTCCTTCAGCGCGAAGCGATCCGCCGCGTGCTGAGCATTGTGGAAGACGAACGAAGTCGTCTGATATATCGGCACCGCACGAGCGTCCGTCGTCGGATCGGCCTGCTCCTGCCCTACGTGCAGCTGCAACGTCTCGAATTTGTACTCTCTCTTCTCGCTCATAGTGGTTTGCTCCTTTCAAAATGGTCCAGCGACCATGAATGCACAGCCGTAGCGGCCTTGCTCTAAACATATCTGCTTAATATGTTTACATTATAGAGAGTAAATCATACTTTGTCAATAAGTTTTATAAAATTATTTTTTGCTGTCTCCTGCAGGCAGACGAACGCGCATGCGGTCATGCAGCTGCGTCTCATCCAGCACCTGATACATGCAGTCCCGTGCCAGCTGGCTGGCCTCGCCACTGGTGGAGTACTCATCGTCGAAGCTGCGGAAAGCGCTGCGGTCGATCACCTTGTCCGCCGTGCGGTCGTAGATGACCATCTCGAGGCCGGCCCGGGCATGCAGCAGTGTCGCATGATCCCAGAACATGCTCATGGTCGTGTATTCCTCATAGGCCGTCAGCACCGGCACGATGACGAGGTCGGCCTGCAGCTTGTCTGCGAGCGGCTTCACGATGTTCTTCAGCTTCGGCCGCCGCCCCGCCTGCTCACAGGCCTCAGCCAGAGCCGCCTCGCAGTCGTCCTCCGACAGGAATGATGCCGCCTGCAGCACGCCATTCAACGGTATATGCGTCGCCCGGTCGATCTGCCGCTCGAGCGCATCCACCACATCCTGCCCCGGCGTCATGAAGCCCTCCAGCTGCAGCGGCAGCCGGGCCACCCGCAGCGGCTGCCGGATGGTAGCAGTGCCGGTCGCATCCCCGGCGCTGGTCGTCGCGGCAGTCGCGGCCGGCGTGGCCGCCACTGCTATGTGAGCGTTGCCGCCCAAGCCGCTGCCCAGCAGGCATGCGATACCGGCCAGCAACAGATACTTCTTACCTTTCTCCATATTATCACTCCCCATCACCTCGTATTTATTTCGCGACACCTCCGGCTTTTCCTGCTATTCATTTCTCCGCCGGATTGTGCTAAACTGAGACCAGAGAAGATGGCAGCCGACCCGCCCCGGTGCAGGAACCAGCTGCCAGCATACACGGAAAAAACATAGGGGGAATCCGCATGAAATCATTCGTCGACCATACCGCCATCACGGTCAAAGACATCGACTGGTGCATCCACTTCTTCGGCGAGGTATGCGGCATGGAGGTCACGCGCCGCAAGGAGATCGATGGCGAGCTCAAGCAGGTCTGGCTGGCCGGCGGACTGCAGTTCGTCGCCGCACCTGAGGACTGGCAGAGCGGCCAGCCGCATCACATCGGCCTCGTCGTCGAGAACCTCGACGACACGCGCGCCAAAATGCTGACCTATCCGGGCGTCGAGAGCATCCCGGGCCGCCCGGCCAAATGGCTGCGACTGCCGGACGGACTCGTACTCGAGCTGTTCGATGCCCAGCCCGGCGCCATCGAGCGCATGCTCGACATCGACCTGAAGGTCATCCCGAAATAACCGGAAATCCCATACCTAAAAAGACACCGAAAAGCAATCGTATCGCTTCTCGGTGTCTTTTTCTCTGGCTGCTCAGCGCGGCAATATCTCGATCCAATAGCCATCGGGATCATTGATGAAATAAATGCCCATGCCAGGATTCTCATAGCAGATGCAGCCCATGGCCTGATGCTTGGCATGCGCGGCGTCGTAGTCATCCGTCGTGACCGCGAGGTGGAATTCATTCTCCCCGAGGTCATACGGCTTCGTGCGATCCTTGAGCCACGTCAGCTCGAGCTCGTGCGGCGTCTGACCGCCATCGGAGAGATAGACCAGCGTGAAATCCGGCATCTCGAGGCGATGAGCTTCCTTGAAGCCCAGTGCCTCCGCATAGAATTTCAGGCTCTTGTCCAGATCAAGGACATTGAAATTATTGTGCGCGAAACGAAAACTCATTTGATTTCCTCCTCTGTACCGATACCGGCAGCTCAGCGCTCGGGTGCCTGTTCGAGTTCGTAATGGTTCAGCCCGTCCTGCTGGGTCCTGACTTTGGCCCGGTAAAGCGCCCGGTCCGCCAGGGATGTCAGCTCATCTACCGTGACCCCGCGGTCATCAGCTACCGCGATGCCGAGGTCGAGCGATACCTCGCCGAACTCCGGTCTGGATTCCAGCTGCTCCTCCAGCTCGTCAAACAGCCTCTGTATATGCTCGCTCAAATCGGCCTCCGCATACGTCCCGACGTGGACGATGGCGAACTCCTCGCCGCCCATGCGGGCGACGACCGAGTCCGGGAATCGCTGCTGCAGGAGCTTGCCCGCCAGACTCGTCAGCTCGTCATCCGCCGTACGCGGCCCCTCGAGCCCGAACGTCATGCGGCTCAGCTCGGCGAATATCATGACGATTGGCCCCGCCTGCCAGGTTTTCTCTATCTGATTGAAAAAGTAGGTGCGCGAGCGCACGCCGCCGAGCGAATCATAGGCCACCGACTCCGTCAGTGCCCGCTCATGCGTCACATCATGCGCCACGCCGACCGTGCCCATGACCTGCCCATCGAGGTCGAACAGCGGCGATTTGTACGTCGAGAGCTGGCGCATATCCTTGCCCTCGAGCACATGCTCATCGAACCGCATCGGCTTGCATTTCGTGAGCACCTCGATCTCCGATTCATTGCAGACGAATTCGCCTTTCTTGTACTGCTCCTCGGTCAGATCCCAGATATAGTAGTGGCCGCGACCGCGTATATCGTCCTTCGTCTTGCCCACCACATGGCAGAACGCATCATTCACCTCGAGATGCGCACCGCGTTTGTCCTTGTACCATATCAGGTCGGGGACCATATTGATCGTCGTCTGCCAGTAGTTGCGCACGAGCCAGGCATCCTTTTCCTCCTTGAGGCGCTCATAGAGGCGGCGCACATAGAACTCGCGCAGCCGTCCCACGAGCGGCGGCCACACATCCCAGAGCTGGGCCAGTATGTTATCCGGCAATTCCTCCGGATGCGCTGTAACCGCTATGCAATACACACCGCAGGCCGCGATATGTGCCAGATCATGTGCCGGCAGCTGGCATTCCGGTGCATAGATAAGCACGTCCAGCTTTTCCCGCGGCAGCTCGGCGATCGACGCGTAGCCCTGGACATTCTGTGTGAAGCGCTCCGGCAGTTCATGCAGCTGCATGAATGACAGCAGATCGGCCGGCAGCCCCAGCAAGGCTATGCGCAAATGACAATGGTACATTTTATTTTCCTCAGCCACAGCCGCCGGTACGGGGCTGTGTTATCCTTTATCATTCCATTAATAATAGTAATTATACTTCATCACGGCCATCGTTGTCCACCGGGAGTGCGGCTCCACACCTCATCCCAGAGCCACATCGAGTGCCATCATGAGCGTGAATCCTACAGCGAAAGACAAGACGCCGATATCTGAATGCTCGCCCTCGCTCATCTCCGGTATGAGTTCCTCCACGACGACGTAGAGCATGGCCCCGGCCGCGAAACTCAGGAAATACGGCAGCACTGGCACCACGAAGCTCGCTGCCGCTATGGCGAGCGCGGCTCCCACCGGCTCCACGGCACCTGACAGCACGCCATTCACGAAGGCCCGCCAGCGGCTCTCGCCCGCACTCCGCAGCGGCAGCGAGATGATGGCGCCCTCCGGGAAATTCTGTATCGCGATGCCGATGGCCAGCGCCAGCGCTGCACCAAACGGCACGCCCGAGCCGGTCAGCAGGCCCGCGTAGACGACGCCGACCGCCATGCCCTCGGGGATGTTGTGCAGCGTCACAGCCAGCAGCAGCATGGTCGTGCGTGGCAGTGAGCATGCCGGCCCCTCGCATTCCGAGCTGCCGAAATGCAGATGCGGCGTCACATGATCGAGCAGCAACAGAAAGCCGATGCCCACCCAGAAGCCGATCACCGCCGGCACGAAGGACAGACTGCCCCAGGCCGCACCGCTCTCCTCGATGGCCGGGATCAGCAGGCTCCAGATACTCGCCGCCACCATGACACCGGCTGCAAATCCCGTGAACGCGCGCTGGACGCTTCGATCCAGCGTTCCGCACAGGAACAGCACACAGGCCGAACCGAGCGTCGTACCCAAAAACGGTATGACGAGCGCCGGCCATATAACGTCAAGCATAAATTCCCCCCTATGGTCAGTATTCAGCATCATCTTCCATATAGTAAATTTAACAAAGAAAACAAAAATCCTTTTTTTGATTTCATACCACGGACATTTTATTTATAAAATGCATTCAGAGCTGAAAAGATCCTGATCGTTTTACGGCCGTTTTATCGTTTTCGATTTTTCGTGAAAACGGAAAAAAGAGTGTCATGGCATATGAGGCGAAAAAGCTGAAAAAATGAATATCAAGGATCGGCCAGAGGTGTTTCCTCCTGTAAAAAAGTGGTTGAGTCGGTCAACAAACTGCATCTGCGAACAATAGGGCCGTATCGGTTGACACTTGCTGCCGGCTTCGCTATGATGAAGTCAGGACAGCTATGCTTTCTGCTGCTGTTCTCCACTTGAAATACTGGACATTCATCTAAAAATGACGGAGGGTTCTATGAATACCACCGAACAGTTGCTGAAGCGTCCCTATGCCGCGATTGATCAGAAAATGCACCTGCTGCTGAAGACCGGTCAGCTCCTCATGGAGAGCGGTGCCGACTCCGACCGTACCGTGCGTGACATGATGCGCACGGCGGACTTCCTCGGCATCCCGCATGAGCGCATCCACATGCACGTCATGTACACGACGCTAATGCTGAATATAAACGACAATCAGCATACCTACACCGAATTCCGCAAAGTCACTAAGCACGGCGTCAACATGACTACGCTCTCGGCGATCAGCAAACTGACCTGGCGCGCCCTGCGCAAGCAGTACACGCTCGATGACTTCGAGCGTCAACTCGACCACATCGCGGCCCAGCCTCGGGCTTATACGTTCTGGCAGACGGCCATCGGAGCCGGAGCCGCCTGCGGCGGCTTCTGCAAGCTGTTTGGCGGCTCGTGGCTGGATTTCCTGCTCACGGCCGTCTGTGCCATCATCGGCTTCAGTGTGCGACGCCTCTGCCAGCGCTACGGCTTCAACGACTATGCCTGCATCGCGATCACCGCCTTTGCCGCCACACTGGCCGCCTGGGCCACCCAGTTCGCCACCGGCGACCTGCACTGGTATCCGCTCATCGCCTGTGCCCTGTTCCTCGTGCCGGGCATACCGCTCATCAATGCCGTCGATGACCTGCTGAATGGCTTCATCATGGCCGGTATGACACGTGCCACGCACACGCTGCTCATCGTCGGCAGCATGACCTTCGGCATCGTCACGGCCATACGCATTGCCGGCATCAGCGACTTCACGAGCGTGAGCCTGAGCCCCGACACGATCTATCTGTCGCAGGTCATCGCCGCTGCTATCTCGGCCATGGGCTTCTCCATCATATTCAACCTCCCCCGCCGCCTGCTGCCCGTCGTCGCTGTCGGCGGCATCATCACCGTACTCTTGCGGAATTTCGCCGTACTCGAATGCGGCCTCTCGCAGACAGCCGGCTCGTTCCTCGGCGCCGCCGTCGTCGGCCTGCTCGCCCTGAAGGCCATCCACTGGTTCCACACGCCGAACATCATCCTGACCATCCCCTCGGCCATCCCGATGATCCCGGGCGTACTGCTCTACCGCCTGCTGTTCGCGCTCATAAACATCGACAGCCTGGGCCCCGACGCCCTGCTCGCCGGCCTGCGCAGCGGCGTCAACGCCGTCACGATCATCATCGGCATAGCCGTCGGCGTCGCTATACCGAACATATTCATCCACCGCTACATCACTGACCGCAAGCAGCGCGCCGTAGACACCCTGCTCGAGCAGCGCAACGACGACGCAGCGAGCTGATCCCCGATTCCAGCCTCATACGCCAAAACATCCCCGCCACTTTGCTTTCGCATCGTGGCGGGGATGTTGCTTTCAGTCAGATATTTTCTTCTTTTTACTTCGGCTCCTTGCCCGCCTTGAAAACCATCATCATCTCATGCGTGAGGCTGAAGTCGTCGGGCTGGCCCTCGATGTCCTCCCGCTGCACCCAGATGCCCTCCTTCAGTTCGTCCTCCTCGAGGCGGATGGTCGTATCGCCGTCAACGTCGCAGTAGAACCCCATCAGGATGTCGCGGGCACTGCCCCAGGGCTGGGATTTGTAGTAGCGGAGATTCTTGACGCGCAGACCAACCTCCTCCATGACTTCGCGGGCCACGCACTCCTCGAGCGTCTCGCCGATCTCGGTAAAGCCGGCGATGAGCGCATAGAAGCTGATCTCGCGATTCGCATACTTCGTCAGCAGGAGTCTGTCGCCATCCGTGACACCGACGATAATGGCCGGCACGAGCTGCGGATAGATGATGCGGCCACACTTCGGACAGCGCAGTGCCCGCTCGGCCTCGTCGTGCTCCGTCGGCGTACCGCAGCGTCCGCAGAAGCGATTGTCCTGATACCAGCCGGCCAGATGATACGCCGTGTAGGCGATGTACATGAAGGTATGCGACTCGCTCATGTGCTGACGCAGGTCGCGCAGCGAGAGATAGCGATACGTAGCGTTCTCCATGATGGGCGTGAACGAGAGGTAGAAGTCCTTTTCATCGACAGCGAACAGGAAGCAGCAATCCTTTGCCTCCGGCAGCTCGCTATAGTACGGGAAACGCCAGCCATCAACATCGATTCGCGTGAGCAGTTTGCCGTCCTGCACGCAGATGACGACGTCCGCAGCACTGACCTGCTTGTCCGGCTGCCATTCGTTGTAGAGGTGATGTGGGGAAATGTCTTGTATCATACTGCTGTCTCCTTAGAATCCAAGCGTGTCATTGATATATGCTGCATTTATTATATACCTGTTGCCAATACTTTTTCGGGAACCAAAAAAGCTGCCGCAATCTTCTGCGACAGCTCAGTGGATTTCTGTTCTCTTACTGCTGCTCGGCGTCGGCCAGAGCCTGTTTCTCCTCGTCGGTCAGCATGTACTGCGACTGGCCGTCCTTGATCGGCTTTACATAGCTGCGCGAATCCTCGCGGCCGAAGATGCTCGACAGCACCACGCCGTCATTGTGCGAGTCGAGCAGCGCCACCGCATAGCTCAGATCGCTGCCCATATCATCGAAAGCGCGGAAGCGCACGACGCCGACGCGCGTGATGGCCTGCTTCAGCAGGGTATCCTGCCGCTCGGCCTCTGCCCGTATCTCGGCATTTTCCTGCTGGACACGCCGTACCTCGTCGATATGACCGATGAGCATGCGCTCGAGGTTCCCGTTGTCGACGCCCGTCATCATCTTGCGATAGCGTTTTTTCAAATAACGCAGATTCAGGTAAAGATTCAATATGATTGCATACATGACGATGACGAGCACGCCAAGCACACCCACTATGATCATCGTGTTCTCCATTACCAACTTATTTATCTGCTGTACATCCAAAATATATCGTCTCCCTTTCCCTGTTGTCCTTATGTTTCACGTGCAACATTATTCGCCCTGTTCAAACCGTCAATTTTTCCCCCTGGCTGAACTTGCGCAGTGCCTCCAGCTTTTTCTGATTGACAGCCTGACGTTGCTCAGTTATCATGCCTAAGATGCGCTCGAGGTCATCATCTGAATAATATTCGATCTCGATGCGGCTCTTCTTCTTGCCCGGCCGGATATGCACCGCTGTACCGAGCAGCTGTGTCAGGCGTTCGGCAGCGTCGCGTACGAACACATCGGGTTCCGGCTGTTTCTTCGCCTGCTGTTTTTCATGCAGCAGCTCCGGATCCGCCTGCAGCCGGCGCACGAGCTCCTCCGACTGGCGGGCCGACAGATCATGCTCCTCGATGTACTCGGCTGCCTCCCGCTGCCGCTCGAAGCTGTCCAGCGCTAAAAGGGGCTTGGCCTGACCCATGGTCAGCGTACCACTGGCCAGATAGTCCTGGATTTCCGGTGCCAAACGCAGCAGGCGCAGGAAATTCGCGATATGCGAGCGGCTGCGCCCCACCCGGCCGGCCAGTTCTTCCTGTTTCAGCGAGAACTTCTCCATCAGGCTCTCATAGGCTCTGGCCTCCTCGATAGGATTCAGATCCTCGCGCTGCAGATTCTCTATGAGCGCGACCTCGCTCGTCTCGGCGTCGTTGTACTCGCGCACGAGGGCCGGCACCTTGGCGAGGCCGGCCTGACGGGCTGCCCGCAGGCGCCGCTCTCCGGCAATCAATTCATAGGTCTGATGCCCATCTTTGAGCGGCAGCGCCCGTACGAGCACGGGCTGGATGATGCCGTAGCGCTTCACGGACTCCGTCAGATCGGACAGCGCCGCCTCATCGAATTCCTGCCGCGGCTGGTAGCGGTTCATCTGGATGTCAGCAATGGCGATATCCTGTACCTGGTCACGGCTGCCATTGGCCGGCGCCGTATTGCGGAACAAGGCATTCAGGCCCTTGCCGCCCAGTCCTCCATGTTTACTGGCCACGCTTCAGCACCTCCCTGGCTAGCTGCCGATATACCTCGGCACCTTTCGACTTGCTTTCATAATATATGATGGGCTGGCCGTACGACGGGGCCTCGCTGAGGCGTACGGTCCGCGGTATCATCGTATCGTAGAGTGCATCACCGAAATTCTCGCGAACCTTCGCTACGACATCGGCGCCGAGGCGCGTGCGTGAATCGTACATCGTCATCACGATGCCCTCGATGCCGAGCTCCGGATTCAGGCCGTCTCGCACGAGATTTATCGTGTTCATGAGCTGGGACACGCCCTCGAGCGCATAGAACTCGCACTGGATCGGCATGAGCACCGTCTGCGCCGCCGTCAGGCCGTTCAACGTCAGCAGGCCCAGCGAAGGCGGGCAGTCGATGATGATGAAATCATAATCCTGCTCTACCTCGGCCAGTGCTTTCTTGAGCCGCGTCTCTCGCGCTATGGCCGATACGAGCTCCACCTCAGCCCCTGCGAGCTGGATATTGGCGGGCAGGACGTCCACCGCGAATTCGGTAGGCACGAGTACCTGCGATGCCGGCACTTTATCGATCAGCACATCATATACGGATTGCTCCAGTGCTCCCTTGTCGATGCCGAAGCCGCTCGTCGCATTCCCCTGCGGATCGCAATCAACGAGCAGTACCCTGCGCCCCGGGCCTCCCTGTTCGCGTGGCTCCGCCAAGCAGGCTGCCAGACTGACCGCTGTCGTGGTCTTACCCACACCGCCTTTTTGATTAGCTACCGCGATTATTCTTGCCACATTCTCACCCTTTCCGCTGTTCTGCCACATATTCATCCACCTTCATGGCACAAATGTTACAGACCAGCTTGTGTTTATCGGCTATAATAAGTATAATTGTTACATTGAGGCCTTTCGCCTCGCCGCTCAGCCGTATACCTTCCTATATAATAATATAAACGGCTCTAAATTACCATTGTTTCACGTGAAACATTTCAATTTTTTTGAGTAAGGCTGACTTGCATGTCGCTGCCAGTTTGCAGCAGAGTCTTAGTCCGAATACGATCAAGGTGATACCTATGCCGATATATAATCCCGCCCTGCCCTTCATCGATACGAAAGAAACCCGCCGCTATGCGGGGCTGGCACGGGCTGAGAATTTCGCCGAGCAGCGCATCATCGAGGCCTGCGAGGATGCGCGCCTGCTGGCCACGCCACGCGGCTGCTACGAAATATATGACTACGACTGTGAAAACCAGATGATTGCCGCCGATCCGCCCACTCACATCATCGGGGAAAAAATCGGTGCCCATCTGCAAGGCTGTGATAAAGTCATCGTACTGGCCGTCACAGTAGGCCCTGGCATCGAAAACGAATCCAGCGCCTGCTTCCAGCGTGGCGAATACAGTCATGGCCAGCTGCTGGATGCAGCAGCGACGACAGCGGTGGAGCAACTGGCAGACTCGCTGGAGGACCTGCTGCGCCCCCGGGCCGCCGCGCAGAGCTACCGCATGCGCTGGCGCTTTTCCCCCGGCTATGGGGACTGGCCGCTCGAGCAGCAGCCGGAACTGCTGCGTCTGACGGGAGCCGAGCGCATCGGCGTCCACCTGACGGATTCGCTCATGCTGGATCCGCAGAAAAGCGTGACGGCTATCATCGGCCTCTATCACGACACGCCGCAGGCCGCATCTGCCCCCCACACAAAAGCCGGCTGCGCCAGCTGCAACAAGCTCGACTGTCCCTCGCGGCAAGTGTGAGCCCGGGGTGATGTTTCACGTGAAACATGCCGAAGCCTTCCCCTCAGGGGAAGGCTTCGGCAGAGATGCTTCTCTGCTTTGACTCTTTTATTCAACCTTAGATATCTACATGGAGACATTATAATGATACATATATTCGACGGTGCCATGGGCACCATGCTGCAGGCTGGCGGGCTCCAGCCCGGGGCCTGCCCCGAACTCATGAATATCGAGCACCCTGAGGTCGTCAGGGCCGTGCATGAGGCATATATAGACGCCGGTGCTACCATCATCGAGACGAATACCTTCGGTGCCAGTCCGCTGAAGCTCGACCATTATGGCCTGACGGATCGCATGGCTGAGTTGAATGCGGCTGCGGTAAAGATTGCCAAGGCCGCAGCCGCTGAACGCGCCAAGGTGGCCGGCTCGATGGGACCTACCGGGCGCTTTATCGAGCCCCTCGGCGATCTGGATTTCGAGGAGGCCTATGGCGCATTCAAGGCTCAGGCCAAAGCCCTCGCTGAAGCCGGTGCCGACTATATCATCATCGAGACCTGCATCGACATCCAGGAAATGCGCGCGGCTCTGCTGGCTGTACACGATGTCGCCCCGCAGACGCCGGTGATCTGCCAGCTCTCCTACTCTGAAGATGGGCGTACCGTCACCGGTACCGATCCGCAGTCGGCCGCGATCATTCTCGAGGCCATGGGCGCTGATGTCATCGGCGTGAACTGCTCGCTCGGCCCGGAACAGCTCGTCCCCATCGTGAAGACTTTGGCAGCGAACTGTCGCGTCCCCATCAGCGTCCAGCCGAATGCCGGCCTGCCCCATCTCGAGAATGGCAAGACCGTATTCCCCATGAGCCCGGCCGACTTCGGTCACTGGGGCCCGGCGCTGCTCGATGCCGGCGCTACCTATCTCGGTGGCTGCTGCGGTACGACTCCGGCTCATATCCGTGCGCTGGCAAAATCGGTAAGCCATCTGCCTGAGCCTCGCCGTGCCACGCAGGAAGA
>Ga0256404_1010814_pt1 | contig 12480 bp, 13 predicted proteins | sample RumenRJG_01DNA_FD_185990 | JGI IMG/M metagenome (GOLD analysis project Ga0256404, IMG submission 185990) | Bovine rumen microbial communities from Lethbridge, Alberta, Canada - RJG_01 | ecosystem: Host-associated > Mammals > Digestive system > Stomach > Rumen | place: Canada: Alberta | collected...
CGAAAGGCGCAGAGGCCAGCGCTATTATTTACAGCATCGTCGAAACAGCAAAAGCAAACAACCTGAAGACATACCCTTACCTGACATGGCTGCTGGAGAAAATAGCTCAAAGAGCAAATGAAGGAATCACAACAATCCCAGAGGAACTTTTACCTTGGTCATTAAAGATCCCGGCTTCTCTCAAAAAGTAACACCACATGGAACGCCTCCCAGTCCTTCCGAATGGACTGAGATAACTGTGCCAGATCATTGGCTCACTTTAAAGGTACGGATTATTGAGCGCTTACGACGCATCTTCCACCATCGGAGAGTCTTTTACCTATGCTCTGAATCAGGAAAGACACCTGCGTGTATTCCTGGATGATCCAACGTGCCGCTGGATAATAATGCGGCAGAGATTGCCATTCGTCCATGTACGATCGTAAGAAAAAACTGGGCCCTGATCGATACGCCAAAAGGCGCAGGGGCCAGCGCTGTTATTTACAGCATCGTCAAAACAGCAAAGGCAAACAACCTGAAGACATACCCTTACCTGATATGGCTGTTGGAGAAAATAGCTCAAAGAGTAAATGAGGGAATCGCAACAATCCCTGATGAACTTTTACTGTGGTCATCGAAGATCCCGGCTTTTCTCAAAAAATAACATCACATCGAATGCCGTCCAGTCCTTCTTGATGGACTGAGATAACTGTGCCAGATCATTAGCGCACTTTAAGGGCACGGATTATTGAGTACTTATCACTTCCACATCTTATACCTAAATTGAATATTCATATCCAGAAGTTGACAACTATTTTGCAATAACAAATCTGATTTATAAATGCCGCAACATTTGTCCCCCCATATGCATTTGTTGACGCTGAATTAGACTACTTTTTCCCTTGTGAGTCGCTACGGGATGCGAACTAGTCGTTTTGCCAATGAGATGAATGCATTCAGTCCTTGGGACATAAAGTGTTCTTTGTTACAGAGAATTTGAAGTTGAATAGTAATAGATAATCCTTCAACCTTTATTGGAATTATTTCTCCAGAAGCTAGTTCATTATGGACGAAAAACTCAGGCAATACAGAATAGCCTATTCCTTTTTTTAAGAGATCAATGAGAAGTTTTGTGCTTTTTGACTCGACAACTGGGGAAAGGTAAATATTCTTCTCTGCTAACGCATTCTCGAAATTATTGCGATAGCTTTCACCCTTTTCCGTAAGAAGGCAAGGATATCTTTGAAGATCATTTATTGTTAAGTGCTTTTCTTCAGCCATCGCAAATTCCGATGAACAACAGACGATCACTTTTGCATTGAGATTTTTCACTAAAATAAGTCGCTCATCAACAACAGGATTATCAACCATAATTACGGCATCTAATAATTCTGATACTAAATACTGACGTAGTTCCTTTGGAGAATATGAGTAGATACATATATTCAATTGCGGATATCTTTTTGTGCACCCTTCAATAAGGTCACTGAGCAATGTATCGCAGACACTGTCGGTCGCACCAATCTGAATTCTTCCAGATGGCTTATTGGATTGGCTCGAAAAATCGGAAATCATTTCCTCGTTCAACCGAATATATTCTTTAGCATAGTGGTATAACTTCTTCCCATTGTTTGTAAGCTCGATTTGATTACCTCTTCGCTTAAATAGAATCACTCCCAATTCATTCTCTAAATTTTTGACTTGAATGGAAATTGCAGGCACCGAATATCCAGTTCTTTGTGCTGCTTTCGAAAAGCTTAAGGTTTCTGCGACCTGAATAAAGGAAAATAATTTTTTTTGATCAATATATGATGTCATAATTAACAACCTACCATTGGTAATGGAAACTGAGCATTCTGTTATTACTGCACAGTCTGCTGAAAGCTGTTTTATCTTTAGTATAGAAAGAAGTTTAGATTGCGTTATAAGTTTTTAAAAAATTAAAATTCTTATTTAATAAGTATAAATAGTTAAGTCTATATTACCACCTATACTGAAACCGTAGAAAAAAGTAAGCGCTTACGATTCTGAGGAGATATGGAAGTTATGTCCATTGACAAGCTAACTTATGATAAGTTTCTCGCCGTTCTCCATGAAGAGTTGATTCCTGCTATGGGATGCACAGAGCCTATTGCGGTTGCATACGCATCAGCAGAAGCGAGAAAAGTTCTTGGCAAAAAACCAGATCGTGTAAAAGCAGAAATAAGCAACAGCATTATTAAAAATGTGAAAAGTGTGATTGTGCCTAATACTGGTGGAATGAAAGGAATTAGTGCATCTGTTGCCGCAGGAATGGCGGCTGGTGATCCTGATGCACGGCTTGAAGTTCTTGCAAGCATTAAGCCAGAACAGCGTTATCAGATTGAGGAGTTTCTGAACAATGTTCCGATTGATGTGGAGCATCTTGAGAGGGGACATGTATTCGACATAATTATTACCGCTTATGCAGGCAATGACTATGCTGAGGTACAAATTGTTGATTTTCATACTAATATTGTTCAAATAAAGAAAAATGGAGATGTTATTTTCAGCAATCCATCGCGAATGCAACATGATGCAGCTGATCGATCGTTTATTAATTTCAAAGCTATTTTCGACTTTGCAAGTGAAGTGAGCATCATTGATCTCAAGGATACGATTGGAAAGCAGATAACAAACAATATTGCAATTTCTCACGAAGGACTTCTTCACGACTATGGAGTATGTGCAGGAAAGCTTCTGATGGAAAGCGGAAAGACAGACATAACAAATGCCTTGGCCGCAAGTAGCGCTGCAGGATCTGATGCACGCATGAGTGGGTGTGAGATGCCTGTCATTATTAACTCAGGTAGCGGAAATCAAGGCATCGCATGTTCTACTCCGGTTATTACTTACGCAACGATCGCGAATGCTTCCGAAGAAGAGATGTATAGAGCATTGGTGGTATCCAATCTTGTAACTATTTATCAGAAGGATGGTATTGGAACACTTTCTGCTTACTGTGGTGTTATTTCGGCAGGAATTGGTTCTGCTGCGGGCATTGCTTATCTGAGACACCATTCGCTGGAAGCTATTGAGGCAACTGTTTCAAATGCGTTGGGAATTTCTTCTGGGGTGGTATGTGATGGAGCAAAACCATCATGTGCGCTGAAGAGCGCACTTGCCGTAAAGACTGGAATCATAGGGCTAAAGATGTATGAAAACGGACGGAATTTAAAAGAAGGCGATGGTCTTATCGGTAAGAACGGGGACGCCACTGTTAAAAATATTTGGCGCCTTGCTAAACAGGGAATGACCGAGACAAATGATGAAATCATAAACATCATGCTCGGCAAATAATCCAAAATATCAAGGAGGGTATTATGAAAAAGGTTTTAGCAGTTGGATTAAGTGGAATTATCGCATTATCGTTAGCAGGTTGTGGTGGATCGAGCTCTAGCGGATCGTCCGGCTCCACCCCCGGGAGCGGAGGGGATGGCGGAGTAATTAAAATCGCTGTAGCGGCTCCGATGACCGGTGACAACTCGGAATATGGCATCGGGTATTCTAATGCTGTAAAACTGATGGCTCAGCAATACAACGATAATGGCGGGCTGACCATTGGCGGAAAGAACTACACAATTGAAGTAGATGACTATGATGACAAAAATACAACTGATGAAGCAATGGTTGTTGCGGAAAAGATTGTATCGGATCCAGATGTAGTTGGCGTAATTGGCCATTTCTCTTCTGGAGTATGCATGGCTGCAGCACCAACATACCAAGATGCACATGTAATTGAAATCAGCCCATCCGCATCCCAGGCTGAATATTCCAGTATTGGTGATTATATTTTCAGAAATAATTCGGTCATTAACGTTGAAACACATTCTGGCGCTGAAATCGCAGTCACTGATCTTGGCCTCAAGAATATTGGCATTCTATCTATTGATACTGAATGGGGGCAATCGACTGCTAAGGCGATGAAGAGTAACATTGAATCTTTAGGTGGCACAATGGTACTACAGCAGGAAGTTGCTGCTTCACAGGTTGATTTCCAAAAGGAAATTGCAAATTTCCAGAGTGCAGGAGCGGAAGCCGTAATGGTTGCTGGCCAGTATGAAACCCTTGCCCCATTTGCTGTAGCATGCAAGAACGTTGGCTACAATGTGACTTTGATTGGATGCTCTAATGCATATACAGATAACCTTCTAAGTATTGCAGGTGATGCTGCTGAAGGAATCTATTGCCCTGTTTCATTCTTTGCTGAAAGTGACGATCCAGATATCCAAGCATTTGTTTCTGCATACTCCTCAGCATATGATGGCAAGACACCATCGGCCTTAACAGCACAGGCTTATGATTCTGCAGGAATCCTGATTGAAGCTATTAAAGCGGCAGATTCTCTTGATCATGAAGCTATCAAAGATCAGATTTTCAAGACTGATTATCAGGGAGTGACTGGAGAAACAACATTTAATGAAATTGGAGACGCAACGAAAGTATTTACGAAGATCATGGTTAAAGATGGCAAGTTTGTGCCTGCTGAATTTAATTAATATTCGTTGCTGAGGTCGTGACCTTATGAGCATGCATGAAACTATAAGCTCATAAGGTCACGCCACTTCTTATTGACAATCTAGGAGGACAGTTTATGCAGCTATTCATAACTGCTTTGCTGAATGGTATCGTCTTGGGCTGTGCATACTCTCTAATTGCAATCGGCTTTACGATGTACAGTGGAATAATTCGAATTGTACAATTTTGTCATGCGGCAATGTTTGTGTTTGGCGCCTATGCTATTTATTTCTTCTACATGAGTGGAATGCCGTTGCTTCCATCAATTATTCTTGGCATCATTTCTACTGGAGTCTTGTCATGGCTGACAGATAGAGTGACGTTAAGACCATTAAGAGATAAGCATTCAAGTCAGTTAACAGGCTTAGTGACAACTTTGGCTGCTTCAACAGTCATCACTAACTTTCTCTCTGCTGATTCAATTTTCGGAAGTGAAAAGCGTCCTTTCCCAAGCTTGACTAATATGCAAAACATTCAGATCGGTGGCATTGTCATTCAGGCAAGTCAGATTCTCATGCTGATTGTATCGATTGCATGTATCTTGTTGCTGGTATTCATTGTTAACAAGACTAAGCTTGGTCTTGCAATGAAAGCAACACAGCAAAATCCACTGGCTGCAAACTTGATGGGAATTGATACGAATCGTGTCATTGGTCTCACGTTTTTTATCTGCGGTTGCGTTGCTGCGGTTGCTGCTACGTTGATTAACGGCTATTACCAGGTTCTTTCTCCAAATATGGGCGATACGATTGGTATGAAAGCATTCTCTGCCGCAGTTGTTGGCGGTTTGGATAGCTTCTTCGGAGCCATTGCCGGTGGTTGGACAGTTGGAATTGCCGAAAGCCTTGCCGCTCAGTATATTGGCTCAAATGTACGTGACCCGATGTCATTTGTTGTGCTAATTGCGATTTTGCTAATTAAGCCGGAGGGCTTCTTCGGAAAGAAGAAGGTTACAAAGATCTAATATGAAAAAAACAAATAAACTTGCTGCGTTTGAACACTTTGTTGATTCGCATAAAAAAGTATTAGGTCTTATTATTGCCTTAATTCTTATTGCAATCCCATTTTTCGGCCTGAGTCGAAGTAGCATGCGGATTATTATCATGATATTGCTTTATGCATTGATCGGATTGGGCGTAAATGTTTTGCTTGGTTATATTGGCCTTGTACCATTGGGTCATGCAGGATTCATGGCGATTGGAGCTTACGCAACTGCTATCCTTGCTACGAAATGTGGATGGAATTGGTGGTGCGCCACTATAGCAGCAATGGCTGTCACCGGTTTTGTTGGATATCTGTTATTTCTTCCGACATATCGACTTTCCGGAACATATTTGACAATTGTATCGCTTGGCTTTGGCTTCATTGTCACCATGGTTTTGCAGAGATGGGAATCGCTTACCAATGGCAATTATGGTATCCGCAATATACCGGCACCAGAAGTGTTTGGCCATGAACTTTCTTTAACTAACGGTGGCTTTTACTGGCTTATCTTAGGGTTATTTGCACTTGTTCTGTTGTTTTGTTACTTCCTTAGTAACTCGGCAACAGGGCGTGCAATGGTTGCCGTGCGTGAAGATGAGTTGGCTGCCAAAATGATGGGGATCGATACATCAAAAATCAAAATGAAAGCATTTATCATTTCGGCAGTAATAACTGGCATTGGCGGCTCATTTTACGCAGTATTTAACAACGGTTTTATAGAGCCTACAAATTTCTCATTTCAGGTTTCAACTTCATTAATTGAAGTGGTTATTATTGGCGGCATGGGAACATTAAGAGGACCGATCTTGGGCGCAGTTATCATTCAATTGTTTCCTCAGATATTTCGCTTTCTTGCTGAATGGCGATTTGTTGTATTCGGAATCATGCTGATTGTTATTTTGCGGTTTAAGCCAGAAGGCCTGCTTGGATGGAATACAACACTTCCTTACAAGATTCCGCCGAAAGCACAAGAACTGATTGATGAATATGTGTCTGTGAAGAAGTCTAGGAAAAAGGAGTCAGCATAGTATGGAAGAGAATGTAATACTTGAATGCAGAAATCTTACTATGCAATTCGGCGGATTGAAAGCTGTAAGCAATGTCAACTTTCATGTTAATGAAGGACAAATAGTGTCGATTATCGGACCAAATGGAGCTGGAAAATCGACAATATTCAATATGATAACAGGCTTTTATAATCCGACGGAAGGTGACATCTATTATAAAGGAAAAAAGATAAGTGGAATGATGCCTAAGGATATTGTTCCACTTGGCATTTCCCGCACATTTCAGAACCTTCGCATTTTCAAAAAGCTTAAGGTTATTGAAAATGTAATGATTGGGGCTCATATAAATTTTCATTACAATCTGTTCGATTCAACATTCCGTACGAAAAAGTTTAAAAATGCAGAGGCAAGTCAAATTGCGCGGAGCGTTCAGATCTTAGATGAATTGGGGATGATAAATCTGAAAGATGAACTCGCCGGGAGCTTGCCATATGGAGATCAGCGGAAGGTTGAGATTGCGCGTGCTATTGCAACTGGAGCAAATCTGATTTTGCTTGATGAGCCGGCAGCCGGCATGAACCCAAGCGAATCTGAAGAGTTAATGGATTTCATTAAGCTACTGAAGAGACAGGGCTATACGGTTTTAATGATAGAACATGATATGCAAGTTGTTATGAATATTTCGGACTATATCTATGTTCTTAATTTTGGAACGCTGATTGCAGAAGGACATGCCGAGGAAATTCGGAAGAATCCAGAAGTTATCAAAGCATATTTAGGGAGCCAGGCAAAATGACAAAGCTTCTCGAATTAAAGGATGTGCATGTTAAATATGGGTATATCGAAGCCCTTAAAGGAATTGATTGTGAGGTAAATGAAGGCGAAATTGTAACACTAATTGGTGCTAATGGCGCAGGCAAATCAACGATGCTAAAAGCAATTACTCACATCATTCCAGTGAGCGAAGGGAAAATATTTTTCGAAGGAGAAGATATCACGAATATCTCAGCGGCAAAAACGGTTTCGCGAAAAATAACACTTGCGCCGGAAGGACGTGAAGTGTTTCCTGAGCTTTCTGTTGAGCAGAATCTCCGCATTGGTGCTTATACGATCAACGACAAGAGCCAGATAAGCAATTCGTTCAAGCGTGTTTATGAGTTGTTTCCACGGCTTTTAGAGCGGCAAAAACAGTCAGCAGGTACCCTTTCTGGGGGAGAGCAGCAAATGCTTGCCATTGGAAGAGCATTAATGATCGAGCCGAAACTGCTTCTGTTAGATGAGCCTTCACTTGGCCTTGCCCCCAATTTAATTGACTTAATCTTTGATATGATCAAGCGAATCCGGGATCAGGGTACTACTGTGTTGTTGATTGAGCAGAATGCGAACATGGCACTTTCTGTTGCGGACCGTGCCTATGTCCTTGAAACTGGAAATATTGTTTTGTCTGGCAATGCTAAGGATATTGCCCAGAATCCACAGGTGAAAAGTGCTTATTTGGGTGGTAAATAATAGGAGAATCTGAATATGAGAAAACTGATTAATAATCCAAATGATGTTGTGACAGACATGCTTTCAGGCATGGCACAGGCACATCCAGATCTGCTCCAATGGTCTGGTGCAGATACCGAAGTGATTTATCGTAAGAACAAAAAGGAAAGTAAGGTAGGGCTAATTTCTGGAGGTGGATCTGGTCATGAGCCATTGCATGCAGGCTATGTAGGAGAAGGCATGCTTGATGCTGCTGTATGTGGAAATGTTTTTGCTTCTCCATCTCCAGATAGGATTATTGAAGGACTTAGATTAGCCAATTCAGGTAAAGGCGTTCTTATGGTCATCAAGAATTATTCTGGCGATGTCATGAATTTTCAAATGGCTGGGGAACTTGCTAATGATGAAGGAATACAGACAGATTACGTTATCGTAAAGGACGATGTCTCAACAGAGGATAGTAATATTGGTACCGGGAGAAGAGGAATTGCAGGGACCATGTTTGTCCATAAAATTGCAGGCGCTGCCGCCGAAGCTGGGAAGAGTCTTTCTGAGGTGAAGGCTGTTGCTCAGAAAACAATTGATAATGTAAGAACTATGGGTATGTCGCTTAGCGCTTGCACTATTCCAGCGAATGGAAAGCCCAACTTTGAAATTGCTGATGGTATGTGTGAAATCGGTATGGGAATCCATGGGGAACCGGGCATTGAGACACGGCCTATTGGCAGTGCTAAAGAAATAGCATCGATACTTGTTGACCATATTCTGGCGGATATGGATTACAACAACTCAGAAACAGCTGTTTTGGTAAATGGGCTTGGTGGCACTCCATTGATGGAGCTTTATATTATGTATAACGAAGTTGCGAAGTTGCTCAATGCAAAGAATATTAAAATTTATAAATCTTTCGTAGGCAACTATACTACATCTCTCGAAATGGCCGGCTGTTCATTATCTTTATTGAAATTGGATGATGAGCTTAAAAAATACTTGGATGCACCTGCTGACACTTTGGCATGGAAGGAGAAGTGAATATGGCAATCACTGTTGATTCAAGAGTATATATTGAATTCATTAAAAAAGCAGCAACGAAGATTGCTTCGGAAAAAGAGTATGTTACAGAATTGGATTCTGTAACTGGTGATGGCGATCATTGGGCCAACATTAATATGGGGTTTACAAGTTTAATTGAAAAAATTCCAGCCATGGAAGGTAAAGATATATCTAGTGTTTTCAAAACTATTGGGATGACCATGATGAGTAAGATTGGTGGCTCCAGTGGGATTCTCTATGGTAGCGCATATATGGCAGCGGCTAAGACATGCACTGGCATGCAAAGCTTGGACGCTGAAGGGCTCTACAAAGCGTATAAAGCAATGGTGGATGAAATGTGTGCGCGTGGGAACGCAAAGCCTGGATATAAAACAATGATTGACGCTTTATGGCCAGCTGTTGAGACTTTGCGAAAAGATTTGGACTCTGGCAAAGATGACGATACCATTCTGACAGATTTCCAACAGGCAGCAAAGGATGGCGCCATGGCAACAAAGGATATGGAAGCAGTGAAAGGAAGAGCAAGTTATCAGACAGGTAAGGGCGTTGGCCATCTGGATCCTGGAGCAGTTACAATGTTTTATCAGATTGAAGCGTTGTGCAACGCAATTCGAGAAGCAATTTGATCATGGCAAGTATTAATAAGAGAGAACTTCTTCGCAAAGTAATGGATAACGAAGAGGTCGATCGTGTACCTTGCGGGTTCTGGCATCACTTTGTTCTTGGGTGGGATCAGTTTCATGCTGTGGGTAATAAGAGTTTACAGGAGAAAATTTATCAAGGTCATGTGAAATATTACGAAACTGTTAACCCAGATATGATGAAGCTGATGAATGAAGGATTTATGGGATATCCTCCGATCATGAACAACAATCTGGAAACTGCAGATGACCTAAAAAAGATTAAGGCAATTGGACCTAATGATCCATGGATGAATGAACAAGTTGCTCATGTAAAAAGGCTTGTCAATGCTTTCCATGATAAGGTATATGTTTTCTATAATATGTTTGCTCCATTGCAGACTCTTCGTATACGATTTGATTTTTTAGATGGAAGACCAAATCAGTTTGTTTATCTGGCAGAGCATTTCCCGGATGAACTACGTCATGCCGGAATGGAAATCCAGAAGGATTATTGTACTCTTGTTACAAGGCTATTCACCGAAACGGATTTGGATGGGATTTACTACTGCGTGCAGAATGTTCAGAGCAAGATGTATAATTCGATGCGATACGCCGAAATTATCGAGCCTACAGAAATAGAAGTACTTCGACTTGCCAATCAATATAGAGACAGTAATATTCTTCATATTTGTGGGTATGCACATCATACGAATAACCTTGAGTTCTATCAGAAGTACAAGGCTAAAGTCTACAATTGGGCTATACATACGGAAGGCATATCACTGAGCGATGGTAAGAAATTTTTCGGTGGGGCGTGTATCTTGGGCGGATATGATAACAATCCGGGAACACTAATTGATACGGGCTCAAAAAATGAAGTGCAAGCATATGCCAAGAAATTGATTCAAGAAAATGGATACCGTGGCTTTATCCTTGGCGCTGACTGCTCAATTCCAAATGATATTGATGATACTCGCGTCAAGTGGATTTCAGATGCAACATATGAAAATATGAAAAATATGTAAGGAAGGTAATAATTATGGTAATGACGAAAAGAGAAAGAATGGAACATTTCTTCAAGAATGAAGAAGTTGATCGTGTCCCTGTTGGATTCTGGCATCACTTTGTTTCTTTCCATGATCACTATTCTGGGATGGATGATATAATTTTTAACCAAGTGGTTGCAAGTCAAAAAAAATACATTGATGATGTGGACCCTGATTTCGTGAAAATTATGTCGGATGGATTTTTTGGACATCCTTCTGTATGCAAAAAATTGATCACAACTGTTGATGATCTTAAGGATATTAAATCGGTTGGACCGAATGATCCCTGGATTACAAAGCAGGTATCATATGTGAAAGAAATCTGTGATTATGCCGGAAAGGATATTTATAAATTTTATAATATTTTCTCTCCGCTTCAGTATATTAGACTTCGTTTTGAAGAATATGATGAGGATATGGAAAAGTTTGTCAGACTCTTCAAGGAAAATCCATACGTCATGACGGAAGCAGCACGAAACATTGCAGAAGATATTAAATGCCTAATTAAGAGACTGTATGAAGAAACAGATATCGATGGCATTTTCTACTCTGTACAAGCGGTTCAGAGCAATGATTTTGATCACAATGTGCATCGTGAACTTGTAGAGCCGCTTGATCTGGAACTTTTGAATTATATGAACCATTTCTCCACTAATGTTATTCTGCATATTTGTGGATATGGAAAATATACAAATACTCTCGATTGGTATAAGGAATATCCAGCTGCTGTTTATAACTGGGCTGTATATTCTGAGAATGTGTCCGTTGCAGAAGGAAAGAGAATTTTTGGCGGAAAGCCCGTACTCGCAGGGTTTGATAATGCGACTGGAACCATACTGGATAGTGGCACTGATGAAGATGTTCGAAATCATGTCAAAGAAATTCTTGACGAGGCAGGAACAAAAGGTGTTGGACTTGGGGCAGACTGTACGATTAGTGCTGATATCCCGTCTTCAAGACTAAAATTTGTAGTAAAAGCTGCTGAAGACTACAGTGCCAAGCATTAATTTCTTAGATAACAGTTTGTCAGCGGCAGTGACGTAATGTGTCTGAGTGCACAGATGAAGTCGCTGGATCTCATGTTGTTGAAATACTTATGCTCGGATATTTTTAGCTGAAGTGAAAAGTTAAATTACACTTCAGAAGATCGGTAGAAATTAATCTTACAGAAGCGATGAACAGAGGAAGATTTGGTTCTGCGTCATCGCTTTTTGCTTGTGTTTCCACTTTTTTTACCCCAGAATATAAGTGTAAAGGGGATAGGGTCTCCTGCCTTTTTTATTAGGAAGCCGGCAAGAACAGGTCTTTTCCGCCAATTTCGACCGTTTGCGTATGTGGATTCCGCGGTCTACGATGACTGCACAAGAAGGACAGAAAAATGAGTTTTGCAGAATTATTCTTATCGGAAATCGCTGCATATGAGCAGACCGGGGACGGATCGGTGCTTAAGAAGATCGTACTGATGTTAGATCTGCTCAGAGTGTTAGAGTCGGGCGGAATTGACCTGCTTGAATGATGACCAAAAAATGACCCAAAAAAGGGATAAAAACTCGTATACAAGAGATAATCTGTGTATTCAAAACAAAGAATTGTTAATAAAAATAATAGAAGCTAAGGAGAAATAATCCGTAATTATCGAGTGGGAATGACGCTCGAAACGGCGAAAACCCGCATGAATACAGGCTTTTTTGCCCGTCCATACTGCTCTTGATACTGGATTGATACTATTTGTGTCCGCCCGGTATTCTCAAGAGAAAAATCCCA
>Ga0256404_1010815_pt1 | contig 12479 bp, 12 predicted proteins | sample RumenRJG_01DNA_FD_185990 | JGI IMG/M metagenome (GOLD analysis project Ga0256404, IMG submission 185990) | Bovine rumen microbial communities from Lethbridge, Alberta, Canada - RJG_01 | ecosystem: Host-associated > Mammals > Digestive system > Stomach > Rumen | place: Canada: Alberta | collected...
ATAAATAGTGTAGTTTTAGGTGGTAAAAAACAAGCGAGACAAACAAATAAAATTTGCTTATCTCGCTGATTTTAAATTACTTAGATTAAAATCTAACGTTTAATACTCATCCTCGTTGAAGAGAAAATCTTCTTTGGTAGGATAATCGGGCCATATCTCCTCAATGCTCTCGTAGACATCGCCCTCATCTTCTATCTCCTGAAGGTTCTCCAGCACTTCGAGTGGTGCGCCAGAGCGGATGGCATAATCTATTAACTCGTCCTTGGTAGCGGGCCAAGGGGCATCTTCCAGTTTTGAAGCCAATTCAAGTGTCCAATACATAATAATATACGATTTACAGATTTACAATTTACTTTTTTTCTCTCGTTTTTGAATTTGGGCGCAAAAGTAATCATTTATTTCCTATCTGCAAACTTTTTCCCATATTATTTCACTGACATTTTCGTTAAAATTTATTATTTTGGCCAGAACGAAAAGATAGTCGCTTAATCTGTTCACGTACTGCTGCACTTCGGGACTCACCTGAGCCACCTCTGAGAGGGCTACAATCCGACGTTCAGCACGACGGCAGACGGTGCGACAGACATGAGCCTGGGCGGCTGCCTGAGTGCCACCCGGCAATATGAATCCTTGCCGCTCAGGCAGCAGACCCATCATCCTGTCCACCTCCTGCTCCAGCAGTTCTATCTCTCCTTCGGGAAGATGCGCGGAGTCATAGAGAGGTGTTTGGCTCTGATCTGTGGCCAGATTGGTGCAGACATTGAAGAGGTTGCGCTGAATCCGGATGATCATCGATTTGTGTTCCCCGTCAGGCAGCATCGACGCCAGCAGACCCAAGTGAGCACTGAGTTCATCGACGGTGCCATAAGCCTCCAGACGTTCTGATGATTTCTTCATACGAATACCACCCACGATACTTGTCTCTCCCTTGTCACCCGTCCGGGTGTAAACCTTTGTTATTTTCATATCTGTAAACCATAAACTATAAACTACAAACTGTAAACTAAAAATTCACGATATAGTTCCTTTTATGCCGTTTCTTGTCGAACATCACGATGCCACAGTAATAGAGGTCGAAGGTGATGCCTGTGCGTTCGTCATCGACGATCTGCCGCCATAGCCTCCTGACCTTGCTGATACCCGTGACAACGAGTACCGATCGCGGCGACACCTTATTATATATATAAGACAGACGGTCCTGACTGCAGTTCTCCAACGGCATCACCACCAATTCCGATGACTCGCCAAACACCGTCTTACGACAACCTGCCTGAAGATAATTCCTGTAGTCGCGACTCTCTACGACCGACGGCTGCAGCCAGTTGGCGAGTCTGAAACAGAGACGGCCCATCTTGCGTGTCAGCCAGTCGTCATGGCGCCCTAAGGTCTCATACTGATAGTATGGCCAGTGCTCGTTGATGACATATCGCACCATCCAATAGTCCGTAGGCGACTGGATACCAAACCCGCGACAATGCCCGATCCTGCAAAGCCATACAGCCGCGGCCTTCAACCTCACCGCAACGTTCATTCCATGATTCCCGGATTACGCATCCTCCTAGCCTTCTACGACAGGTGCATTCTTCAACTGCTCAAGCGCCCTGCAGAGTTGGTCTGGACAAGAGGTACCCTTCGTCCCGCAACGGATACCATCCAGACGCCCTATCACGTCGTCGATTTTCTGCCCTCGCACCAGTTGGGTGATGCCTTGCAGATTACCATTACATCCACCCAGGAAGAACACCTGCTGGATGACATCATGCTCATCGGCTGTCACATCAATAAGTTGTGAACAAGTGCCATGCGTCTGATATTGTACATGTTTTGTTTTCATATCTCCTTTATCTTTACTGTTTTATAATCTATATTTCATGCCAATGGTTTCATTTCTTCCACTGCATGGCGAGCATGGTGAGGTCGTCACTTTGCTCTGTGTCACCCACGAAATCTGCCACAGCCTGCGTCATCCGTTCGATGAGTGCGCTGGGCTGCTGGGAGGCGGTCTGCATCACCTCAACAATCCGTTTCTTACCAAACAGCCGGTACCCGGCATCTTCCGCCTCATCGAGTCCGTCGGTATAGAGGAAGAGTGTGCTGCCCGGGGCAAGGTCCGTCTCCTGTGCTATGAACTCCCAATCGGGCATAGCCCCTATGGGCAGATTGCTATGGACGGCAAGGGGCTGCCCGTTGACAAGCGGTGCTTTATGTCCTGCATTACAGTAGCGCAGATGTCCAGTATCGAGGTCGAGCAACCCGGCGAAGAAGGTGACGAAGACCGTCATGCTATTTTTGCGGATCATCATATCGTTCATGCGACTGACGATACGCACAGGCTCCGACTCACTCTCTGACAACAGGCGGAAGGCTCCGCAGACGGTTGTCATCACCAACGCGGCAGGCACGCCCTTCCCCGCAACATCGCCGATGCAGAAATAGAGACTGTTATCACGCAGGAAGAAATCGTAGAGGTCTCCACCTACAGCCTTGGCGGGAGTCATTGAGGCATACACTTCGAGGCCCTCACGATTGGGAAAAGCACTGGGCACCATCGAATTCTGGATGTCGCGGGCAATGGACAGTTCGCTCTCGATGGCCGACTTCTGGGCCGTGGTCGTCTTCAGTTCGTCAATATACTGGCTGAGCGACTGCTGCATATTGCCAAACGAGTCGCGCAGCATGCGTATCTCGTCGTCGTCGCTGATGTCGGGCAGTGGGGCGTTGAAGTTGCCTTTCGCCACTTCTTCTGCCGAACGGGCGAAGCGGTGCAGAGGGGATGTGACCTTTCTGATCTGTTGTCGACAGAAGAAGTAGATGGCCGCCAGACCGATGAGCATGGCCGCCAGGATGATGATGTTCAGCATGCGCCCGTGCCGCTGTATCAGGTCTTCGGGTACCACCACCAGGACAGTCCACTCTGCGTATTCGACAGCATGATAGAAAACCCACGACGGCACACCGTCGATAACGGCATATACGGTCCCCTGGTTACCCTTGAACGTCACGTTGGCATCGAGCGTGTCTTTCAGCATGCGTTCCTTGTCAGGATGGAGAACGTAACGGCCGTGGCGGTCGATGATGCAGTTGTATGACGGATGCTTCACATTCTGTTCATAGTGCTTTTTCCCCTGTCTGACTTTCTTCAGCATCTCATTTCTCATATCCTCCAGCGAGATATCGGAACAGAGCACGGCCACGGGTCGTCCCTCACGGTTGTGGACGGGTATGGCGTGTGTTGCCAGCAGTCGTGGCGCTATATGGGGCGTCAGCAGCGGATTCTCGATGTTGGGATCCACCCAGTCGGCACTATCGCTCTCCAACCGCTCCACATACCAGTCTTTCTCGAAGAAGTCCTGACACACGCTGTCAATGCGCATCACGCTGACGACGTCGGCCGTATCGCGGGTAGCGAATGGCACGAAGAAACGGCCTTTCTCCGGATAATAGTCGGGAATGAACAGCAGTCCGCAACTGACGATGTAGGGGTTCTGCCTGACGATACGCGCCAGATGGTCGTACAACTTGTCTGGATCATCGATGTCGCGCTCTATCTCATGCACGTTATTGACGTTGGCCACATAGACTTCCGACAGTCGGCGCTGTACCTCCCTGTGTGCCCTCGTCACCACAATCTGGAAGCGCTTCTCGGCTTCGTCATCCATGTACTCCCCAACGGCGACATACACCACACCGGCAATAACCGACATCATGGCCAGTACCACCATCATGATGCGTAGCGTGAGTCGTTTGGAAATGGATTTCATTTGGTGGATCGGATGAATGGTATCTCTGTTACATATCCCTTGTGAAGAGGGCCCTGTAATCCGCCGGTGTCATGCCCGTGACATCCATGATACGGCGCTGCAGGGTACGCACATGGTTGAATCCCGAAGCCTCGGAAATGGCAGCAATGCTGTAGTTGGGTTGGGTACGCAGCAGTCGCATGGCGTTGATCGTGCGCAGGTTGTCGATATAGGCCTCTGGCGTGCGGTAGATGGACTTGTTGCGGAAGAGCCGGTTGAGACGTTCCTGACTGACGCCAATGAGTTCGGCCAACTGCTTGGCGTCGAAGTCGGGATTCAGGTGTGAGCGCTTCTCTTCGAGCCGCAGGTCGATCAGGGCCAGCAACTGGCCGTCGTCCTGCAGGTCGGCATTGCGCTGCCGCTCGACATTCTCCTTCATCAATGTCCGTGCCACTTCGAAACGGCGGTGCAACTCCACATCCACCTCCAGTTGCTCGCTGAGATGGAGGTTGCGGCTGACAAGGCGTATCATCTCCGACTGCAATCGCGCATTGTCGGCTCTCAGCCGTTCTATCTCGGCCTGCATCTCCTTGATTTCTTTTTCCGTCATAGCGTCTGGCGTATATCAAAGAGATTTATGAAGCCCACCTCGTCGAAAATGGCGTAGATCTCGTCGTTGAGCCCTACGATAGTACACTTGCTGCCCTTGCTCTTGGCCACCTTCAGCAGATCGAGAAAGAGGCGCATGCCGCTGCTGGTGATGTATTCCAGGTTGGTGCAGTCGAGGATGATGTCATGGCCCTCGCAGTCGTAGAGCACCTGCATGTCGCGTTCCACCTGGAGCGACGACGGTGTGTCGAGACGACCTTCAAAGGTCATCACATAGTTCTGGTTTTCTTCTCTGAATTCAGTCTTCATCTTACTTGTCGTTTAACTGTTGTATCGCAATTTTGCCGCAAATATAAGAATTTTATTCTAAAACAACAATAAAAGCGTTGATTTTTTTGCGGAGTGCTCAAAAAAAGCGAGCCGCAAGGCCCGCTTTTCATATCACACTCTGTTTCATTATATTACCAATCTACGGACTTATACCACTGCAACTGCTTGATGTCCTCGTTGTTCTGGGCATAGTATTTTCCGTATTCCGTATTGGGATCCTGCGGAATATACATGCTTACCCCGTGGTATTTCTCTTCGGTCATCTCGAAGTCGCTGTAGATGTAGCGCCACGTCATGCAGGTACGCCACTCTTTGGCGAAGCGCTTCTCGACGACGGCCTCGTCCAGGGCCTGCTTCCACTGCTGGTAGTCGCTCTCCGGCAGTTGTGAGCGGAAGAAGTCACCGGCATCGTAGAAGAGGTTGTACTCCTGGTGGAACTGTATGCTCGAGCCGCTGTAGCCGTAGTGTATCAGTCCCTGCGTGTCGGCATAGCCGTCGCCGGTCTTTGCCTGCACGATGTCGAGGGCGTTGCGGGTGGCACTGGCCAACTGGCCGATGGCGCTGGTCTTCACCACTGAGAGGGGCAGAGCGCCGTTCTGGGAGCGGTGATAGATGTCGATGATGGATGTGCAGAACGTGACCTTCTCGTACAGCGCAGGTATGATCTGCTCGTAGGGAGCGCCCTCGGCTGGAATCTCTGCCGGCGAGCCGATGATGTAGTCGGTCACGTTGCGCAGTTCATACATCGTCTCCAGGCACATGAAGTTGCAGCAGTCGGCGAAGATGAACTTCAGGTGTGGCACGCGCTCCAGCACACTGGCCATCGTCGGCACGTTGATCCATCTTTTGCTGTTATTACTATAGGCATAGCCGTCGCCATTGTCCACTCCGAAGGCACGTGTGTCGCCAGGCTCCTGTTCGATGAGCCAGCCAGTGGAGTGTCCACCCAGCACCAGGCCGTATTCGTTGGCAGGATAGTGGCTGTAGGCATACTTCAGCACCTGCTCCATCAGTTCCGGGTTGCAAGCCTGCATGTTGTTGGTGCTGATGCCCATATCGTCGAGCGACAGAGAGTCTTTCAGTTCACCATTGCTGATACGTGCCAGCCAAGGCTGCTCACCCTGTATGTCGCGACGGACGAAGGCCAGCAGCGTGTTGTTGCCGATGCGCTTCGAGCCGGCCTTCATCTGCTCCAGGTTCGTCTGCAGCGATTTCGACAGATTGTTCTTCCCTGCCAGATACACCAGCACGGTGCGCTCTGCAGCGGCATACTGGTTGATGTCCAACGACACATTGCCCTTGGTTTCCATCAACACGTCGTCTTCGCTTGAGCAAGCGGTGAAACTCATCATTGTCCCAGCGGTCAGGATGCTCATGAGCATCGTCTTAACCAGATTCTTCATTGTTGTCATAATCGTATTTATTTTTATTGTTTCTATTATTTCTCTTTTGGCTTACGCCGCTTTACCGATCGGCGGCAAGAGCCCAAATGTCCTTCCGACACTGCAAAATTATGAAGTATTACGCCTGGTTCCAAACAATCACCAGAATTTCGCTCCGACTTGTTGCGACACATCGGGGTGTTTTGTAACAACGAGCCGGAACCTTGACACAGGTGTCGCATAAAGCCTATTTTAAAAGCAAAAAAAAGGATTTATGTGTCATAATTCATGGAAAAGCAGTATCTTTGTAGCGTGATTTTTGAAACATGTCTATTTTAGTATGTTAGTATCAGAGATTTCTTTGTGGAGCGCGGCCCTGGTGGCGTGCATTGTGCTGGTAGCGATGATAGCATTGGCCGCCTTCGACAGGCAGATGTTGCGTCGCATGTTGGTGATATTCGGAGCCACGGTGGCACAGATGGCCGTCGTCGTAGCCGTGGTGTGGACGGTGTATCAGACAGACGCCTGGTGGGCCTATCTGCTCTGGTTCCTGCTGGTATTGGTTCTGTCGATATGCTGGTGCCTGTTTCCGCTACAGGCTATGTGGCGTAAGATGTGGCGGCCCGTCAGCGCGGCGATGCTCGTAGGCAGCATGGTGGTGGGAGGCAGTACGATGCTGATGCTGCCCATCAGTGTCTTCCTGTCCGTCTATTCGGTGCTGATGGCCTGTATGACGGTTTCGCTCATGCAGACCATGATGAACTACCAGCGCAACCAGCAGAAGCCCGAGGTGCTGCGCGAAGACATGTTTCATCAAGTAAGGAATATGGCTCAGCCATTAGTGATGGTCGTGCCGATGCTCTATGCCGGCATGCTGCTGGGAGGTACACCTGCCCTCCAAGGGCTGCTCGTCACCCTGTTGCTGATAGCGGCTTCCTTCGTAGCCAATATATTGGCGGGCGTGATAGCGCTGAGGATGATTAAAAAGGTTACTCAGAGCCGTTAGCAAAAAAAAAGCGGGCCTTGCGGCTCGCTTTTCTTTGTGTGAGAGAGTGAGGGAATTAGTAGTTGAACTTGAACTCGGCGAGGCTGTAGTCAATCGGGTTGCCTGAGCACTCGATGCGGTAATAATTGTAATCGCCGGTATTCTGGAGGTTGAGTGTCAGCGTTGCACCGTTCTTCGGGGCTAATTTGTCGTTGATGCGACCGAAGTAGAGTTCCTTCCATTGTGTATCATTCTTACTATTATTGGAAAGGCCTTTTTTGACTCCAAGGATTCGGATGTTTTTGGGAATCCTACCAGTGTGCGGGCCGCAGGTTATCGTGAAGCTCTTTGGGGCGTCAAAGAAGAAAGTTTCGAACTCCAGCCATGAAACTGTATGGTCACCGACTACAGACTTATTGCCGAAACAACCATGATAGTATTTAGTATTATAGTTTCTTGAACCCTCTCTGCTGTACCAATATGTAGAGGGATTGCCGTCAATAAGAGCGAAGCCGCATTGTTCTTCTTCATCCCATCTGTCTGGTTCCTTTGAGTACCAATCCCAATCATATGCTGTCTGAATTGAGGCATGGCTTATCGGTGTGTGGCCAAACCATTCGCGAATGCTCTGGATGTGTTCTACCTGACTGTCGTAAAGACCGGTGAAGTGAGTCTTGTCGGCCTTCTTGGCCTTGTTATAGACATTCACAAGACTTTCAGCAGCACACTCCTCGTATTCGGGCAGGTAGGTGCGGCTATACAAGAACGTTCTGCCATTGTGTTCGACTGTCACTGTGACGGTCACCTCGTAAGCGGGCAGCATGTAGAAGCTAAAGTCACCGCCAGACAGTGCCATCGGCTCGATAAGGAAGTTGCTATCGCCACGTCCGAATACGCCAATCGGGTGGTTATTGACGGTGTCCACTTCAAACGTTACGCCAGCTTTGCCAGTCTTATTGGCATAGTTGTAGAGTGCATCGAAAGGAGCCTCTGTTATCGGGCGGTCACAAATTGCTCTTATCCCGTTTACAAAGTTGCTTTGGCTGCCCTTCAGACCCTGTGCCTTGCGATATCTTTCGGTACTGCCGAACTTCATGTCCTTGCGTACGCCGCAGACGGCAGTTACCTTATAGGTTGTTCCCTCAGGGAAGAGGTTGGGGTTCAGCTCCACCTCAATGCTGCTGGGGTCGAAGACGCATACCTTGCCCTGGAACGGCTTGGTGTCGGCGTTCCAATAATTTTCAAATAAGTGAATGTTTGCTCTACCCTTAAATGGGCTCCTATAGTTATCGGGGTATGCCAAGTTGTTATAATTGTGATATTTATCTACATCCAGATCTTCCCTTCTCCAGTCCACGCGGCCGTTCTTAACGATGAACATCTTCGGTGCGCTCTTGAGGTTCCAGACGCCCTCGCCGAGTGTTGAGCAGTTGCTGCTGCTGACCTTGAATGCGTCGGCCTTGATTGAAGGTGTACTGACGCCGGTGACGCTGCTGTTTGCAGTGATGGTGCCCTTGGTGTCGATGGTGCCGGTCAGGTCGAGATTGATATCTCCCTTGTAGCCGTCAAAGCCAGTAGTCTCCTTGCCGTAGTCAATGCCAAGCAGGTCGCAGCCGTTCTTGGCCAGGTCGAGGCCTGCGGAGAGAGCATCCAGCGGGTTGGGACTCATCATCTTCGTACCCAGGTCGTAGAGATTCTTCACGCTGTTGGCCTTGTCGAGTAATCCTTCAACGCCTGCAAAGATGCCATTCTCGGTGTTGGCAGACACCTTCTTCAGCTCCATACTGCCTGTTGCGCTAGCCTTCAGTAAGTTTGTCAGATCGACAAACTGCTTGAGGCCACACTTGGGTGAGAGGCTGAGCAGGGTCTCGTCGGTGCCGAAGAAATCGCTGATCTTGTTCTGCTCGCCGGGGTTGCGATAGACGGAGAGGTCGAGGTCGAAAGCCCACCAACCGGTCTGCAGTGCCTGTCCCTCGAGGCCTTTGCCTGGATTATAGGCTGCCCATGGGCTGACAGTCTGCGCCATCTCGTCGGGCTGATCGATTTCTTTCTTATTGATTTTGCGGTCCATCGGTAAACCATATCTAAATACGGCGTGCGAGCTGAGTGCATCGTGCATCTGCATCACCCACATGTGGTCGTTGGCATCGGTTTTGGCACAGTCGGGGATGTAAGTGAAAACGCGAAGGATGCCGGTGTACTTGTTGTAGAAACCGAGGAAGTTGCAGTTCTTCATGTTGCTGATGCCACAGAGGTTGAAAGCCAGTTCCCAGTCGCCGCCATTAGCCCAGACCTCGCCCCAGACATCGCTGGGAATGTGGGCGCAAGCGCTGGCTTGTTTGGAATTGGGGAGTGAAACATTACTGAACCCCTTCATCGTCTTTCCGTTGACAGTGATCTCGTCGTTGCCGCCGTCGTAGACGTAGATACCCACGTGATTGCGCCAGTTCTCAGCGGTGTAAGCGTCTGACGTTTCGCCGTTGGCGTCGGTGATTGGGAATTCGTTCACGTTGAAGCCTTCCACCGTGCTACGGGTAAGGCCACTGTTTTCCATCTCAGCCATCTGCTGGATGTCCTCCATCTGGATGTCGTCGCTACATGCTGTGAAAGCGAATGTTGTACCTGCGGTAAGGGTGCTCATGAGCGCCAGCTTTACCAAATTCTTCTTTGTTGTCATAACTGTAATTTTTTTAATTGTTTATACTTATTTATTATTTAATTCTCTTTTTTGTTTTTGGGGTTGCCCTTTTTGGGTTTCAGTTAGGGCGGAGACTGATGTAGTAAGCACTCAAGGTGCTGATTATTACGCCTTTATATTTTGTTTGTGTCAGTAAGTCAAAGAGCGATATCATTTCTGATTTCTGATGCAAAGTTACGGCGGCTTTCGGCTCATTCCAACTTTTTTCGCGTTTTTCGTCCGAGGTTGTTGCGACACAAGGGGGTATATTGTAACAACGAGCCGGAAACGTGACACAGTTGTCGCATGAAGGTGAATTCAGACAACAAAAAGCCCACCATGTCGATGGTGGGCTACTCTTTGATAACAAATATTTTATTGCAGGGGCGTCAACGGATAAACGATGTTGACAATGAAGATGTTGGCCGCAAGGATGATGATATTCATCAGCAGACCGATGCGCATAAAGTCGCTGAAGCGATAGCCGCCGGGGCCGTAGACCAGCATGTGGGTGGGCGAACCGATAGGTGTGGCGAAACTACTGCTGACACTCACCATGAGGGCGACGAGGAAGGGGAACGGCTCATAGCCCAACTTCTCGGCAGCATCGTACATAATGGGGAAGAACATGGCACCAGCAGCGGTGTTCGAGATGAACTCGGTAATGAAGGTGCCGACGAGGCAGACGGCGGTCATCACCACCAACGGGTTGGTGCCGCAGACGTCGAGGATGCCGTTGGCCATCCATTCGGCGATGCCCGTCTTCTGGATAGCGAGGCCTAGGACGGCACTGCCGGCGAAGACCATGAGGATTTCCCAGTTGATGGCCCGCATGGCCTGATCCATGCTGCAGCAGCGGCAGATGAGCATGGCGGCAGCAGCGAGGAAAGCACACTGCAGCAACGGCATGATGCCGAGGGCGGAGAGCGCCACCATGGCAATCATGATAATGGTGGATACGAGCGTTCCGCGTCCGATGTTGGGCACGTCGTCGGAGTCGAAGAAGTGGAGGTCCTTCGTCAGGGGAGAGGTCTCGGTTTTAAAGTTCTTCGGACATACCAACAGAAGTGTGTCGCCAGCCTGCAGCACCACCTTTCGCGGTGCCTCTTCGATACGCCCGCCATTTCGGGAGACAGCCGCCACGACCACATCGTTATCCTTCTCAAGCGAAGTGCTGCTGATGGACTTCCCAATCAGTTTGCTGCCAAAGTTGACGTATGCTGTACGCAACGGGCGGTCTTTGTCTATCTCGTGGACGGAAAAGACATGGCCGTAGTCAGTCGCCAACTGGTGTTCATTCGCCATCTCGAGGATTTCGTCTATCTGTCCGGCATAGATCAAATGGTCACCACCCATGATAGGCTCGTCCTCCACAACAGGCATCGGGATATTGTCGAAATGATACATCTTGATCAGGCTGCCGCCGCTAATGTTGAAGAGTCCGGCCTCGCCCAGCGTCTGGCCGATATAGGGATTGTCCGACGGCACCTGCAGTCCCACCGTGTAGTCGCCAGTCGATTCGAAGGCACTCTCAGGCGCCTTGCGGTCAGGCAGCAGACGGCGCATGGCAATGACCGACAGCACACCGACGACCAGGCAGAAAAGTCCGGGGACAGTCGGGGTTAGGATGTTCATGGCCTCGCCCGTCTTCTCCTCGTAGAGTCCGCTGATGATGAGGTTCGGCGGCGTACCAATGAGGGTACACACACCGCCCATGCCCGAGGCATAACTCAGGGGAATGAGCAGTTTTGAGGGCGACACGCCGAGTTTCTTGGCCCACATCTTGACGATGCCGACGAAGAGCGTCACCACCGTCGTGTTGCTGAGAAACGAACTGAGCGCAGCCACAGGCAGCATCAGTCGTGTCACCGCCTTTGAGTAACTCTTGGGCGTACCGAGCAGATTCTTCACAATCCATTGCAGCACGCCGGTATGCGTCAGGCCAGCGACAACCACGAACAGCACGCCGACGGTGACAACCGATGTGCCGCTGAAACCAGAGAAGGCATCCTTCGCATCGAGCACACCCGTGACGTAGAGCACGCCAATGGCCCCGAGGAACACCAGGTCACTGCGCCACTTGGTAAACAACAGAATAGTAAACATGCCCAGCACCGTCACAATGGTGATCCAGGCGTCAACACCAAAACCTAAAACAACAAATGAGTCCATATTTATTCATTTAGAAACAATTCGTCTTCTGACAATCTCTCACTTAATCGCGACCTTATTCATAGAGTTCCTTGCCACGGTATTATAAAAACGCCACAAAGATACAGAATTTAAATGAAACAAGACACAGAAATCCCTTTTTTTTCATTTCTAACCGGATAAACATAGAACTGGAGCGTGAAGACATCTTCAAGCCATTCCTTGAGATTCGCGACCTCACCACTGGCGACGGCCTCGGACTCCCCATCTGCAAACAGATGGCCCTGAAGATGAACGGTGACCTCGACATCGATCCCAAGTTCACCAAGGGCACCCGATTCGTCCTCGACCTCCACGCATAATCAATGCGGGAAGGCGATATCATAGTCTTCCTTGTTTGTGATTGCTTAGGGCCCGCAGAGATGCGAGCCCTAAACATTTCCGTGACCGCAATCCAGACATTGCAAAATCGGGGGTGCGTTTATAAGTATATATACTTAATGGTCGTTCTGATGCCTTGCACGAGTGATGGAGAGGCCTTGTACGACAGTAAGGAATGCCTCCTATAGGGGTATAACAGGCATTTCCTACTGTGTTAGAAGGCG
>Ga0256404_1010818_pt1 | contig 12477 bp, 17 predicted proteins | sample RumenRJG_01DNA_FD_185990 | JGI IMG/M metagenome (GOLD analysis project Ga0256404, IMG submission 185990) | Bovine rumen microbial communities from Lethbridge, Alberta, Canada - RJG_01 | ecosystem: Host-associated > Mammals > Digestive system > Stomach > Rumen | place: Canada: Alberta | collected...
GTCATGATAGAAAAGTCGCAGTGGTTCGCTTGGAACATCTTATATGCGTTCTGCGTGTCGCACATATCCACTACGGTGATGGCGCGGTCCGTGACGTTTGAGCAAGCGTCAGGGCTACCAAAAACTAGCTGTCCGTGTGTCTCGTCGCTACCCGGTGTGCCGTTATTGGCTAGCTCCGCGAGCTCTTTCATGTTCGCAAAAACGATAGTTGCCGAGAAGCTGTTGCCCTCGGTCGTGCCTTTGTCGTAGGTGAATGTGCCAGCTGCGGTCTCGTCATCGTATGTCTGCGGTGTCGCCGAGAATGTGATGCCGTCGCTAGTAAAGCGTGTTGGCTTAAGAACAACGGTGCTTTCCGTGTCGATGGTTTTGCCGTCCGCTTTGTATTTGGCGATATACATCATAGGCCGGTAAAATTGCCTGCGTGCCATGTGTCAACTCCTTTCGTTAAAAGTTATAGATATTGTTATTGTCTTTAGTATTCTGCCGTTTTCGTCCACGCCCTGATTCTGCTGAGCGCCTGTATGCTCTATCTTTATGACGTCATAGCTTATGGTTTCGTCTGGCTGGCTAGCGTCGAGCTCGTGCGGGTTAATGCTGAGTTGGCAGATATCCTGCGCGTCGCCTCTTACCCAGTTGACTACGTCTCGGAGCCTCATTTCGGTTGTGAGCTTGTTGGCATATCTTGCGTATATGTCAAGGCTGATGGTTTGCTGGCTTTCGTCTGAGCCTGCATCCCCGCGGGTCACTACCCAAACACCCTCCGCGCTCGGGCTTTGCGGTAGCTCTTCCCAGAATAGGTCTTTATCTACCGTGCCGAGTCCTGAGCGTTGCATTTCCATTATGAAGGCGGGCACTATCATTGGAACTTCTCCTCTAACATTAGGCGGTAGTGCTCTACCTGCCCCGTGCGGTAATTCTCCGCGGTGGTTACGCCAGAGACGCGGTACAGCTTGCCGTTAATAGTGACCGTGTCGCCTATCATCTCGCCCACATCTGGCGTTATGAACTGCTCGTCGGGGTGGACATTGAGCGTCGGCGCTCCTACTTCGTCGGGGGCTGCGGTCGGGACGTCTGAGCTGTTTCGGGGCTTCCATACCCCCTCGCTCGTGTAGTCTCGGCTAGATTGCCCGCCCGTCCACGTATCGCTCGTATTCATCTGGTGATATACATATGGCGTCTGTTTGAAATTCGTGAAAATATTCATGCTAGGCGCTCCGATTCTCCCGATAGTAGTCTGGGGTCCACAGTGGGTTATGCCCGCCACTCACAATATCGCCGTCCTTGTAGGCGCACTTGTTGCTAGCGCCGTTGAGGATATCCGCATATTTGGCGCGGAGCCTTACTAGGTAATTAGCCTCGGCGTCGCTACTTTTGCTGTAGCTGTAATTCTCGGCGGTCTCGCTCTCTATGCCGTCGCTCTGCGGGTTGTTGGTCGCTGTCCATACGAACAAGTCGGCTAGCACTGGCGCGAGCTCCGCGGGTAGGCTGTCAAGGGTGAGCTCGGGGCTACAGAGCATACCCTGTAGCCTCGATAGCGCGATATTGGCCAAGGTCGCGAAGTCGGCTTCGCTTAAATTGCTAGCGTCGTAACTAGTTAATAGTTTGATTGCGTCCTTGGTTATCTGCATGCTCTACTCCTTTAGGCGGCTGCCTCTTTTAGACCAGCGGCTACCTTGCGCCCCGATAGTGAACCGCCGACATAGCGGACTACTTCCATGACGTCTTGGTTGTGGCTAATGTCAAAGTCGGTAAATACACGGCCCGTCTGGTCGCCGTTAAGCGTGTAGCTCTGGTCTTCATAGGCAATGCCCTTGAAGTTGGCCTTGTAGTCAGCGCTGACCATTTCATCAAGCTCGAACACGCGGGTATTCGGGAAGATAGTCTCGATAGGCGTGCCTGGAGCAAACAGTGGGGTTCCGAGTTTGCTCTCTTCGGTCAAAATTTGTGTGACCATGCCGTATGGCAAAACAAGGACGCGGGTGCGGTTGGTGCGGACTGCGTCTAGCAAACGGCGGTAGCTCTTGTATAGGCTCTCGTCATCAGCTGCGGTTACCTGTGTCGCTACGGCTGCGGCATACTTATTGCTCTCTGGGGTTGCGCTAGCTGTGATATCTGCAGCCATGCTGTATAGGCCCTTGGTGCCGTCAAACACGCGATAATCTGGACTGCCCGAGCTTCGGCCGTCGCCTAGGATTGCGCCCACAACAATTTCGTTAGCTACACGGGATGCTAGCTCTTCTGTGCGGAACTGCAAAATTTCGCCTGTGGTGTCGTCTACGATTGACTCAAGGTCGAGCGGTAGCATTTTGTAAATGCCCTTGACGCGGGTTGTGCGGTTGACTAATGTCAAGTTCTGTTGCGCTTTGGCTTCGCCCTTCTTATGACCCTTAGCGCGGATGTCTTCACCCTCGCCTGTGAAGGCGTTCAGGTCTAGCATACGAGCGCGGCTGTTGCGGAAGGTCGACAAAATGCTGTCGGCGTCTGTCCAGGTCTTAAATAGGACCTGCTCAATGCTGGTCGGTAGCATGTCACCATTAATACCGTTAGCCTTTAGGTTCTGGCTCCACGCATTCATCGCGAGCTCCGAATTGCCCCGATAGCTAACAATGCACTTTGCGAAGTCGTGCATTGCGCGGGCGCTCTTTAGGTATCCGCTGTTGTCGGTTGTGTTAGTAATAACTTGTTTCACTGTTTCCTCCTTTGCCTCGGCCTCGCGCTCGTTGCGCTGGACGGTAATGAAGTTATTGACCGTGTGCGCGTTGGTCGCTGGCTCCACCGGCTTATCTTCGGTTGGCTCTTCGCCCCCGTCGGTTAGTTCTTCGGCGCTGGTGTCTGTGACCGCGTCGACAGCCGCCTTGATGCCATTTAATAGGTCATCGGCTTCGTCTCTGGTGAGTTTGTTCTGTTGAACAAAGTTTGCCATGTCCTCTCTCCTCTCGTTAACTGCTGTCAGTTTCGTTTTTTCGTCGTTCCCGAGCCACACGGCGGATATCTCGAGTAGCTGGGCGTTGTGGATAATACCGCTTTCGTCTGGCTCCTCCTGGAAGCCTACGGTGATACTGAACGTATCCAGCATGTCGTCTTTAGCGAGCGCTAGTAGGTTGTTGCCTGTCTCGGTTTGGGCTAATTTTGCCTTTGCCATGAGGCCCTCGGCTGTTAGCCATAGGTTGCGTATCTGCCCCGCCTTGTGGTCGATTGACCAGCTGTGGTCGGTCAGTAGCGCCACATAGTTTTTGGTGTCGCCCTCGGCTAAATTCTTGACTAGCACTAGCTCGCCTGTGTCTGGGTCGCGAACTGTTAGCGTGTCTAGGTCCACAGTCGTTCCGTCCGCCATACGTTTTCCTGTGTTGGCCAAAAACGTAATTTCGCGGGCTTCACCCGAGCCTATCTGCGCTGAGTATTTTTGCAGTAGCTGTTTCTTATTCATGTACTTTTACCTCCGAACGTTCTGTCTTGTGCGGTTCGGCGGTCTTTGAGTTGACCTTTGCCGGTTGCTCCGACAAATCCGTTCTGTCTATATGATAGCATACCGCCCCGCTTAATGTACTAGTAAACGTAATATTGTAAACGTTGTTAGTTTTACAGTTACCGCATTTAATAGTTAGGTTGTCGGTATTGCTAGTGGCTTTGCCTAGCCAGCGCCCGCATTTCTTGCATCGTAAATCTATCTCCACTTTAGCCTCCTATTTAAAATATTGCGTTAGGTCCCCGCGCGCTACGTCTTCGGCTGCGCGGGCTAGATACTTTGTGGTGCCTGGGTGCAAGTGGTTAACCTCATGGCGTAATAGCGCATAGTCTACCCGTGACGAGCCGAATGTGACCTCGGCGCCATCTCTAGTGGCTGTTATACGGGCTGAGTTGCGCAAGGCTCCAGTTAAAACTGGCGCGTTAAACTGCGCCTTGGCTTGCACGTCCGCCATCATGTTGAGACACCCCGCGCGCCATATCTGGATAAACATTTTGCTCGGGTGCTCGCCCTTCCACTGGATACCGCCCGCCATTATTTCGCCTCAAATTCAGGGGTAAAGTAGCATCGGCAATTAGCATGCGCGTCGGGCACGTCTAGTGGTTGGAAGTCCACGACATAGTCCCGCCCGTCGGTCTCGATAACGTCGCCGAGCTGTGCGAATGCGTCTCGTATTGGTACTTTTTTGCCCTCCATCTTTCGGCAAAATGCGCACGTGTTCGCGTCGTCGGTGCAATGCCAGATTTTATAGGCTTGTAGGTCGTTCGCGTCGGCGAGTGCCTGCACGGCTTGTAATTGCCCGAAACGCTCGCTATTCACTATCTCGTTACGCGCCATCATGTCCGCCTTCTTCTGGTCATTAACAACGGTATTTATTAGCTCGCTCGTCTGCCTCGCCGTGAGTCCGTCCGCCTCCGCTTGGATAAGTAGCTGTTGGATTTTATCGCCCATAGCTTGGTCATGCGTCCTAGTCACGGCTATGAGCCTACGCCACCAGTTCGGGTCGTCAATAGCCGTCGGTATCTTCTCGGGCTTCTCGAGCTTAAACTCTTTAGCTACGGCTTTTATCATAGTGCCTTGCGCCGTTATGGCTAGCGGTTCCAATATCGCCCGTAATTGGTCGGCGAATGCGTTGACTTCCTCGTCGGTTAACTGATATGCGTTAGCGCTGGTGCCGTTCTGTATCGATTTGGCTATGCGCCTATTTTCGGCAATGATAGCCTTGACGAGCTTCTGGCGCGGTGTTAGCTTGTCGCCCTGATATCTGCGGTTCGCGTCTACCATCGGGCGGTCAATGTTCACTGGCTGGCTCTTATGCGCTAGCTGTAGGCTGGCGCCATCGTCTTTGGCTAGGGTCAAGCGCGCCCATTCCTCGCCAAGTCCTAGGGCCTTGGCTGCGTCGGCTGGCTTTGCCCCAGCGTTGACGAGCTTTATCATGGCATCGGCTTTGACGCTGTAGGTATCAGCCTTGACCTTCTCGGCATCGGCGAGTGCGGGGACGTCATAGTCATATGATAGCGTCCACGTTATCTCGTCTTTACAGACCCGCGCGAGCTCATGCATGAAACGGCTCCACGTTCGCCTGAGTTGGTAGTCCACCTTGCGGGCCAGGTTGCGGTCGCTCACCTGCGCGTTGTTATAGGTTGCTGTTGAGTCATTCCCGCGGGCAATGGCGGGCACGCCATAGGCGCTGTCCTTCTTGCTTTGGGTCTTGTCTATGAGCTCGCCGAGCGTTAGGTCTTTGTTAGTGGTGCCAAAACTGACCCATTCAATGCTGGCTGTTTTCATGGGGTTGCCCTGCTCGTCCGTCGGGCGGTAGGCGTATTGATAGTTAAAGTGTCCACGGCTCCCGCGTCTATGGACGCGCTCGAGCTTGTCCACCGCGCTCTTGAATTGCTCTTGGCTGTTAGCGGTTATGATGAACATACCGTCGGGCTTGGCGCCATTTTGGAAGAAGCCCGCCTGATAGGCGGCGATGTAGTCCTCAATAGTCGCCCATTTCTTGCTCGCTTGCGCAGGGCTGACTCCTACGCCGTAGGCATCGGTTGACATTGAGTAGTAAAACTCCATCACGGTATCGGGCGTTAACTGCCTCATTTCGCCGTCGCTATCCGTATACTGATACACTATCCGCCCTCCGCCTAGGTCCATACGGGCGCTCGGGGGCAAGAATATGTAGCCCTTAATATTCCAGCTGTAGTGCTCCTCGCCCGGGTTCCACATGACGGCTACTAGGGCGCGGGGCTGGCTCAATATGCTACTGATGAGATAATCCGCGAAATCGTAAAAGCCCATATTATCGTTAGGCGCGAATAGCTTCTGTATGGCTAGCGGTTGAGTCGTTAGGCGTCTGCCGTCTTTATTTATGGCATACGGGACTACCGCCGAGAACTGCTCGGCAATAGGTCTAATATCGCTAAAATTAGCTTTGTAGTCGTCGAGTTCATATGCGCTAATAAAGCTTAACGGCTGGTTGGCTGGCTGTGCATATTGCATAGCGCCGCCGTTTGCGCTGTGCCTTCGAGCCAAAAAGGAGAATATGCCCATATGCTTATTATACATGCCCCATTGTATTTTTAGCTATTATGTGGTATTTACCACCACTCTATTTTTTGCTTTTCCTTTGGCTCGTAATAGCAGAGTAGCAAGGCGTCTGCTAGGTCGGGGCTTCTGTTGCCCGCGGCCTTAAAGGCGCTCTTCTGTTCGACAATGCGCCTGCCTCGCTGGTCAAAACTCCAGCTCCGCTGGCTGAGCTCGCTGACTAATTCTTGCCTATGGTCTAACAAGCCCTCAAGCCCTACGGCGGGCAGTATCTTCTGAAAGTCAAACCACATTTCACTGGCTGCGTTCGGATAACGGTCGGGGTCTTTGGCGCTCTGGGCAAAATTAACGGGCGCCACGTCTAGCCCCTCCGCTTGGCATAGGTCTACTAGCCCTCCGCCGACACCAGTCTCGTCTATCTTTATCCGCGGGGCGTCCATACCGCGGGTAAATTCCTTTAATAGCTTTGCCTGCTCCGTTAGGCTCTTATGTTGCCATACCTCGAGGCTCGTCGCCTTCAGTCCTTTGCGGGCGACAAACACGGTTCTATCGCGCCCGAAGCGCGCCACGTCCACGCCTACCTCCCACGCCCCGCTATCGTCGCCGTCGCGGTCGAATGCCGATACTAACTCGTCGCGATTTAGTATCGCATTGTCTACTTGGCTGAGTGGCTCGCCGAGCCATACCCACGCATAGTCGGTGGTCCCCTTGGCGCTCTCGCGAAGGTCTATCATCTCCTGGGGCTGGAGTCCGTATCGGTCGAGCGTTAGCGGGTCTAGGTATTTAACTAGCGTCCGCGGGGGCGGTGTCTCGGTGAAAAAGGTGTATACGGGGTCGTTATCCGTGAAGCGGTTCATTGTGAATATGAGCCTGCTACCAGGCTTGCGGACTGTCGGTATTAATGCCATGAGGCTTTTATGGCTGAGGCTCTGCGCCTCTTCTACCCATACCTCATCCACGCCTGTATAGCTTTGGACCTTTGTCGGGTTGTCCTTGAGACCTATGAAGCTCCACTCACTGCCTGTTATCGTGCATATTAGCTTGTCGCGCTGTGCCTCAAAATACCGCCCCCAGCCGTATTCCTCAATTAGACTTTCAAGCTGTGTTTTGACTGACTTCTCGATGCTCTTCTGAATTTCGCGGGCATCAAGGAAGCGCATTTTATGCGACATACCGCGCGTTAGCTGGCTCAGGGCTACGGCGTATGACTTGCCCGTTGACCTGCCGCTGAAATAGATAAGGTAGCGGTATTTATCGCCATATAGGTCTATGAACTCTGGCAAAACGTTCGCATGTATTATCTCGCCTTGCATACTACTATTTTAACCGCTGGAGCTCGTCTATATCTCGCCGTATCTCGGTCATCTCGCGGTTGTCGCTTATGTACGAGGTGACCCCGCCTATTATCGCGGCTGCGAGTACTACTATAACGGCTAATATTAGATAGTCGCTCGCCTTGCTCTTAAAGCGCGCGCTGAAGCTCTGCCTGTTTTGCTCGGCTACCGCTTGCTGTTTGTCTATCCACTCCCCGTGCCTCTTGACGTCGCTCTCGAGGCGTTCCATCCGCTGGGCGAAATTATGCAGGTCGTCGCGCGTCACCATTTTGCCGTCTATCCTCTGTTCAAGCCCCGCTATCCGCTCGTCCATTGCCTGTATACGGCTGGCCAATATGGCGAGTAACTGGTTTGTGTCGAGGTCTTCGAACTCTAAATTGCCGTTGCTGTCTATTTTGGCGCGGGGGGTTGTATCGGCTTTCATATCGTTTTAATTATAACCACATTGCGCTAAAATGTGGCTATGAATGGTATCAATGCAAAACGTATCGCCTCTATCGTTGCGGGCGTGCTGTCTGCCCTCGGGCTGGCATATTCGGGGCTAGCGCAAATCTGGCACTTACCCTTGGCTAGTGAGGTAAATCAGTCCATAGGCGTAATAGTTCAGCTAATATCCGCCGTGCTCGCGGCTTTCACGGGAAAATCCATAGCTGACGATAACAAGGGCTAGGATACCTGCTAGAATCAAAATAGCCCCGGTATTCTCGCACCGGGGCTTATTAGTTAGCTGGTAAATGGCGCAGGGCGCTCTTGGATAACTCTACGCGCTCGGCAAGCTCGGCGCATTGTTTATCCGATAGGTTGGCGCGGTCGGTAGAATATACCTTGGCGCTGTGCCCGCCTTGGCATACTATCCAGCAATTTTTGCCCGCTAATACGGCTACGTCATCGCTTGGGTTTATCGGCTTTGCTACCGCTCGCCCCGCATGATACCACTGCCCGCCTGTTGGCAGTTTGAGCGCTTTGAGGCGCCATATGAGCTCACTTTTGGCGTCAGTTGGTCTATTTATCATCTTTCTTACTAGTCGCGCTCTTAACGGGCTTTAGGACCTTTATTTCGATAGCTGACGGCTTGACGTCTGCCGTAATGTCTTGCGTTTGCTTCGGCAGTCCATAGACTTGGTTCAGCTGTGACTCTATGACCTTCCAGTCGCCTTTAATTATCCACTTTGCCAGTTGTCGCTCAAACATCGGGGCGTCTGCGTCACGGATAATAACTCGGAGCTCGTCCTCGTCGAGCTTCATCATTTGCTCGAGCTTGTAGCGTGGCGTGTCTTCTCTGCGCCAAAAGCCGCGCCCGCGCTTGTTTCCATCGGGCTGACCGAACTGCCTGTTTTTGGGCGGTTTTTTGTAGCCTACCTCATAACTCCCTGTCTTTTGCGAATTAGCCATAACTCAAGCGCTCCTTTCTGGTCCTACTTGGTACCTTCTTGCCATCCGTCTTCGTCGCCGTTGTTCACGAACTTCCAGTATCGCTTGCGTATGACGTCGCAATAGTGGCGGTCAATCTCTGCCGTGTAGCAAACGCGTCCCGTCTGCTCACATGCTAGTAGCGTTGAGCCACTACCGCCGAATGGGTCTAGGACAATCTCGCCAGTGCGTGAGCTGTTCTTAATTAAATAAGCTAGTAGCGCTATCGGTTTCATCGTCGGGTGTTCTCGACTAGCGCTTGGCCTCGCGAACTTTAGAGCGGTTGTCGGTACCGCGTTGTTGTCAAGTATGTCTTTCAGCATGGCGACCGCATCCGCCTTTGACATAGCGTCATAGTCTATCTCTTTGTCGAGTATCGTGTCTTGTGAACGACTACCACACCAATAATGAGGAGCGCCATCCTTCCAGCCATATAGGCACGGTTCATGGCGCCGCCGGTAGTCCCCCCATCCCATCACCATTGCGTTTTTGACCCAGATGAGCGTGCTACGTATGCGGTATTTACTCATAATAGCATCCATAAACGCCCGCATATTATCGCCCGGATCTGAGAATATATAATACACCCCGCCACCCTTTATAAATGGGTCTGCAACGGATAGGAAGTCGCATAGGAACTCGCGCAGTTCATCTAGCGAGCCGATTTTATCGTTGTCAATCGTCAGGCGCTCTTTCGTTCTGCCGTGGTAGTCTACGCCATAGGGCGGGTCTGTCAACAATAAATCAGCGACTTTATCGCCCATAAGCTTTGCCATAATATCCGACTTGGTGCAATCGCCGCATATCAGTTTATGGTTGCCCAGCGAGTATACTCTGCCAGCTTGGCTGTCTGGCTCGCCGGCTACTTCTGGAACGTCGACTTCCTCGACTTCTTGGTCGACATTCTCGGGTTCTGGTATGTCCAGCCCCCACTCGTCTAGCTGTTCAGTGTCCCACTCATTGGCTAGCGCGTCCCAGTCCCAGTCGCCGAATGCTACGTTATCCTTAATGATAAATTCGCGTTTCTGCTCGTCTGTGAGCCCCGATACCTTGACCACCTCCGCTTGCTTATATCCTAGCTGTTGCATGGCTCGATAGCGCATGTTGCCGCCTAAAATTGTGTTATTTTCGTCAACAACTATCGGGCGGAGCTCGGTCATCTCGGGGAATTCTTCAATGCTCTTGACCAGTTTGTCAAGCTGGCGCTTGTTTATGGTTCTCGGGTTCTTATCGTTCAACTTGATATCGTTTAAGTTTAGCTGTATTATCTCGCGTTTCATGACCCTATTTTAGCATTGTTGTTAATCGATAATCTCCCAAAGCGGGCCAATTGAGCCGTCCTTGCGAATACCCTGCTCTGAGTATTGGTTCCAGTTCTTGACAAAATTCAAGTCGAATACTTGCCGGCGAAGTAGCGCCTTTTGCTGCGCTAGCTCATCCGAATCATCGATATTGTAGGCTATCGCATCAATAATCGTGTTGCCCTTATCTGTCAAGCCGTGAGTGTTTTGTAATATCATCTCATCAACCGCATTTTTGTATGCGAACCGCCATGACGCCGAACCTTTGAGAAGCCCTCTCAAGCCTTCCAAATTGTCGCGCTCGGTCCATTCAAGGGCTTTGCCTTCCTTTGCATCGTAAATCTTCATATATCCTCCTTTATGCTCTTAACTTTCTACATAATTATATTATCACACGTTAATGGCACAATCAAGCCCCCGAAGGGGCTTTTTCGTTGTGTTATTTACTAGCGCTTAAATCACGGATGGCTTGGTCGATAATGTCGATTTTTTGCGCCGTCTTGATTTGGTGCTGTAAATGCTTGTTGAGCCTTTTTAGTGCCTTGACCTCGTCGCGGAGCCGTTTCGCGTCGTCTAGGGCCTGGCTACGCTCGGCGAGCCTCTTGGCTATTTGGAGCCTATTGTTGGCGATTTTGGTCTTAATGTTGTTAGTCTTGCTGTTAGTGTTAGTATTGTTGTTCATTGTAGTTTTTCCTTTCTGTTTTTTAACTTACTACATTGTTAGTCTATCACACGCTAACGCCATTGTCAAGTGATATTATTAACTTTATGAAAATATTACAACGGGCGCTCAAACTAATAATGCATATTGTCCTTGTAGGTGTAGCTCTCGGTCTGATACTAGCAGTAGCCGGCGTGGTTGCCGGCTACTCAATGCTAGGCTTCTTTTACTGGGTCGGATAGGGCTACTGCTTGAGGTAGCTCTGGACTATCTCCATGGCCTCATTGGCTCCGTGGGCTACATAGCCCGCTACCCCTGCTTTAGCTAGGGCGTCGAGCCAGTCCTGTTGCTCTTGGCTGACCTTTCCGCCTTTTAGGCGCTTCATCTCGATAGCAATGAGCTTGCCCTTGACTATTAAGAGGTAGTCTGGAAAGCCCTTGCTCTGTCCTATGTGTTTGAGCTGTGCGCCTCTGATAGCGCCCTGCCTGCCCCCGATTTGGCTCTCATTTCCTATGTGCGTATGCCGTATATGGTTTAGCTCCAGCCACTGGTGAAATACTTGGCATTCCTGATATTCGCTCGGATTCATGCTCCTATCATACCAGCGCCAGCACAAACACTATAACAAGGGCTATCCATATGAGCTTGCCCGTCTCTATCTCGTCGCCCGTTAATAGCTCCGTGAAGAGATTCGCAAGGGAAACGGTTAGAAATAGCCCTACATAGCCCATACCTCGCTCCTATTTCCCGATAGATTCGAAATATATCCGGAAGCGCGCAAGCCTTGACGCCCCGCGCTTCGTGCTCCCGCTATTTTTATGAACCATCCTATGCCCCTAGACATTACCCCTGCGCCGTTTGCTCGCGTGCCTTGGCCCAACGCTTGGCTGCGCCTAGTTTGCCCATTTCGCTCGCCATCTCGGGGTGGGCGCTGTAGCCTTTGCCGGCGTGCCCTTTCTTGCCACCTGCGCGTCCGTTCTCGCGCATGATTTCGACAATTGGCTTGCCCATTCGGCGCTCCATCGTTGCCTTCCACTTTTCGTATTGCCTCTGCGCCTCGGCGCTCCTCTGCTTTTCCATTCGTTCTCCTTTCTTTGACCTCCAGCCACTACTCGCAATGTGGTTGCCTGGTCGTTGCCCGCCGGCCTCTCGGCCATGGCTCCCGGTGCTCGGATAATTAATTGGGTTTTGGGGTTGGCAAGAGACCATCCTCGCCCGGTTTGGCGGCACAACATAATTATTAATTGTCAATTGTTAAATTTCTGGGATATCGTCCGCCGTTATCGGTGCGGTCATATCCTCGGCAGAACTATCGTTATCCTGCTTACGCTCCATTATAGCCTCAATGAGCTTGCTCGCCTTACTTATGGTTAGCGGGGCATTATGCTTGAGGACCGCGTCTGCGCTGGCTCCGAGCATCTGCCGAATCATGGCAATTTGCTTATCCGTCGCGGGGCGCTCGGTGTAGGGCTTTGCTGCCTTCTCGCGTCCCATAACGCCAGCCGTCTCCACGTTTTTGTCGTCGTCAACGGCTAGCCCGAGCGCTAGTTGCGCCGTGTAACGCCGTGCATATGTCAGTGCGCTGCCGTATGCCTGGCATGCGTTCATACCGGGGCTTTTAAAGTCGGTTATGACCTCGGCGCCGAGTAGCCATTCGCCCGCGCTCTCGTATTCGATAAATTGCCGTCCGTCTATGACCTTGAGGCGCATCTTTGGCAGTGCGTGCCCTTCCTTGACGATATCGCTGAGGCTCGCATAGCTGAA
>Ga0256404_1010819_pt1 | contig 12475 bp, 13 predicted proteins | sample RumenRJG_01DNA_FD_185990 | JGI IMG/M metagenome (GOLD analysis project Ga0256404, IMG submission 185990) | Bovine rumen microbial communities from Lethbridge, Alberta, Canada - RJG_01 | ecosystem: Host-associated > Mammals > Digestive system > Stomach > Rumen | place: Canada: Alberta | collected...
TACCTCTCTACTTTAACATATTTTCGCATAAATCTTTGAAAGTTGTATAATGGAAACAGAGGGTTAACTATCATGAAACAACAATTAACAGTAAAAAATCCGCAGGATGGTGTCGTCCTGCACGGAAATCTTTTTTACGAGGACACAAAGGCGAAAGGACTCATTCTGCTTTTGCACGGCATGGCCGAACATAAGGAACGTTACGACTATGTCATCGCCGCTTTAAACAAGGCCGGATATGCGGTTCTCTCCACGGATGAGAGAGGACACGGGGAAAGCGCCGTTGTGAAAGGGTACTTCGGCAAGGAAAACGGCTGGTATCTCAATGTGCAGGATCAGCATGCCTTAGTGGAAGAGGCCAGAAAGATCGTGGATGCACCGCTGATTCTGTTCGGTCACTCCATGGGAACACTGGTGGCCAGAAGCTTTTTAAAGCGCTATGAGAACGAAATCACCAAAGTCGTTCTGACGGGTACGCCAAGCAACAATAAGGCGGTCGGCGTCGCCATCGGCCTCTGCAACATGATCAAGGCATTCAAGGGAGAGGAATACCGCAGCCCGTTACTCAATAATCTGTGCTTCGGTGCCTTCAATAAAGCCGTTAAGAATCCGAAGACGGATTATGACTGGCTGAGTGTCAATGAGGAAAACGTTAAGAAATATATTGCCGATGAGGACTGCGGCTATACCTTTACGGTACTGGGCTTTAAGGATATGTTCGGCGGCATGAAGGATGTCTACGGACTGGACGGGTGGAATGTGAAGAAGCCGGATCTGCCGATTCATTTCTACAGCGGTTCCGAAGACCCGTGCATGACCAATCTGGACGGCTTGAAGGAAGCGGTGGAGATCTTAAAGAAGCAGGGCTATCACGATGTGGACTACACGCTTTATAACGGCTACCGCCATGAGATCTTAAACGAAGAGATTCGCGATCAGGTCATTGCGGATATCGTGAATTTCCTGAATGCATAGATCCAAAAAGGAAAAACTTGTCAAAGGGAAGCATTCCGATTTATAATATTTAAGTTAAAAAACGATATAAGGAGAGTTATTTATGGGACGTGCACATGAAGTCAGAGCTGCCTCGATGGCAAAAACGGCAGCAATCAAAACCAAAGTTTATTCAAGATACGGCAAAGAAATTTATATTGCTGCGAAAAACGGTGTGCCTGATCCGGAAATGAACCTGACTCTGAAACATAAGATTGCGGAAGCAAAAGCCAACCAGGTTCCTGCAGACGTTATTAAGAGAGCAATCGAAAAGGCCAAAGGCGGCTCTGCGGAAAGCTATGACGATGTACAGTATGAAGGATTCGGACCGAACGGTTCCACATTCATCGTCCAGTGCTTAACGGACAATACGAACCGCTGCTTCACGGAAGTCAGAAACTGTTTCAACAAATGCGGGTTCAATATCGGTCAGAAAGGTTCCGTCAGTTATTTATATGAAACCAGCGGAGTTCTCATTTTCGACTATGAAGATGAAGAAGGCATGCTGGATGCGCTGATCATGGCAGATGTTGATGTGAAGGATCTGACTGTGGAAGACGGAATCATGACGGTTTACACTGCACCGGCCGACCTCAACAAGGCTAAGGAAGCTATCGATGAACTGATTCCGAACTGCGAATACGCAACATGTGAAATTCAGATGCTGCCGAACGACTATGTGGATTTAGGCGATGAGGAATACGAAAAATTCGAACGCTTCATCAAGCTGACAGATGCCTGCGAAGACATCCAGCACCTCTACCACAACGTTAACATCAGAGAGTAAAAATGACAGAAAATGACCCGATGGGTCATTTTTTTTGTTGATTGAGCAATTCTGTAATCGCTTACATTTATTTAGTGTTATGATAAAGTTTAAGGAAAATCACCTTAACATATTACAAGAGGGGGAAACGTTATGAGTGAACATCATGTTTTACTGGTTTGCGGATCCGGTGCTTCCAGCGGTTTTCTGGCAGCGAATATCCGTAAAGCGGCCGCGAATCGCGATCTGCCGATTGAAATCATCGCCAGAAGCGAAAGCGCACTGGAAGACTATCTGAAGGAAATCGACTGTCTGATGGTCGGGCCACACATGGCCAATATGTATGAAGAGTTGGTCCATGAATGCGAAGGCTATCCGATCAAGGTTCAGATCATTGACCGCACGGTGTATTCCCACTTGGACGGGGAAGGTGCACTGAACCAGATTCTTGCGCTCTTTGATGAATAGTAATATGGGAAGAAGCGAAGACGATATCATTCAGCAGGCCATGGCCATTATCCTGAATTCCGGGGATGCCCGAAACTATGCGTCGCAGGCAATGGACGCCATCGTGGAAGAAGATTTTGCGAAGGCGGAAGCATTGCTGAAAGAAGCGGATGAAGTGCAGAAGGAAGCGCACCGCATCCAGACGGAAATGATTCAGGGCGATATTCGCGGGGGAGACGAAAAAATGGGCTACAGCCTTCTCTTTGCGCACGCCCAGGATACGCTGATGAGTATTCAGGTCGAAATCAATATGACCAAGAATTTCCTAAAGTACGCCAAAAAGCACACGGAGAAATAATCCGCCGGCAAACAAATCAAGTGAAAAACTTCAGAGTGATCTGAAGTTTTTTTCTTAACACTTTCTTAACACCAGGCGTTGAAAACTCCCATGGATTCCTAACAGCCGTCTCACATATGATGAAATCAGAAAAGAAGATTTTCTTTACGGAGGAAAGAAAATGAAGGATTTTGAAGGAAAGGTTCTGAAAATCTACTATGACAATGTGCAGGGATGGGTTACCGGAACCGGTTATTTCATCAAAAAGGAAGGTGTTTTCTTTGTGATTCGGGAAAACGTCAGCAACAAGATCAAATACATCAATGAAGCTTACATCAAGTCCATTGAGATCGTGGGAGAAGTCTATGAGCAATAATATCAATTCCATCGTGGTTGGCGCCGGAAGACTCGGCTCCAATATCGCCAAGCACCTTTACAAGCAGAATCTGAACGTGTTGTTGGTTGATAAGAACAAGACAAAGGCTGCCAATGTGGTGGATTATGGCGGTTTTCTGGAAGTCGGAGACGCCACGGATCTGACCTTTCTGGAAGAGAACGGCATCAATGAAGTGAAACGGGCCGTCTTTGTGACCGACGACGACAGCACCAATATCTTCTTGGGGGATATTGCCTGCTATTTATACAATATCGAGGAAATCTATATCCGTTTAAAGGATTCCCGCAAACGCAAGATCGTCAATCCGCGGATCCGCTGCATTGCACCGTTTGATCTGTCGCTGGATGATTTTGCCAAACAGATGAAGGAGGAAGGCTAGGATGAAGATCGTGATTACAGACGGCGAACATGAAGCCGATTACATCATCAAAACCTACAAGGACAGAAACAACGATCTCATCGTGATCAACCGCGATGAGGAGATCTGCCGCTACCTGAGTCTGAACAATGACATTCCGGTCATGCTGGGACGCTCCACACGCGAAAGCGATCTGATCGAAGCGGGAGCGGAGGATGCGGACCTCTTTATTGCGCTGTCTCAGAACGACATGGATAACTACGTTTCCTGTCAGACAGCCAAACAGCTCTTGCATGCCAAGCGCTGCATTGCCCGTGTCATGAACCCGAAGAACGTTGATATCTTCCGGAAACTGGGCATCGATTCCGTTTTATGCTCCACATATTTATTAGGAGAGCAGATCCGCTCGGCGGCATCCGTGGAGAATCTGATCAACTCCCTGACGCTGGACGATAACCGCATCATCATTCTGGAGCTGCGCATCACCAAAGACCTCTGGGTGAAAGACAAGGCGTTAAAGACGGTGAACCTGTCGCACTTGGGCAGTGTTTCCATCATCAGCCGCGGAGCGAAAGTTCTGATTCCAAACGGCGACAGCATCCTGGAGGAAAACGATAAGGTTCTGGTTGTGACCAATGAGGAAAACAGGGAAGAAGTCATCCGGATGTTCCAGAGGAAAGCAGAATGAAAAACGGAAAGTACTACCGGCTGATCATATACTACCTCAGTATCTTTCTGATCATGATCGGCATTATCCAGCTGTTGCCGCTGTTGGTTCTGCCGTTTTATCCGGAAGAGATGAACTATGCCCCGTGCTTTGTGATTCCGGGTGCGGTAGCCATCTTTCTGGGCTATCTGATCCGTTTCTTTTTTCGGGGAACGGAGATCGTCAAGCTGGAAAAGCATTACGATGCGGTACTGGTGGTTCTGGTATGGTTTTTAGCCATCTTTGTCAGCACCTTTCCCTGGATGCTGAAAGGGGACTACAATTTCACGCAGGCCTCCTTTGAGATGACCAGCGGCTTCTCCACGACGGGATTGTCGGTGGTGGACGTCGACCATACGCCGCACATCTTCTTAATGTTCCGCAGCATTACGCTGTTTGTCGGAGGCGTGGGACTCGTTCTGATTTTAACCTGCGCATTCTCCGATAAATACGGATTAAATCTGTATCATGTGGAAGGGCATAACGACCGCTTAATGCCGAACTTGGCCAAAAGCGCGCGGCTGATCCTTTCCATTTATTCCTGTTATATCCTGGCCGGTACGGTCGGTTACTGCCTGATGGGCATGCCGCTTTTTGACGCTATCAATACGGCCATTGCCGCGCTTTCCACGGGTGGCTTCAGCGTCATCGGCGAAAGCATTTACGGCTACCATTCCTTAGGAGTGGAGATCATAACGATTATTCTGATGCTGCTCGGCCAGACCAACTTCTTTCTGCATCTGTCCATGATCCGCAAGAAGTTCGGAAACGTGTGGCATCACTGCGAAACGAAATTCCTTTTGGTTCTGATCGTTGTCATTGTTCCGCTGATGGTGCATAACCTTCTGCAGTTTGACTTCACGCAGAACTTCTGGGAAGCTCTGCGGGTGAGCGTCTTCCAGTTTGTGACCTGCATCACAACGACCGGCTTTGTCTCCGTCAAAGATATGACACTCTTACCGAGCGGCTTTATTACCTTCATGGTCTTACTGATGCTCTTTGGCGGTGATCTGGAATCGACCGGCGGCGGTATTAAACAGTATCGGGTCATTGTGGTATTGAAGGGCATCTGGTATTACATTTTCAATACGGTTTCCAACCGGAGAATGATTCAGACCCGTTTCATTGAGCGGGCAGGGAAGAAAGAGGTATTGAGTGAGGAAGAAATCTCTTCCACATCGAGCTACATTCTCTTCTATCTGATCCTGTTCTTTGCCGGATCCTTGATTTTCACCTTGCACGGATACTCTCTGCAGGACTCCATGTTTGAATTTTCATCTGCCATCTCCACGGTCGGCCTGTCGGTCGGCATTACAAACTATCACGCAAGTGGTATGATATTATGGACAGCAACCATCGGAATGTTTCTGGGGCGGCTGGAGCTTATGGTAGTTTTTGAGGCGATTTTAAGAGTCGTCAAGGATATTAAGGGGAAAGAGAATCTGTAATGAATCAAAAACTTCGTAACCTGCTGATATTCTTAGGCATGATGGTTTTCACCATGATCCTGGAGTTGGCACTGAACAGCTGGAATGTGAAAGATGAAAATATCTATCTTGTTTTCGTTCTGTCCATTCTGATCGTCATTGTTGAGACAAAAAGCATCTATTACGGTATTTTGGGCTCGGCTATCCTGGTTTTGTCCTTTGACTATTTCATTACGGAACCGACGTATACCTTTGTGGTAAACGATGCCAACAACTATGTCAGCTTCATCATGTTCCTCGTGGTTACTTTCATGGTGAACTACCTGGTTACGCAGGCACAGAAACAAACATTATTAGCGAAAGAGAATGAACAGAAGATTCATTCTCTTTATCGTTTTTCGACCGACTTTCTGCACTGCCAGTCCCGCTCGGATGTCTACCGGAAGGTCTATGAAGACCTCAACGAAGGCATGAACAGCAGAATATCGGTTCTTTCGGAAGACTTTACCGTTTACGGCGAAGCAGAAGTGAGTGAAGCGCTCAAAGAGCACATCCGTGCTTCCATGAAATCCAATGCCGTACTGAGCAGCAGGATCCCGGGATGTGCGGATATGAAGGGGATCATCTTCCCGATCAACTCCTCTTTGCGCTCTTACGGCGTTATTCTGGCGGAAGACGGCGAGCGCTTAAGCGAGAAGGACAGGGAATTCATTGAGAACGTTGTTGAGGAACTGGTGGTGGTTCTGGATAAGAACTATGTAATGCAGGAGCAGCAGAAGACCAAGATCCAGGTGGAGAACGAGAAATTCAAGACATCGCTTTTACGCGGTCTTTCGCATGATATCAAGACCCCGTTAACAATGATCCAGGGCGGATCCAATCTTCTGATGGAGAGCTTTGACAGCATTGAGGATGAAACCAAGAAGGAACTGATACGGGATATCTACGATGAGTCCTGCGACTTAAGCAACTTCGTGGAAAACCTGCTGGATATGACGCGTCTGGATGAGAGGGTGAAACTGAACCGGAAGAATGAGCCGGTCGATGACATCCTGGCGGAAGTGAATGAGAAAATGAAGCGCAGACTCGGCAGTAAGAAGCTGATCCTGCATCCGCAGAAGGAACTCTGCTTCGTCTACGCCGATACGTCCTTACTCTCACAGGTGCTGATGAATCTGATTGACAATGCCATCAAGCATACAAAAGAAGATACCACCATCGAAGTGTTCTATGAGGAGAATGCAGAGGGCATTCAGTTTACCGTTACCGATAACGGCGGAGGCATCGCCGAGGAGAAGATCAAAGACATCTTCTCGGACTTTTACTCCATTGCCAACAATCAGGACCGCAAGCGCAATCACGGGCTGGGACTCGGAATCTGCAAGTCCATCGTGGAAGCGCACGGCGGCAGTATCTCCGCTAAAAATAACAAAAACGGAGGCGTGAGCTTCACGTTTACCATACCGCAGAAGGAAAGGAGAGAGAGAGAATGAAACGCATTCTGATCATTGAAGACGACCCGGCAATCGTGCGGCTTCTTAAAGCGGCGCTTTCCGCCAATCATTATGAGCCTCTGATTGAAGAAAAGGGCATCAGCGGCATCTCTTCCTTCCTGTCCGAAAAGCCGGATCTGATTTTACTGGATCTGGGGCTTCCTGATATTGACGGCATGGAAGTGCTCTATCAGGTCCGCTCCATCTCCCAGACGCCTGTCATTGTGGTCAGTGCGCGGGGACGGGAGAAGGAAAAGGTGGACGCACTCGATCACGGGGCGGATGACTATGTTACCAAGCCGTTTAATATCGGCGAGCTGATGGCACGCATCCGCGTGGCTTTACGTAAAACATCGGCTATCAAGGAAGAAGAGATTTTTGAATGCAAGAATCTCAAGGTGGACTTTACCCGCCGTCAGGCATTCCTGAAAGGGGAGGCCATCCATTTCACCCCGAATGAATTCAAGATCCTGACGCTTCTGATTCAAAACAGAGGCAAGGTTCTGACGCACAAGTTTATCCAGGATAATATCTGGGGCTATGACTCGGAAGATGAGTATCAGTCTCTGCGCGTCTATATGGCGGCTTTACGCCGCAAGATAGAAACGGATACCTCCAATCCGCAGTACATCATTACGGAAGTCGGAATCGGGTACCGTTTCGTGGAAGAATAGTGAATGAAACAATTTACATTAAACATTTGTAAAATATTTCAAAAAAGTGTTGACATTTCGTTTGGAAGCACTAAAATAGGTGTATAGCGATGAAGGGAATCAGTAACTGATCGGGAATCCTAGCGAGCCGCGGATGGTGGAAGGCGGTGTGGAACATCAGTGAATCGTCTCCCGGAGCTGCCGCAACGAAAAGTGCGGCCGTGACCTCACGATACAGAGGACAGAGTTGACTGACTCGATGAGGCTGCTTTAGCGATAAAGCAGTGAAATAAGGTGGCACCACGTATCCCATATACGTCCTTAGCATTTGGAATTTGCTGAGGACGTTTTTGTTTCCTCGGCAGGAGAGGAGAAACATTTATGGAAAAACTTACTGAATTCTTAGAATCAAAACTGCTCCCGATTGCGACCAAGATTTCTTCCCAGAAATACCTGAAAGCAATCTCTACCGGCATCCTGTCGGTTATGCCGTTTATGATCATCGGCTGCTTCGCCATGATCATCTGGTGTCCGCCGCTTGACCCGTCAACCATGAACCCGGGTTTCTGGCAGACTTTCATGCAGGGCTGGACCAATCTGGCAACGGCACTGGATATGCCGTGCAACTTGATCTGCACGATCTGTCTGGACTGCATGGGCGTCTATGTCATTCCGTCCATTGCCTATCAGCTGGCCAAAGCCGAAAAGATGGAAGGCATGCTGCCGACAGGACTTGCCACGGTGTGCTTCTTCATCTGCTGTGTCTTTGATGCGGAAGGCTCCTTCGGGACTTCCTACTTAGGCGGCGCGGGACTCTTTGCGGGTATCTTAATGAGCATTCTGTCCATTGAATGCCTGAAGTTCCTCATTGCCCACAACGTCGGCAGAATCGAGATCTTAGGCGATGCCGTTCCGGCAGCCATCACCCAGTCCTTTATTTCTCTGATTCCAAGCGGAATCATCATCGTATGCGCCGCTTTGATCAACTGGGCCATCATCAGCATCACGGGCTCTCCGTTACCGTCTCTGATTGCGGTCATTTTAAGCCCGATCGTATCAGCCATCAACAATCCGTTCGGCATCATGATCTTAGCCATGCTGACATGCGTCTTCTGGTGGTTCGGCATTCATGACTCCGCCATCACGGGTGTTCTGGATCCGTTCTTAGACACCATGCTGTTAGCCAATGCCACAGCAATCGCTTCTGGTACAGCCGCAACCGATCTGCCGTACATCGTTAATGAATCGTTCTACTGGATCTTCATTACGGTCGGCGGTTCCGGTGCCACACTGGCTCTGGCCATCTTACTGACATTCTTCTCCAAGAGCAAGCAGTGCAAGACGGTCGGCAAGCTCGGCATTATCCCGGCACTCTTCAACATCAATGAACCGATCATCTTCGGTCTGCCGATCATGCTGAACCCGGTCATGTTCATCCCGTTTGTCTTAGCACACGGACTCAATGCTTTGGTTGCCTATATCGCCATGGCCGCCAAGCTGGTCAATACGCCTTACATTTATCCGGGTTGGAACCTGCCGGCTCCGCTGGGCGCCTTATTGGCCACACTGGACGTCAAGGCAGTCTTCCTGATGATTGTCATCATCCTGCTGGATATGCTTCTGTACTATCCGTTCTTCAAAATCTATGACAAGCAGATGAAAGAAGAGGAAACAAAGGCGTAAAATAGAATTGGAAGGAGGAAGCGTATGGAGCCGTTTCGTAAGGATTTTCTCTGGGGTGGGGCAACTGCCGCCAACCAGTGTGAAGGTGCGTATCAGGAGGGCGGAAAAGGCCTCAGCACCGCCGATTATCTCTGTAAGGAGAACTACGACAAAAACAGTTTTGAATTAGTGGATGACCCGAAGGCATTTTATCCGTGCCGGGAGGGCATCGACTTCTATCACACCTACAAAGAGGATATTGCCTTATTTGCGGAAATGGGCTTCCGCTGCTTCCGATTCTCCATATCCTGGAGCCGGATCTTCCCCAACGGAGACGATGAAACTCCGAACGAGGAAGGTCTGAAGTTCTATGACGGCGTGATTGCGGAATGCCTGAAATACGGCATCCAGCCGTTAATCACTCTGTCGCATTGCGAGATGCCGATTGCCTTATGGCAGAACTACGGCGGATGGAAAAACCGCAAACTGATCGGCTTCTTCGTCAAATATGCCAAAACCTGCTTCGAGCGCTATCGGAACCGGGTGAAATACTGGATCACATTCAACGAGATCAACTTCACGATGATGAACGGCTTTCTGTATCAGAACGGGGGCGTGATGGTGCAGGAAGGGGACAACGTCCGCGCCATTCAGATCCAGGTGGCACACAATCAGCTTTTAGCCAATGCCATGTGCGTACTGGAATGCAAGAAACTCATTCCGGATGCCTACTGCGGCGCCATGGCGGAAGGCTCATTAGGATATGCACTTTCCGCAAGACCGGAAGACGTCCTTTTATCCATTCAAGACAATCAGGAATATCTCTATCTCTTTACGGACGTATTATTGAAAGGGGAATACCCGTATTATTTCAAACAGCTTTTGAAAAAGGAGAATATTCCTCTGGAATATGAAGCGGATGACTTCCGTCTCTTAAGGGAAGGCGCACAGAACTATCTGCCGTTCAGCTACTACATGTCCCGCTTATCGCTGGAAAAGGTCAACGGCTACATCAACGAAGACATCAAAAACGAATTTCTGGCGAAGACGGACTGGGGTACCACGGTTGATCCGGTCGGCCTGCGCATCATTCTGAACGATCTTTATGCCCGCTACGCAAAGCCGCTCTTTATTGTAGAGAACGGCCTGGGCGCTTATGATGTTCTGAATGCGGACGGCAGCGTACACGACCCTTACCGTATCAAGTTCTTAAAGGAACATATCGAACAGATGCATCTGGCCGTCGATGACGGAGTGGATGTTCTCGGGTATACTTCCTGGGGCTGCATCGATCTCATCTCCCAGTCCAAAGGGCAGATGAGCAAGCGGTACGGTTATATCTATGTCGATAAAAACGATGACGGAAGCGGCAGTAAAAAGCGTTTCAAAAAAGACTCTTTCTACTGGTACAAAAAAGTCATTGCGTCAAACGGCGAAAATCTCTCTACGGAAGAATAGGCGGCGGAAACCTCTGCCGCCTTTCTTCGCTGTAAATAACTAAGGAAAAAGTGCATGTTATCATTCGGTAAGTTGGAAAAAAGAGAAGTATGGTATCATTAAGATATAGTTAGAGGTAGTTAGAATGCAGAAGTATATCGCGCTTGTTGTTATTGCCGTTTTGGCGCTTTACATCATCAGCACCTACAATGAGCTGGTGACACTTCGCAACAATGTCCTAGAGGCATTTGCGACGATGGATGTTTCCCTGAAGAAACGCTGGGATACCATTCCGAATCTGGTGGAGATCGTAAAAGGCTACACCAAACATGAGAAGGAAACCCTGGAGTCTTTGGTGGGACTCAGAAATCAGGCGTACGGATCGCTGAGCGTGGAAGAGAAACTCAGTCTTTCGCAAAAGGCGGGAAACGGGCTTGGAAAACTTCTGGCTCTGGCGGAAGCCTATCCGGAACTGAAAGCCAATTCCAACTTCCTGGATCTTTCCGGAAGACTAAGCCAGATCGAGGAGGATATCTCCCAGGCAAGGCGCTACTATAACGGTGCGGTACGCTCCTATAACAATAAAGTGCAGCACTTCCCGAGCAACCTGCTGGCAGGTCTGTTCGGATTTAAACCGTTTAAGATGTATGAGGTGAATGATTATGAGAGAGAAAATATCAAGATCCGCTTTTAAGAGGGTAATACTGCTGACAATGCTTGTTTTCAGCATGTTCCTCTTTCAAAGCAAGAGCGTTCACGCGGCTGAAGGCTATACCATCAAGGCATATGATGTCAATATCGAGGTAGGGGAAGACAATAAGTTCCACATTACTGAGACCATCGAGTGCAACTTTACGGAACAGAAGCACGGCATCGTCCGTGAGATTCCGACCCGGAACACGGTCCGCCGTACGGACGGTACGCTGACCCACAACAAGGTGACCATCTCCAACGTGAATGTCAACGTTCCGAAAAAGACATACCATGAAAACGGAAACTACTGCATCCGTCTGGGAGATGCCGATTCCTATGTCTTCGGGGATGTCATTTACACCATTTCCTACGATTACAATCTCGGAAAAGACCCGCTGCCGAAAGCGGATGAGCTCTATTTCAACATCATCGGCACCGGCTGGGCAACGACGATTGAAAACATCACCTTTACGATTCAGATGCCGAAGAGCTTTGACTCCTCGCCGCTGGGATTCTCCTACGGCCCGTATTCCACGCTGAACACCAAGGATGTTTCCTATACGGTCAGCGGCAGTACGATCCGCGGTTCTCTGCCGTTATTGCACGCCTACGAAGGGCTGACGGTACGCTGCGAACTGCCGGAAGGCTATTTCGTTTACCATAAGACATTATGGGACTATCTGGCCATGTTGCTGGTCGGTGTTCCGTTTGTTTCCCTGTTCTATGTCTTTACATTATGGAACCGTTTCGGCAGAGACGATAAGATCGTGGAATCCCTGCAGTTCTATCCGCCGGAAGGCATGAACCCGATTGAAACCAAACTGTTCTATGACGGCTCGGTTTCCGGCATGGATGTCACATCCCTGCTGCCGTATCTGGCAGAGAAGGGGTATCTGGCGATCCATGACGACACGGATCAGAATGAAACATTCCTTTCCCGGATGTTTAACGGCAACAAGAACTTCCACTTTGAAAAACTGAGAGAATATGACGGCGGCAATGCCATGGAACGCAGGTTCTTCAACGGCTTGTTTGCCTACGGTAATATTGCGGATTACGATACACTTTACGACCGTTTCTACCGGACGACAAATTCCATTGCGGCC
>Ga0256404_1010821_pt1 | contig 12471 bp, 10 predicted proteins | sample RumenRJG_01DNA_FD_185990 | JGI IMG/M metagenome (GOLD analysis project Ga0256404, IMG submission 185990) | Bovine rumen microbial communities from Lethbridge, Alberta, Canada - RJG_01 | ecosystem: Host-associated > Mammals > Digestive system > Stomach > Rumen | place: Canada: Alberta | collected...
GCTGTCGCGTGCGCCGTAGGAGCGATGATGGTCTTCATGGACTCGTGGTTCATACCTTTCATCTTCCTGGCGAGCATCGGAATGGCGATCCTGCTGAACATGGGCACAAACTACTTCCTCGGCGAGATCTCCTACATCACCAAAGCCATGGCCGCGGTGCTGCAGCTGGCCGTCACTATGGACTATTCCATCTTCCTCTGGCACAGCTACGAGGAGCAGACGATGAAGACTGACGACCATAAAGAGGCCATGGCCGTCGCGATCAATAAGACCCTGACCTCCGTCATCGGCAGCTCGGTCACCACGATCGCCGGATTCATAGCGCTCTGCTTCATGAGCTACACGCTCGGCGCCGACATCGGCATCGTCATGGCAAAGGGCGTCCTGCTCGGGGTCATCGGCTGCGTGACGACGCTGCCCGCGCTCATTCTTTTGTTCGATAAATTCATACATAAGACGATACATAAGACGCTCCTCCCTAAGATGGATAAGATCTCCCGCGTGATCACGAAGAGATGGCCTGTGTTCATCGCGATTTTTGCGCTCGTCCTGATCCCGTCCGTGTTCGGGTACATCAAAACGAACGACGAGGTCTACTACGACATGAGCAGCGCGCTCCCGAAGGACATTTCCGGCGTCCAGGCTCAGGAGAAGATGTCCGGGGATTTCGGCATGGAGTCCGTATACATGGCGCTCGTCGATTCCGACATGTCGCAGAAAGACATGAAGTCCATGATGAGCGAGATGGAGGATGTGGACGGAGTCAACGAAGTGCTCGGGCTCTCGAGCGTCGTAGGCAGGTCCGTTCCTGAGGAAGTGCTTCCGGACAGCGTTTCAGGGCTTCTGAGATCCGACGAACACGAACTGCTCCTGATAACGAGTTCGTATCACACGGCAAGCGACGAGATAAACTCACAGATAGATCAGGTGCTCGCGATCGTTAAGAAATACGACGAGAGCGCGATGCTCGTCGGCGAGGCGCCGGCCACCGAGGACCTGATAGAGATAACGAACCACGATTTTAACGTCGTAACGGCTGTTTCGATTATCTTCGTGTTCATCATCATCGCCCTGGTGTTCAAGAGTTTCTCGCTGCCGATCCTCCTGACGGCCGTCATCGAGTGCGCCATCTGCATCAACCTCGCGATCCCGCACTATACGGGACAGAGCCTGCCGTTCATCGCCCCGATAGTCATCAGCACTATCCAGCTGGGCTCCACGGTAGACTACGCGATCCTCCTGACGACCAGATACAGGGACGAGCGTATCAGCGGCGTCGGGAAATACGATTCGATCAGGATAGCGCTCTCGACGTCCATGCAGTCGGTCATCGTCAGCGCCGCGAGCTTCTTTGCCGCAACGTTCGGCGTGGCCTTATACTCCAACATCGACATAGTCAGTTCGATGTGCATGCTGATGGCAAGAGGCGCGCTGATAAGCATGGCGGCCGTGATATTCGTTCTGCCGTGCCTGATGATGGTGTTCGACAGACCTGTCTGCGCCACGACGGCGAAGATGAGAGGGATACATAAGAAAGAGAAAGCCGCGAGGCTGAGCGGCCAGAGCAGTAATCAAAGCAATAACCAAAACAGCAACCAAAACAGCAACCAAAGCAATAACCAAAACAACGACCAAAGCAGCGATCAAAACAACAGCCGGAGCAATGGTGCCGGTGCTGCGGAAGGAGGCAGGATCTGATGTACGAGAAGAAAATAAAAAGAGCGAAAATAACGGCCGCTGTCCTGGCTGCCGTACTCGTGTTCGTGACTTGGTTCGGTTATCCGTGGCTGTCCATGGCGGAAAACGGGGATTCCGGCTCCGCGGACGCTTCGGGACAGACGGGCGGCACAGGCGGCAGCTCCGACGCGGGATCCGTCTTTAGCGAGATAGGTTCCATGCTCGATCAGGAGGACATCGATAAGGACGAGACAGTCTACGTGATCGCAGACGCAAACGGCTCGCCTGAAAAGGTCATCGTCAGCGAATGGCTGAAGAACCCTGACCGCTCCGCGACCCTCTCCGACAAAACCGAACTCACGGACCTCGAGAACGTCGGCTCGGACGGTGCTTATACTACGCGCGGCGGCGGCAAGATCGAATGGGACGCGGACGGCAAGGACGTATACTACCGCGGGATCTCGACTAAAGAACTCCCTGTCGACGTCGAAGTAACGTACTTCCTCGACGGCAAAGAGACGTCCGCCGAGGACATCGCCGGCAAAACCGGCAGAGTGACGATCCGCTTCGACTACACCAACAACGAAAAGACGACGGTCTGGGAGAACGGCACGAGCTATTCCATGTACGTCCCGTTCCTCATGTCGAGCGTCATGATCCTCGATAACGACGACTTCAGCAACGTAGAGGTCGAAAACGGCAAACTGATAAGCGACGGAGATCGTCAGGTCGCGATCGGATTCGCCCTTCCGGGGCTCGCCGAAAACCTCGGCACCGGAGACGACCTCGACATTCCTGACTACTTCCAGGTCAGCGCCGACGCGACAGGATTTGAACTGGCGACGACCGCCACTTACGCTTCCAACGAGATATTCAACATAGTCGATTTTGAGGACGTATCGTCGATAGACGATCTGGAGTCCGCACTCAGCGAACTCCAGGAAGCGGCCGATAAACTCGTCAGCGGCTCAAGTGATCTATACGACGGAGCAACGACCCTCTACGACAGCATGGGCAGCCTGCAGAGCGGGGCCGATAAACTGGCGTCCGGCGCTTCCGACCTTGCGGACGGAGCAGAGGAACTTTCCGAAGGCGCAGACATGCTGGCGGATGGCGCCGCAGATCTCAGTTCGGGACTCGACACACTTTCATCCAACAGCGCGGCGCTGAACGCGGGAAGCAGGCAGGTGTTCGAATCGCTCCTTTCGCAGGCGGATTCCGCTCTCACGGCGGCAGAGATCCAGCATGAGACGCTGACTCCGGAGAACTATCACGACGTACTCAGCGGGCTGGAGGGAACGCTCAGCGAGGAAAACGTCAGAGCGCTGGCCACACAGACCGCGCGCACTAAGGTCGAGGCTGAGGTAAGAGCGAACACCGATAAGATAACCGCGGCGGTCACAGAAAAAGTGAAACAGGAAGTGACAGCGCAGGTCCTCGTCCGCGCGGGAGTCACGGAGGAACAGTATGAAACGCTTAAGGCGGCGGTGAACGCAGGAGTCGCGACGGAGGAGCAGAAAGCCGCGCTGATGCAGATCGAAGGTGCCATTGATCAGACCATGGCTTCAGATACGGTAAAATCTCAGATCAGCGCCGCTGTCGAGCAGCAGATCCAGGCTTTGATCGAGCAGAATATGGCTTCCTCCGAAGTGCAGCAGCAGATCGAGGCTGCGGTCACGGCGGCGGCAGGCGGCCGCGGGCAGATCGAGACGCTTCTCTCGCAGCTCGATTCATATAACACGTTCTACACCTCGCTGGCTCAGTACACGGCAGGCGTCGATCAGGCGGCAGCCGGAGCAAAGCAGGTCTCTGCCGGCGCATCCTCTCTGAAGGACGGTGCTTCTAAACTGGCGGGCGGCGCTAAGACTCTCTCGGAGAGCATGAGCACTCTGAAGGACGGCATCGCTAAGCTCGTCGACGGCGTGACCGAACTGAAAGACGGCAGCAAGACCCTGTATGACGGGATGAAAGAGTTTAAGGAAACCGGGATCGATAAACTCGTGGATTACTTTGACGGCGACGTCGAAGATCTGCTGAACAGAGTCCGCGCCACAGCCGACGCGTCGAAGGAATATACCAACTTCGGCGGAATAGACGACGGGGCGCGCGGCAGCGTCAGGTTCGTCTACAGGACTGGATCGATCGAAAAGGAAGATACGGCGGAGAGCGCGAACTGATGCGTGAGAGTCAGACCCCGCGGACGGCACGACGTGCTCCCCGGAGAAAAATCCGACGGCGCTGATAACCCCCGGAGCGCCGTAAAAACAAGGCGTGCAGAGGCTTTCGGGCCTTTCGCGCCTTTATTGTTTTGTTGACAGTTCTGTAATATTTACATAAAATATGTAATGACAATTTTCCGTTTATTTTATTTACCGCGGAAAAAAGAAAGAGGAGAGAAAAATGAAAAAGAAAATCATCAGTATTCTGCTCTGCGTTCTAGTCGTATTCGCCCTTGCGGCATGCGGAAATTCGGACAACGGAACAGATGAAGGAACAACTGACGGCGGAGACGACTCCGGAACGTATGAGATCGCTGTTGTCACGGACGTAGGCCAGCTCATGGATAAGGGCTTCAACCAGGGAACGTACGAAGGCGCTAAGAAATACGCCGACGACAACGGTATCTCGATGAAGTACTATCAGCCTGCAAACGGCGCTGACGCTACGGATAACGACAGGATCGACGCCATGAACCAGGCAATCGAGAACGGCGCTAAGATCATCGTCGCTCCGGGATTCCTTCAGGCGACGGCTATGGAAGCAGTAGCGAAAGAGAACCCTGAAGTCAAGTTCGTCTTCGTAGACGGATGGGCCATGGGACTCGACAACGTCACGGCTATCGTCTATAAAGAGCAGGAAGCCGGATACTTCGCTGGATACGCTGTAGTTAAGGAAGGCTATACGAAGCTCGGATTCACGGGCGGCGGCGGCGGATCGAACCCTGCAGTCAACCGCTACGGCTACGGATTCGTTCAGGGCGCTGAGGCGGCCGCGGAAGAGATGGGCGTAGACATCGAGATGAAGTACTCCTACATGTACGGCTCGACCTTCCAGGCTTCGACGGAACTCCAGACCCAGATCGCGGGCTGGTACGCTGCAGGCACGGAAGTCGTGTTCGCTTGCGGCGGCAGCATGTTCCAGTCAGTTCTCTCGGCAGCAGCTGAATATGAGAACGCAAAGATCGTCGGCGTCGACGTAGACCAGTCCGGAGAATCCTCGCAGGTCATCACCTCCGCGATGAAGGGACTTTCCGCATCCGTAGAGCAGGTCCTCGGACAGTTCTATGATGGCAAGTGGGACAGCGAACTCGCAGACAAGGCTCAGAACCTCGGCGCTGCTGAGAACGCTACCGGACTTCCTACCGATACGTGGTCGATGACGAACTACACCGTTGACCAGTACAACGAACTCTTCCAGAAAGTCGCTTCCGGCGAGATCGTTCCTGACGCGGAAGTTCCTGAAGACTGCAACAACGCAGACTGGCTCAACGAAAAGGGATTCAAGCACGTCACGATCTCCTTCGAGGGCTGATCGTTCGGCTTAAACTCAGACACTTGTACTTGAGCATACGGGATGAATTCCCGAAACACTAAAAGCGCATAACAGGGATGGCAGCATGTCTGCCATCCCTGTCTGCTATGTAAAGGAGAAACAGGGGAATGGAACAGGAAACCATTCATCGGGAGGAGACCGCGGCGCCTTGCGTGATCGAGATGAAAAACGTCACGAAGACGTTCCCGGGCATCATCGCCAACGACCATATCTCGCTGGATCTCAGGAAAGGCGAGATACACGCCCTGCTGGGCGAGAACGGGGCGGGGAAGTCCACGCTGATGAGCGTCCTTTTCGGCCTTTATCAGCCCGACGAAGGGCAGATATATAAAGACGGAAAGCCCGTGACGATCAACGACCCGTCCGACGCGAACGCTCTCGGGATCGGAATGGTCCACCAGCACTTCCGCCTCGTAGACGTTTTCACGGTGCTGGACAACATCATTCTGGGAGTAGAGACTACCAGATACGGATTCCTGAGCAAAAAAGAAGCGCGTGAGAAAGTAATGAAGCTCTCCGAGCAGTACGGCCTGAACGTAGACCCGGACGCAAAGATCGAGAATATCACGGTCGGCATGCAGCAGAGGACCGAGATCCTGAAGATGCTGTACAGAGACAACGAGATCCTGATCTTCGACGAACCGACTGCCGTTCTCACGCCGCAGGAGATCGGCGAGCTGATGCAGATCATGAAAGATCTGGCTGCGGAGGGGAAATCGATCCTCTTCATCACTCATAAATTAAACGAGATCATGGAAGTCGCGGACCGCGTGACAGTGCTTCGAAAAGGCAAAGTCATCGGAACGGTGGACGTAAAGGACACCGACGTAAACAAACTTTCGAGCATGATGGTCGGCAGGACCGTCCAGCTGAAAGTCGAAAAAAAGCCGGCGGAACCCGGCGAGACGGTGCTTAAAGTCCGCCATCTCTCGGTCTACGACAATCTTCATAAAAAAGACGCCGTCCACGACGTATCTCTCGACGTGCACGCGGGCGAGATCGTCTGCGTAGCCGGCATCGACGGCAACGGCCAGACTGAGTTCGTTCAGGCCCTGACCGGGCTGCATAAGGCGTCGGGCGGCAAAATAAGCCTGCTGGTCGACGGCGAGATGAAAGATATCACCGATGTGACGGTACGCTACCGCAACACGCACGGCATCAGCCACATCCCGGAAGACCGCCATAAACACGGGCTCATCCTGGATTACACGCTCGAACAGAACCTCGTCCTTCAGAGGTACTTCGAGCCCGAATTCGAACACAACGGATTTATCAGATTTGATAAGGTGCGCGAATACGCCGACGACCTGATCGAGCGTTTCGACGTCCGTTCAGGCCAGGGTCCTGAGACCCCGGCGCGCTCCATGTCCGGCGGCAACCAGCAGAAGGCCATCGTCGCCAGGGAACTCGACCGCCCGCATACGCTTTTGATCGCGGTGCAGCCGACCAGAGGTCTGGACGTCGGAGCTATAGAATACATCCATAAGGAAATAGTCAAATCAAGAGACGCGGGAGCCGCCGTGCTCCTGATCTCTCTGGAACTGGACGAGGTCATGGACCTTTCGGACCGCATCGTCGTCATGCACGCCGGCGAACTCATGGGCGAATTCGACCCTGAGAAGACCGAGGTCAGGGAACTCGGCCTCTACATGGCCGGAGCGAAGAGACAGGAAATGGAGGTGCCTGACGATGAAAGACAGTAAGAAAAGCATTTCTCTGACGTCGAGGCCGGGCTTCCGCTCCATCGTCGCCTCGCTGCTCTGCATTCTGGGCGGCATCCTCGTCGGGTTCATCGTGCTGCTGATACTCGCTCTGCTCGATCCGGAGGTAAACATTTCGGACGCGTTCAAAGGTCTGGCGATCGTTCTCGGCGGGCCGTTCTCGGGAGGCCGCAACTCGGTATTCCAGTTCGGGAACATGCTCTTCCAGGCGACGCCTCTGATCTTCACGGGCATGTCCGTTGCCATCGCTTTCCGCACCGGGCTGTTCAACATCGGCGCTCCGGGGCAGTACCTGATGGGCGCCATGACGTCTTTGCTCGTCGCCCTCTCGATCCCTACCGACGTAGTGCCGAGCGCGATCGTCTGGATCCTCGCGCTTCTGGCCGGAACTGCCGCCGGTGCGGCCTGGGGAGCGATCCCCGGCGCGTTCAAAGCGTTCCTGGGAGTGAACGAGGTCATCGTCTGCATCATGACGAACTGGATCGCTGCCAACCTCGTCTCGTGGGTATTCGCCGGATCAAAATTCATCAACTACGCGGAGACTAAGGTCAACTTCATCGTAAAGACCGAGACGAACAACGTCGCGACGCCGACACTCGGGCTGGATAAACTGTTCTCGGTGAAGGAACTCCACTCATATGCGGACATAAGCATCTTCATCGCCATCGGCGTGGCTATACTCATGTCCGTCGTCATCAACAAAACAGTGTTCGGCTACGAATTGAAAGCCTGCGGCTTCAACCGCGACGCTTCCAAATACGCCGGGATGAACGCCAAGCGCAATATCGTACTGTCGATGGTCATCGCCGGTGCTCTGGCCGGCGCGGGAGCCGCGCTCTGGTGCATCAACGGTCATCAGGATTTCAAGTGGGAGACTTACCAGTCGCTTCCGGCCGACGGATTCAACGGCATCCCTGCCGCGCTTCTGGCAATGAACAACCCTGTCGGAGTCATCTTCACCTCGCTGTTCCTGAAGTTCATCAATTTCGGCGGTTCGAACCTGCGCGCCAACACGTCGTTCAACGAGTACGTCGCGCAGCTGATCATAGCCATGATCGTCTACTTCTCAGGCTTTTCGCGCTATCTGATCGCGCGCATGGAGGAAAAGAAGAAGGCTGCCGCGGAGAATGTTTCCGCAGGCGGTCAGGACGTGGCCTCCGAGGCGGCCGAAGCGCCCGCGGCGGCAGACAAAGCGCCCGCGGAAGAAAAGAAAGGGGGCGAAGACTGATGGTATTCGTACTTCAGAAAACGCTGATATACGCGATCCCTCTCCTGATAGTCGCGCTCGCCGGCATGTTCGCCGAACGAAGCGGCGTCATCAACATCGCTCTTGACGGTATGATGATATTCGGATCCTTCATCGGAGCGATGATATCCATGGTCCTGCGGGCGAACTTCCCGTTCTTCGTGGACCACAACCAGCTCACGTTCCTGATAGCGATGATATGCGCGGCGGCCTCCGGAGCGCTGTTCTCGCTGCTGCTCTCCGTCTCGGCGATCAAATTCAAAGCCGACCAGACGATAGGCGGCACGGCGCTGAACCTGCTGGCCCCGGCGATCTCTTTGTTCCTGATCAAACTGGTCACGACCAAAGACAACCTCGAGATGAGACCGGCTATGGATTCGGCGGGCAACGTCCGCGACTTCTCTTACGTCATCAAAAACGACGGCCTGCCTGCCGCGCTCAGCATATTCTTTGACAAAACCTACATCTCGACGTTCATCGCCCTGGCGGTGTTCATATGCCTATCGATCTGGATCTATAAGACGAAGACCGGGCTCAGGCTCCGCGCAAGCGGCGAGAACCCGGCGGCCGTGGACGCCGTAGGAGTGAACGTATATAAGATGCGCTATCTCGGAACTACCATCTCAGGCGCTCTGGGCGGTCTGGGTGGATATATCTACGTCGCCACAGTCGCAAACGGCACCGCAAGCGGCTCGGTCGCTGGCATGGGGTTCCTGGCTCTGGCCATCATGATATTCGGGAACTGGAAACCGCTGGGCATCGCTTTCGGAGCGCTCATCTTCGGCTTCCTGAAATGCCTGAGCGTCGTCTACACGCAGTTCGAGTTCACGAGGAACCTGGGGCTGCCGATGTACGCGTACAGCATGATCCCTTACGTCGTCGTGCTCGTGCTCCTGGCGTTCACCAGCGGCAATTCGCGCGCTCCTAAGTCAGAAGGCGTTCCGTACGACAAAGGCAGACGTTAGCGGGATCGGCCCTGCGGCCGGTCAAAACAAAGAAAGCGCGAGGTTCCCGGCTCCGGCCGGGAACTCTTGCGAAAGAGGAAAACTATGCAGAACGAAACTAAGATCACGCGCCCCGCGCTCCTGGTCATGGCCGCGGGCATGGGCAGCCGGTACGGCGGCCTGAAGCAGATAGACCCTATGACGGACGAGGGCGAGGTCATCGTCGACTTCTCGCTCTACGACGCGATGCTCGCCGGGTTCGAGGACGCGGTCTTCGTCATACGCAAAGAACACAGAGACCTATTTGACGAACATCTGTCAAAGGGCGCGGGCAGACGCATGAACATACGCTACGCATATCAGGATCTCTCGGACCTGCCCGAAGGGTATTCCGTGCCCGAGGGGAGAGAAAAACCGTGGGGAACGGCGCAGGCAGTCCTTGCGGCGCGCGGCGTGATCGGCGGACCTTTCGCGGTCATAAATTCCGACGACTACTACGGCGCCGGGGCGTTCCAGACGATGTACGATTTCCTCGAACGCGCCGAGGATAAGGAAAAATACGAATACGCCATGGTGGGCTTTGAACTTGCTAAAACGCTGAGCGCGAACGGCAGCGTCTCGCGCGGCGTCTGCCGAGTGGAAAACGGCAGGCTTCTGGGCATCATCGAGCGCGGTCAGATAATGAGAAAAGGCTCAGCCATAGAGTGCGCCAGAGACGACGGCAGCGCGATCGAACTTCCCGATGATTCCACTGCGTCCATGAATTTCTGGGGATTCACGAACTCGATTTTCGGCGAACTCGCAGGGCGCTTCCCGGCGTTCCTCGATAAGACTCTTAGCGAAAACCCTCTGAAGGGCGAATACCCGCTCCCGGGCGTCGTAAGCGATCTGATCGCAGAGGGAAAGGCAGAGGTCACCGTTCTCCCGTCCCACGACCGCTGGTACGGCGTGACGTATAAGGAAGACCGCGAGGACGTCGTCAGCGCGTTCCGCTCGATGAAGGATAAGGGCTTCTACCCTGAGCGCCTCTGGGCCGGGCATTCGACAGATTATTGATAATTTGCGGTTGCAAACTTACGGGCAAACGGATATAATATTTCTGCGCTTTCTGCGCCGCGGGCACGTTTTTGGTCCGCGTGATCTCTGCGCTGAGGGAATCAGCGCCACATAAGTCCACAGGGAGGTGAAAACAATGAACAGCTACGAAGTAATGTTCGTCATCGATCCTACGCTCGAGGATGAGAAAAAAGACGGGGCCGTCGAAATGGTCAGGGAAGTCATCACATCCGAAGGCGGAGAGGTCGGCGACGTCGACGTATGGGGCCTTCGCAAACTCGCGTATCCTATCGAGAAGAAGACCGAGGGCTACTATGTCGTAGCGGAATTCAAGGCTGAGCCGCAGGTTCCGGCGGAACTCGACAGAAGGCTGAGGATTTCCGACGACTTCATCAGACATATCATCGTCAGCAAAGACGAGAAGTAGGGTAAGGCAGGTACGAAATGAATAGTGTATCGCTCGTTGGAAGACTTACAAGGAAACCGGAAGTCAAATATACGGCAGATCAGCTTGCTGTCACCAGATTTTCGATCGCGGTTGACAGACCGCCGCGCCAGGGCAAGGAACGCGAGGCCGATTTTCCGACCATCGTCGTTTTCGGAAAACAGGCGGAGAACTGCGCCCAGTACCTTGACAAGGGCAGGCTCGTAGGCGTCGAGGGCAGACTGCAGACAGGCAGCTACACTAACAAAGACGGCGTAAAGGTCTACACCACCGAGGTCATCGCTAACAGAGTCGAGTTTCTGAGTTCCGGGAACCGCGACGGCGAGGGCGGATCGGGCAGCCGTGAACGCCGTTCGTATTCCGCTCCGGGAAACGAATCCAGACCGCCTTTCGATACTTCGAACAGTTCCGATAAGGGCGGCAAAGACGATATGCCGGAGGTCTTCAACGTAATAAACGAAGACATCGATTTCTGATGCAATTACGTTTTTTGCAGAAAGGAAGCAGGTAAAATGCAGGAAAAGAGACCGCATGCGGGTGGCGCCAGAAGAAGAAAGGTTTGCCAGTTCTGCGCGGACAAAACAAAGAAAATAGATTATAAGGATGTCGAACTGCTGAAGAAGTTCGTCACCGAGAGAGGCAAGATCCTCCCGAGAAGAGTGACAGGCACGTGTGCCGTTCACCAGAGAGACATCACGACGGCTGTAAAGAGAGCGAGAACAGTCGCTCTTCTCCCTTACGACGCCGACTGATCAAGAAGTGAAGAGAGAAGGCCGGGCTTCGGCCTTCTTTTCTTTTTTGTCCCGCGACGGCGGGGTCTCGAGCGCTAATCAGACAGAGAGCGACGGGAGCCGCAGGAACGCGCAGGATCCGCGCCCTTATTCCGGGGACGACCTTTCGGGAGTCTGCGGAGGCACGGCGCTGAAGAATTTACCGGACGACCAGACGAAGAAATACTTGAATAACATGATCGACGGGGAGAACAACTATGATTACCGGAAACTCCTGATCCGCGGCAACAAGGCATACCTCGGCGGAGGCGTGGCGGCAAACGGCGGGATCCTGTTCAGCGACCACTTCAGCGTGACTTTCACCGGAATGAAGTCTTTAGGGAAGTATCCCTCTAATCAGGAGATACTTCCGGCAGCCGGAGAATATACGTTCCAAATGGCGACAGACCCGAGTTTCAGCGAAGACAGCGTTCTCCAGGAGGTAAAAAACGAAGCGGACGGAACATTCACTTTCGACACGATCGTCTACGAAAACGTAAATCCTGACGATGAGTTTAACTACTATTTCCGCGAGGTTCCGGGGAGCGATGAAAATATCGACTATGACGATACGATCTATAAGATTGCGGTAACGGCTGAAAGTTATGAAGGATCGCTTACGATCCAAAAGGGACATGCGGTGAAGTACGAGTCCAACTCGCTTAAACGCTTCTTTAAGAAACTTTTCTCTCCTCTGGAAGTGTCCGCCTTGACTGGAACGCCGCGCGAGGTCGATTTCACCTTCACGAACGGCGTTAAAGAAGGAGAGAAAGTCACCAAACTGATAATCGGGGGTGTGAAAAACCTCGACAATGAACCATGTGAAAAGTCTGGGTTTACATTTGCACTCAGCGACGGCAGCGGCAATCTCATCGCAACCGCGAAGAACATGAATGCTTACGATAATCCGTTTTACGATGGCGCGGGCGGAGAAGAGCAGGGACCTGCAGGGGAAACGCTGGATATTGCATATACTGTGGGCGAACCGACGGTACCAGAGGAGACCGCGACGCCTCAGATCAGCGATCCGGCGACAGTGTCTGACAGCATGACGTCATAT
>Ga0256404_1010822_pt1 | contig 12470 bp, 15 predicted proteins | sample RumenRJG_01DNA_FD_185990 | JGI IMG/M metagenome (GOLD analysis project Ga0256404, IMG submission 185990) | Bovine rumen microbial communities from Lethbridge, Alberta, Canada - RJG_01 | ecosystem: Host-associated > Mammals > Digestive system > Stomach > Rumen | place: Canada: Alberta | collected...
AGGATTGTTGCGTTGGCGTAGATGATGACGTTGTTGCCGATGTCGGGATGGCGCTTTCCGCTTTTGACGGGGTTTCCGTTTTCGTCAAGGGCGAAGGAGCGGGCCCCGATCGTGACGCCCTGATACAGCTTGACGTGGCGGCCGATGGTGGCTGTTTCGCCGATGACGATGCCGGTGCCGTGGTCGATGCAGAAGCTCTCCTGAATGGCTGCGCCCGGATTGATGTCGATGCCGGTCTTGGCATGGGCGTGCTCGGTAAAGATGCGTGCCATCGCCGGCGCCCCGTTGAGATACAGGACATGGGCGAGGCGATAGACGAGAATGGCATAGAAACCGGGATAGCAGGTGATGACTTCGCTCTTGGACTTGGCCGCCGGATCCCCGTCATAGATTGCCTGCAGATCCGTGAGTGAAAGGCGCTTCACTTCTGGGAAGGCGGCGAGGTAGGCATCTGCTGCCTTTTCGGGGTCGCCTTCGAACTGGGGATACTGCTCGAGGCAATGGGTCAGATCACTCTCGATGCTGCGCAGCAGAAGGCCTCCCTCCTTACTGCCTCCATAGTGAAAGAAGGAAGGATAGAGGGCGGCGATGCTTTTCTTAAGGATCTGCAGCACATCTTCGCGATCGGGCCAGACGCTGCCCGCCTCTAGATCGGGATCATTCAATGTCTGTATTTCGTTGTAAAGGCTGTTATAGTCCACGTATTACTCCTGGAACAGACGGGTGGAAAGGTAACGGTCGCCCGAATCCGGAAGGAGGACGACGATGAGCTTACCCGCATTTTCTTCTTTCTTTGCCTCCTGGACTCCTGCCCAGAGTGCGGCGCCTGAGGAGATGCCGGCCAGGATGCCTTCCTTCTTTCCGAGCATCTGTCCGTATTCAAATGCCGCATCGTTTTCAACCGTGATGATGCGGTTGTAAATGGATGTGTCGAGAACTTCCGGAATGAAGCCTGCACCAATGCCCTGGATCATATGCTTGCCCGCAGGCTTGCCGGAGAGGACTGCGGAAGTCGCAGGTTCGACGGCGATGACTTCAATGGCCGGGTTGTGTTCCTTGAGGTATTTGCCGGTTCCGGTAATGGTTCCGCCGGTTCCGATTCCGGAAACAAACATATCCACTTTGCCTTCGGTATCTTCCCAGATTTCGGGGCCGGTCGTTGCGTAGTGTGCCTTCCAGTTGGAAGGGTTGGTGAACTGGCTCGGGATCCAGGAGTTCGGTGTCGCCTCATGGAGTTCGTTGGCCTTGGCGATCGCTCCCTTCATGCCGAGTGCGCCATCGGAAAGAATGACCTCGGCGCCATATGCTTTCATGAGCTTGACGCGTTCCGGGGACATGGTGGACGGCATGACGATGATGATGTGATAGCCCTTGGCGGCAGCGACCATGGAGAGGCCGATGCCTGTGTTGCCGGAGGTCGGCTCGATAATGGTGGAACCGGGCTTGAGGATGCCTGCTTCTTCGGCATCTTCAACCATGCGGCGGGCGACGCGGTCCTTGACGCTGCCGGCAGGGTTCATTCCCTCAACTTTGACGACGAGGCGGGCCTTGAGGCCAAGGTCCTTTTCAAGATGGGTGAGCTCAACGAGCGGCGTGTGGCCGGTCAGCTCCTGGATGGAATTGTAGATCTTCATAGTGTTTTCTCCTTTTTCTATTTTCCTATAAAAAAGCCGGGCGTGTACAGCCCGGCACTCGATATTCCTGTTTTTTCTTTCGTCAAGAGACTTACGTCTGATCATTGACACTGCACAGGAAAAGAAGCACCGGACGCGGTGTTCTTACATGTACAGCAGATGGCAGCGTAGAAAGTTGTTGTCATAGTTTTCGTCTCTATGCGTGCATTTAAGCACAGGATTTTTGCCTGTGCAAGGAAAATGATTTTGGAAATCTATAGAAAAGGCGGCTTGCGCCGCTGGTATGTCACTTATTTCTATAAACGATTCTGCCGTTGGTCAGATCATATGGTGACAGTTCGACCGTGACCTTGTCGCCTGGCAGAATGCGGATGTGATGAATTCTCAGCTTTCCGGCCAGTGATGCGCGGATGGTCTGCCCGTTGGTCAGTGTGACATTGAAGATATTGGAAGAAATATCGTCAACGACGCCGTCCACACGGATAACATCTTCTTTACTCAACTGGATTCCCCCTTCCCTGATTTCTATTAACGATTCTAGCATAGGAACGTGAAATTCGGGCATTAATTCGCGGCTTTTGACAGTCACACAATTTCACATAACCGTGACATAATTCTGCGGCTCCGCTTTTCTATAGTATAGGTGCAGATCAAAAGAGAGGTCTGCAATCCCCCTTGAAATATTGGCACCCCCTTTCGCCGGTATTTCGAAAATTCTATCCCCTTTAGCAGGAAATAAAAAAGAGATGAGGCCCCGGAGGGGCCTTTTCTCTTGGTTTACTGTTTAATCGTCGCCGAAGGAGATTCCGATAAATTTGGCTTCCTTGATGATGTCTGCGTTGGGATCGAGCGTCTTCAGTCTTCCGGCAACCTGATCGAGCGGGACAGTTATGATTTCGCGGTTCTTATATCCGACCATGACGCCGAATTTCTTCTTGAGAATGAACTTGGCGCCTTCGGCACCGATCCGGGAAGCGAAGACGCGGTCATAGGCTACCGGGGCGCCGCCGCGCTGAATATGACCCGGGACCGTGACCCGGACTTCGCGGCCCGTCTTTTTTGTAATCTGATCCGCAAGCTCATAGGAAACGGACGGGAACGTATATTTTTCGAGTTTCTTCTGATAGTCCTTTTTGCTCAGTTTGGCGTCGCTCTTGGAGATGGCGCCTTCCGCAGCCGCAATGATCGTGAAACGCTTGCCGTTGCGGTCACGGTTTTCGATGACGTTGACGATATTGTTCAGATCATACGGAATCTCAGGAAGAAGAATGATATCGGCGCCGCCGGCGATACCGGCATTGAGCGTCAGCCAGCCCACCTTATGGCCCATCACTTCGACGATGAAGACGCGGCCGTGGGCGGATGCGGTGGTATGGATTTCATCGATGCAGCGGGTAGCGATATCGACCGCCGACTGGAAGCCGAAGGTCATATCCGTTCCCCACAGATCATTGTCGATTGTTTTCGGCAACGTGATGATGTTGAGACCTTCCTGTGAAAGGAGGTTCGCCGTCTTGACGGAACCGTTGCCGCCAAGGACAACGAGACAGTCGAGCTGCAGCTTGTAGTAGGTCTGCTTCATGCTGGCGACCTTGTCGCGGCCGTCCGGCAGCGGATCATGAATGGTCTTGAACGGGACGCGTGATGTTCCGAGAATGGTTCCGCCGACGGTGAGGATGTTGGCAAAATCATCTTCGGTCAGAAGGCGGAAGCGGGAATTCATCAGTCCCTTGTAGCCGTCTTCGAAACCGTAGAATTCGACAGGCTCTGTTGTGTTCCGGGTAATTCCCTTGAAGATACCGCGCATCGCGGCATTGAGCGCCTGGCAGTCGCCTCCGCTCGTCAGCATTCCGATTCTGAGCATATGATTTTCCCTTTCAGCTGTTTACGCCTCTATTTTAGAATGCTGAAGCAGATGTGTAGAAAAAATTGACAAGCAGAGAAGAATTTTACATAGAGCCGCTAGAATGATGGCGGCAATTGCATAATGGAAGATGGGTGGTGATGAAGATGGAGAAGAAATATATTTTTCTGGATGTGGACGGGACGCTCTACAGTTCCAGGATTGCAGGAGTTCCGGCTTCGGCAAGAAAGGCAATTGATCTGGCACGGGCCAACGGGTCGAAGGTGTTTCTCTGCACGGGACGTTCTCTGGCCGAGTGCAGCAAATATCTGAATGATCCGCTGGACGGCTTCGTGTTTGGCGCGGGTGCGATGGTGTATGCGGAACATAAGCGGATCTATGATCGGCCGCTGGATCCTGAGGATGTACTTGCGATTGAACACTTCCTGGAAGAAAACGGCTTCGGATGGTCTCTGGAGGGGCAGGCAGGTGCCTACGTCAATGAGGAGGCGTACGAGTTTCTTCTTCCTTACTTTTCGGCGGGGAAGCAGCCGCGTTCCGTCATGGTTCAGCAGATGATGGACAACGGCATGTACCCGGCAGGGTACATGGATCCGCAGGAAAAGATCTACAAGATCTGCGGCTTTACGACCAAAATCATTGACGACATGGAGCCGATCCGGGCAAAGGTCGATCCGAAGTATTCGCTGCTGGTCACGTTGAAAAGTGAGAGCGGAACGGGCTGCGAACTGAACTATAAGGAAATAACGAAGGCGACGGGCATCCGCAGAGTACTCGACTTCTATGGCGCAGACTGGAACGATGCCTGCGCGATCGGTGACAGTGAGAACGATATTCCGATGATTGAGGCCTGCGGAACGGGGATCGCAATGGGCAACGCGTTCGAACATGTGAAGGAAAAGGCTGATTTTGTGACGACGGATATTCTGGATGACGGGATCTGGAATGCGTTCAGGCATATTGGCGTGATCTGAGTATTGACAGCGGTGGAATTGCATCTATACTGTTCTAAGCAAACGCTTACAGCTAAGCAAAAGTTTAGGAGAAACTATGACACAGAGAGAGCGTCAGATTCTGCAGCTGATTGAAGAAAATCCGATGATTTCGCAGGAGGAACTTGCGCAGAAGATGGGAATCAGCCGCAGCTCTGCAGCCGTCCATATTTCCAATCTGATGAAGAAGGGATATATCGCCGGCAAGGGATATGTTCTTCGCTCGGGTACCTATGTGGCCGTTGTCGGCGGTGTGAACATCGATATCGGCGGGCGTTCGGCGGCTCCCTTGATTCCGAAGGATTCCAATCCGGGAACGGTGACGACGAGCCTTGGCGGCGTTGGCAGAAACATTGCCCATAATATGACGCTGCTGGGTGTTGATGTACGTATGTTGACGGCATTCGGTGACGATGATTATGCGCGTCTCATTGAGTCGAGCTGCGCTAATCTGGGCATTGACATCTCCCATGCACGCAAGGTAAAGGGCGGCCGCACCTCGACCTATCTCTTTATGGGCGGGCCGGATGGTGATATGGCGCTGGCCGTCAATGATATGGCGATCTGCGAAGAGATTACGCCGCGCTACATTTCTCAGAATCTGACGCTGCTGAACAATGCGCAGGTGGTGATCATTGATACGAATCTGCCTGCGGATACGATTGCCTACATTGCGGATCATGTGACGGCGCCGATCTTTGCGGACCCGGTGTCGACGGTGAAGGCGGATAAGCTGAAGCCGGTGCTCGGGAAGCTGAATACGCTGAAGCCCAACCGGATGGAGGCGGAACATCTCAGCGGCATCGAAATCCATAACAGGCGCGATCTGAAAAAGGCGGCGAAGGCGTTACTGGATACGGGTCTGCACCGCGTCTTCATCTCGCTGGGAAGCGAAGGCGTGTATGCGGCGGATCAGAAGGAAGCGATTCTGGTTCCCTGCTGCAGGGCCCATATCAAAAATGCGACCGGTGCCGGCGATGCATTCATGGCGGCGCTTGGCTGGGCGTATCTGGAAGGGACGAACCTCGCGGACGCTTCGGCATTTGCCAGCGCGGCAGCGGCGATCGCTGTTGAAGGCGAGGAGACGATCAATCCGGAGCTGTCCGTTGAAGCGATGAAGCAGAAACTGTTAGAGAGTCAGCAGTAACTATATAAGGAGGAGAACCTATGCTGAACAAGTATCTTGATGTAAATCCTGAAGTTTCAGAGGCCGTGAAGGCCGGTAAGCCGGTCGTGGCTCTGGAGTCGACGATCATTTCGCATGGTATGCCGTATCCGCAGAATGTTGAGACGGCGCTCAATGTTGAAAAGATCATTCGTGAAAACGGTGCCGTTCCGGCAACGATCGCCATTATCGGCGGCCGTCTGAAGGCAGGTCTGACGCCGGAAGAGATTGAGTACTTCGGCAAGAAGGGAACGAAGATTGCCAAGGCAAGCCGCCGCGACCTCGCTGTTCTCTGCGCTGAGGGACAGGATGGTGCAACGACTGTTACGACGACGATGATGATTGCCCATATGGCAGGCATCAAGTTCTTCGCAACCGGCGGCATCGGCGGCGTTCACCGCGGTGCGCAGCAGACGTTTGATATTTCCGCCGACCTGGAAGAGCTGGCAAATACGCCGGTCATGGTTGTCTGCGCAGGTGCGAAGGCAATTCTCGATCTCGGCCTGACGATGGAGTATCTGGAGACGCACGGTGTTCCGGTCATCGGCTATGGCACCAAGGAGCTGCCGGCATTCTATACGCGTCACTCGGGACTCAAGGTTGACTATGAACTGGACACTCCGGAAGAGTGCGCCAAGGCCTTCCTTGTTCAGCATGATCTGGGCATGAAGGGCGGCATGCTAGTGACGAATCCGATCCCGCAGGAATTCGCCATGGATGACAAGGTCATCAACAATGCCATTGACGAAGCCATCAAGGAAATGGATGAGAAGGGCATTAAGGGCAAGGAGTGCACACCGTTCCTGCTCGCCAAGGTCGCTTCCATTACGGGCGGCGATTCGCTGAACTCCAACATCCACCTGGTTTACAACAATGCCAAGGTTGCCTCTCAGATTGCGAAGGCTTTCTGCGCAATGAAAGAGGACTGAGCACAATAGAGCATGTGAAAACCGCAGAGTTGCATGGAACGTTCTTCCGTGTAATCCTGCGGTTTCTTTTTCTCTTTCTCTATTTTTCCGTTTCCTGCTGTTTCAGACGTTCGGCAATCTTATGTGCCTCCGGGGTTGCAGCAAGTCCGCCCAGTGCCGTTTCCCTTACTTCCATCGGCATGCGGCTGCCGATGATACCCATCGCATCAAATACCTGATCCGCAGGAATACGGGAGGTGATGCCGGCCAGCGCCATATCGGCACTTGTAACAGCGTTGACGGCGCCGATGACGTTGCGCTTGACGCACGGCACTTCGACCAGGCCGCAGACCGGATCACAGACAAGTCCCAGCAGTCCCTTCAATGCGATCGCAGAGGCATCTGCGATCATGTCATTGGTTCCTTCATGCAGGAAGACTAAGGCTCCCGCAGCCATGGCGCTTGCCGAGCCGATTTCGGCCTGGCAGCCGCCAGCGGCGCCGGAGATGGATGCTCTCTTGGCAATGATGCCCCCGATACCACCGGCAACGTAGAGGGCCTTGACCATGTCGTCTTCATTGAAGTTGAAATGATCCTGGGCTGCCAGCAGTACGGCAGGAAGTACGCCGCAGGCACCGGCTGTCGGGGCGGCGACGATGACGTGCATGCACGCGTTTGAGGCAGCGACCTTGAGGGCATTCTCCATGACTTCGCCCACGAAGTCATCGACCAGGGAGTGCTTCTGGTGATAGGCATGAAGCTTTGCGGCCTCATCACCGACCAGGCCTGAGGCAGACATCTGCTTCGGGTTGTAGCTGTCTCTGGAGCGTTTCATGGCACGATACATTTCGCGCATCTTTTCGAAGGATGCCTCTTTGGTAATGGCTTCTTCGCCGCAGTCTTCTTCCTGGATCAGCTGCCAGAGGGGTTTGTCTGTCGTTTTCGACTGTTCGAGCAATGTGGCAAATGAGGTATACATAGTTACTGATTTCCTTCCAGACTATAGTAGGTGACTTTGACGATGGCCGGCTCATTGTTGAGACGGTCAAGAATATCCTTCGGCACTTCCTGGTCCAGTTCCAGTACCGTTACGGCATGGCCTCCGCGGCTGTCACGGTCGAGCTGAATGGTCGCAATGTTGATGCGGCGCTCATACAGCAGGCCGGTGACGAAGGCGACGATGCCGGGCGTGTCGTTGTTTTGGACGATGAGGGTTGGATGGTTGCAGGAGAAGTGGGCCTTGAGGCCGTCGATGTCACGGATTTCCACCTGGCCGCCGCCCGTGGAGCAGGCGATGATTTCAAGATGATGGCCCGATGTCCCGGTGAGCTTGAGCAGTACGGAGTTGGGGTGGGCATCCGGACCCAGATCAATCGTTCCGATGGTTACGTTCATGCCTGCCTTCTTCGCGTAGTCGAAGGCATCGGGGATCCGCTGATCGTCGACGTCCATGCCTAACAGGCCGGCAACCAGTGCCCTGTCGGTGCCGTGTCCGCGGCCGGTGGTCGCAAAGCTGCCATGAAAATACAGACCGGCTTCAGCGACGGGTTCGGCCATGAGGCGGCGGGCGGCTTCGCCGATGCGGCAGGCTCCGGCGGTATGGGAACTGGACGGGCCGACCATGACAGGCCCGATAATATCAAAGAGATTCACGATTTTCACCTCTCCAAGCTGTGCTCAAGATTCCGCTATAATAGTATCATTGTAAAGGATAAGGGGGGCCGCAATGCCGAAAGTAAGCATCATCATGCCTGTATATAATGCGGAGAAGGGGCTGAAACGCTGTATCGACAGTATTCTTGCACAGGAGTTTTCGGACTTTGAGCTGATTGCGGTTGACGATGGTTCCAGGGACGGCAGCGGATCCATTCTGGATGCCTATGCGGCAAAGGACAGACGCGTACATCCGGTTCATCAGACCAATGGCGGCGTATCAAATGCGCGCAACCATGGTATTTCGCTGGCAAAGGGTGATTTTCTGCAGTTTGTGGATTCGGACGACTATCTGCCGGTTGATTCGACGAAGACGCTGGTACGTGTCGCTGAGGAACACGATGCGGATCTGGTGGTTGCCGCCTTCTACCGGGTGGTTGGCACCTATCTGTCGGTGAAATATGACATTGATTCGACGGATGTGATGACGCAGAAGGAATATGCGTCGTATCTGATGAACAAGCCGGCGGATTTCTACTATGGAGTTCTTTGGAACAAGCTGTACCGGCGCTCGATCATCCGGAAACAGAAGCTGGTCATGGATGAGCAGCTGAACTGGTGTGAGGATACGGTGTTCAATCTCGAGTATCTGCTGCACTGTCAGCGGATTGCGGCGACGCCGGTGCCGGTCTATTACTATGTGAAAAATGAAGGGTCTCTCGTTGCCAGCGCGGCCGGTGATATGAAGACGGTGCGGCAGATGAAGGAGCGGATCGTCGAGTATTACGACAGCTTTTATCAAAATCTATACGATGTGGACAATACGATCGGGGAGCGTTTGAACCATGTGCGCTTCATGTTTGCCTTTGCGACGGATGATCTTGCCAATGGCAAGGGAAGGACGCGCGTAGGCAAAGAGAAGGATGTGGATGTTGTGAATACGTCGCTGGTCGATAATATGGCGACCATGATGTACTACATGGATGAGGTTTACGATCAGCAGTTGCGGACCGTTGCGACGGTGAGCGGACTGGCGGTCGACGATGTGAAGGTGCTCAATGCGCTGATGTTCCATGGAAAGGCGATGGCGCTGGGCGAAATTGCGGACTTTACGCATCAGGGGACGACGGGCTGTGTCGCTTCGGTGGAGAAACTGGCGCTGAAGGGGCTGGCCAAGGTGGACTATCTTGGCAAGAACATTCCGGTGTCTTTGACGCCTGAGGCGGAGCCTGTGCTGAAGCAGCTCGGCTTTGCGCTGAAGGACTTTGAAAACATATGTTTCAAGGGGTTTGATGAGGAGCACCGCAGGGATGTGATGTCTTCGGTACATGAGATCAACAGCAATCTCAAGCAGATGCTCAGGGCGGTTCAGACGGAGCCGGAGCTTCCGAAGAAGGACAAGACGAAAAAGGCGGCTGAGGGTAAGGAATCGAGGAAGAAAACCGCTGAGGAGAAGGAGTTGGACAGGTAATGGCAAAGGCAGTATTTCTGGATTATACGGGGACGATTCTTCAGACGAGCGGACCGGACATTGAAGAGATGATGGAGCGCTTCACAAAGGGAGCGAGCTTTGCGTCGCAGCAGGAGGCAGTTCGCTGGTGGTTCAGTGAGCTGGGCGTGATGGAGGAGCACGCTTATCAGGAGAACTTTGTTCCGGAAGAGGAACTGTGCATGCGGATTCTGGAGAAGGCGGTGCGCGAAAAGGGACTGAAGGAAGATCTGCTGCAGATGCAGCGGCTGAACGTCAGCTTCTGGATGTATGCGCCGCTGTACTCGGATGTGCGCTACTTCTTTGAGCAGTGCACGAATCCGATCTATATCATCACCAATAACAGCGAGGAGTATGTGAAGATCTGTCTGCGCCGCAACGGCCTGCACGCCAATGCCGTCATTTCGGCAGACAGTGTACGTGCCTACAAGCCGCGCAGGGAGCTGTTTGAAAAGGCACTGGCAACGGCAGCAGTCGAAGGCCATGACGGCATCATGATCGGCGATTCGACCAGAGACATGGAAGGTGCTTCTTCCGTGGGTATGAACTGCATTCTGCTGGACAGGCATAAGGATAAGGGTGACAGCGGCTATCGCACGGTGCATTCGCTGCGGGAAGCGCTGCGTTTATTATGAAGAAGGTGACCTTCTACTTTGTCCGCCATGGGACGACGCGATTCAATACGCTGCGCCGTCTGCAGGGGCGCTGTGATTCGCCTCTGCTTGCAGAGGGGATCGAAGATGCGAAAAAGGCGTCGCTGGCATTAAGAGATGTTCCGTTTACCAGAGCCTACTGTTCGCCAGCCGGCCGCGCACGTCAGACGGCAGAGATCATCGTTGAGCGTCACAATGTGCAGCTGGTGGAGTTAAAGGATCTTGAGGAATTTGACTTCGGCGAGCTGGAGGGACAGTGTCTTTTGGATCCGAAGGTAGCCGAAACGGTTGCGAGCCACGTGAAGAATAACTATGATTTTTCGGATCTTGGGGGAGAAAACTGGGAGCGGATCGCGAAGCGGATTCATCGTGCCTACGATGGTATTGCGGCAGAAGCCTACAGCGGCGAGACGGTGCTGACGGTTTCCCACGGGAGCTATGGTGAGCATCTGATTGCGGAGCTGTTCGGTATTTCGATTGATGAGCTGCGCAGGGCCCAGGGCGGCGGCTTTCCGATTCCCAATGGCAGTATCTTCGAATTTACGTGGATGGACGGGAAGTGGGATCTTCTATGTCTGCCGAAGAAGCCACAGGATTTTGTGCTCTGGAAGAAAGAAGGCAGAGGATGAACAAACTTGTGCAGCGGATGAGCGGCTGGATGCAGGGGCGCTATGGTACGGACCGGTACGGTCTGTTTCTGGTGGGTTCTTCGCTGGTCGTGGAGGTTGTCGGGGCGGCTGTCAGTTTGCCCTATCTTGTGCTGGTGACGGATGCGCTTCTCGTGTATGAACTGTTCCGGTTTTTCTCAAAGAACATCGTAAAGCGTTCGATCGAGAATCAGAAGTATACGAAGGCGCAGCGTGTTGTAGTGCGCGGGACGAAGATCCTGTGGAAGAATGTGACGGATCGGAAGTACAGATACTTTCTGTGTCCGAAGTGTGCGCAGATCGTTCGGGTGCCGCGGGGACATGGAAGTGTTTCAATTACCTGTCCGCAGTGTCATCATGAATTCAGCGGGCGAAGCTAATTTGCGGTTGACCGTCCTCGATGCGAATGCTAGAGTAATAGCGCGTTTCGAGGTTTTTTAATTATGGCTGATTCGAAAAAGGTAATATTGACGTGTACGGTTTGTCTGTCGAACAACTATACGACGACGCGTCGAAAAACCAGTACGAAGCGTCTGGAATTGATGAAGTTCTGCCCGAAGTGCGGGAAGAAGACGCTGCATAAAGAAACGAAATAAGGAGACGGCACTATGGATAAGACATTCAGCTGGAGCGGTATCAAGAAGGAAGCCAAGCGTATTCGCTGGCCGAAGAAGGAAGATCTGTTTGGAAGATTTGGCGAGGTTGTGATTTTTACGGCATTCTTTGCGCTGTTCTTCGTGCTGTGTGATTTCCTTGTGACCTACGTTCTTAAGTTTATTGGTATTGGAGCTTGATTATGGCAAAAGACAGCTTTTTTGAAGAAAATCCGGCGGTCCGCAAGGCAATCGATGATGAACATGAGAAGCGCTGGTATGTTGTCAATACCTACGCCGGTCATGAGAATCGTGTGAAGGAGAACCTTGAGAAGCGTGTTGCGTCGATGGGTATTCAGGACAGTCTGTTCCGTATTGTCGTAGCCGAGGAGCCGGACATCGAGATCAAGAAGGACGGCAAGAAGGTTGAGACCATGCGCAACATGTTCCCGGGATATATCTTCGTGGAAATGAAGATGACCGATGAGGCATGGTATGTTGTTCGTAATACGCCGGGTGTAACGGGATTTATCGGTTCGTCAGGCGGCGGCGCGAAGCCGTTCCCTGTTTCGCCGGTTGAGATGGATTCGATTCTTCGCCGGATGGGTCAGAGCGACAAGAAGGTGGATGTGGATTTCAAGGTTGGCGATACGGTCCGTATTCTTACGGGCCCGTTCTCCGGAATGGAAGGCCGCATTTCTTCGATGAACGATCAGACGCAGGTTGCGTCCGTCATGACGATGCTGTTTGGACGTGAGACGCCGACCGACATCGGTTACAACGATCTGCAGAAGGTTGACGGTCAGTAAGCACGAATAAAGAAGCCGGAATCTGAAGGCGGCATGTTCCGCTGTCAGAGTTCCGGCTTTTTA
>Ga0256404_1010824_pt1 | contig 12469 bp, 19 predicted proteins | sample RumenRJG_01DNA_FD_185990 | JGI IMG/M metagenome (GOLD analysis project Ga0256404, IMG submission 185990) | Bovine rumen microbial communities from Lethbridge, Alberta, Canada - RJG_01 | ecosystem: Host-associated > Mammals > Digestive system > Stomach > Rumen | place: Canada: Alberta | collected...
GCTCTCCCTCTTCATGGCCAAACAGGAATATCGGACCATCACGCGCCGCATGCTGCAGGGCCGTCTGGACTCCGCAAAAGAGGGAAAATGGCCGACCGGAGGCGCGGCTCCTTACGGCTATGAAATTTACAAGCTAAAAGGCCAGAAAGGTCAGAGCCTCCGGATCGTGCCGGAAGAGGCAGAGCTGGTCCGGGAGATCTTCCAGCTGTATACAGAAGATGAGCTCGGCTCCCATAAGATCGCGACCCATCTCAACTCTCTGGGATATCATCACCGAGAGGGCAAAAGGTGGACTTCTGCCCATGTTGAGAGGATCCTTTCCAATCCCTGTTATACCGGGAAGCTCAGATACAAAAGGCGGCAGACTGTCACTGCGATGGAAGCCGGGAAGATCGTGAAGCGCCGGACCCTGAACGAGGCCGGGCAGCTTGTCTATGCCGGCCTGCACGAGGCCATTGTCTCGGAGGAGACTTACAGAAGGGCGGAGGAGATCCGGAAAAAGCACGCCATGCCTCACCTACCCGGAAGGTGGACGCTCTCCAATGTCTTCTATAAGGTGCTGGTCTGCAGCGAGTGCGGGAAGCCGATGGCCATGCAATGGGATAACCAGAAGCGCGCCAGGATCACCTGCAGGACGAAGGGATGCCCGTGTGTTGGATCTGAGATCTCACTGGTCGAGGACCGGCTGATGCAGGCGCTTCGGGAGTATCTCGCAGATTATGCCGCTGAGGACGCGCCAGCGCCTCAGATTCGGGAGAAAATGGAAGCGACGGTAAAATCCCTGACTGAGCAGAAAAGAGCGCTGCAGGCGAAGCTGGAGCGCGTCAGGGACGCCTATGAGGACGGCGCCTATGATCTGGATACGTTCAAAGAGCGCAGCGCTTCCATCAATACGGGGATTGATAGCATAAACGCGGAGCTTGATGACGCAGTCCGGCAGCTTGATGCCCTGGAGCGCCGGCAGGACCGGCTCCCGGATCTGCAGGATCTCGTCGACCACTACTATGATCTGCCGGACGCCGCTGCCAAAAATGCCATGCTGCGGGCTCTGTTGGAAAAGGTCGTCTATGAAAAGAAAAAGGGCGGACCCACCCATGCGGATGAATTCGCCCTTACAGTTTATCCTAAGATTTCTATGTGATTTGTTGTGATGATCTGTATCCCTATCAATGCGGATATGGATCATCACAACTTTGTTTTACTCTGCCAGATGGAAAAGGATCAGATCCGGCGCGTCGGTGTTCCACTCCGGCTCCCAGACTCCGGAGGCGTTCACCCAGTAGTAAAGATCCTTGTCCCGGCTCTTCACATAGGTGTAGGTCGCCATGATACCGGACTTCGTGAGGTAGTACCAGAGGCCGCCGACCTCTACCCACTGCCCGGAAAGCATTGCACCGTCCGCCGGATTCATGTAATACCAGTTGTCTCCGGACTTAAACCAGCCGGTGATCATCCTGCCGGACTCGTCGAAGACATACCAGCGGCCGCCGATCTCGAGCCATCTGCCGCGGATCATCTCGCCGTTGAGGTAGTAGTACCAGCCGTCGGACCGCTCGATCCAGCTCGTGAGCTTCATCTCCAGATGTCTCTTGCAGGCCTGCCATGCACACCAGCTCACGTACATCTGGCACCACTGGGCCGGGTTCATGCCGTACCAGGCGCCGTACTTCGTGTAGTTGTTCATGCCTGCGTTGGCGTGCGGATCCTCCAGGCTCTTGTTGCTGGCCTTCTCCTCGTATCCGATCTCCGCCATCGCGACCTGCAGCAGATCCTCGACGGTGCAGGTGCCGTCCCCGAAAGCCGGGCGGCCAAAGCCCTGGACACGGTTCACGCCTCCCACGGCTGCGTAGCTGTACTCATGGGACGCGCAGCAGCCTCCGTTTGTGGAGAACTCCCTGCTGTTGGTGTTGCCCTCCACGGACTTGAAGGTTTTCTTCTTCGTGTCCACACTCAGCACGATGCCGACGTGCCCGATCCGCTTCAGGCTGCTGTTGTAAAAGTATACCGCATCTCCGGGCCTCGGTACAGTATACCAGGCTCCGGCGTGCTTGAAGTACGAGGCCCCTGTGGGCGTATAGCTGGAGTAGTCTCCCCTCAGGAGCTTCTTGCCTGCCAGATAAGCATTATCCATATCTTACCTCCTCAAAGCAAAAGAGGGCAGATCTCTCTGCCCTCTCCGTGCGCATCACTGCTGCATCTTGTCATACTGTGCTTTTGCGATCGTGACCAGGGCGCCGCAGAAGACATCCAGTGCAGCGAACGTCTGCATGATCTGATCCCCGTACGGGATGCTCCAGATATTGCAGAAGGCGCTGATCAGTGTGCCGATCGGCAGCACGAGCAGCGCGATCACCTTAAGCGTGTCATAGGTCTTATTACTCATCATGATCACTGTCCTCCTGTTCAGGCATCCGCAAGAGCTTGTTATAGAGCTCCGTCGCGACATCATTGCCGCCGAGGTTGTGGTATGCCTTGTACACTTTCTTAATCGATTCCTTCGCATAGATCGGGCAGTAGCCCTTGTCCATGTATTTGTTATAATCCGATACGATGGAGTTTCTCAGGAGGCTTTCTACCCCTGCGGCGATGGCCTCATTTTTCGTCCTTTCAATCTTCAGCTGAGCGGAGATGTTCCGGTAGCCCCAGGCCAGCACGGCCGTCGCTCCAGCAAAGAGCCACTCCACCCAGTTTTCGGATATAAATCTGATGATTGCGTCCAAAGTTAGCGCCTCCTCATGTCCTTATCAATACTCTTCGCCGGAGATCAGAGTAAACTCCTCGGCTGTGATGCCGTTCCTCTTCCCCACCAGTGCCCGCAGCATCTTAAGGCTGTAGAATCCGGCCTCATAGGCTTCCTTGATCTTCTCAAAATTCTTACTCATGATCTTCCACCTCCTCGTCTTCTTCGTCGATCTCGACGTCTGCCATGATTGCGACATACTCCAGGAGCGCCTGCTGCTTCGCGATGGTCGCTCTCATGTTCTCACGCTCGCGGGCTTCCGCGATGCTTTCCTTAAGCCTTGTGATCAAGCTCATAATTTTTTACCTCCGTATGTGTCCATAGTGATTTCAGATACTGGTCCATCCTCCGGATCAGCTTCCAGGAGTTTCCCTTCGCCGCGTGTTGCCTCCATCCGGCATAACACTCGTAGACCTTAGCTTTCGGGATCTCGCCGCGCTCGCACTTGTGGACGAGGCGCTTCAGCTTCCTGCGCTCCCTCTTCACGTTCTGAGGATTCAGCTGCATGAGGACCTTCCCGGTCTCCGTGAGGGACCAGATGAAGCCCAGGAAGAGGATCCCGTCCGTCAGCGGGTAGACTCTGGTTTTTGTAGGATTGTACTGAAAGCCGATGCTCGTCAGATACTCGCCGATCCGGAGCTTACACTTCTCCAGGTACTCCTCGTCCGGATGGATCAGGATGAGGTCGTCCATGTATCGGACGTAGTACTTGATCCGCAGCTGCTCCTTGATCAGATGGTCGAGATCTGAGAGGACAGATATGCCCGCGATCTGGATCATCTGGCTGCCAGGATTAAAGCCGATCTCTCCGGCATACTGCTCGGAGAGGATCGTGTCCACGGCCCCGTAGGTCCAGTCGTCGAGCTTTTTGCGGAAGGTCCTTTTTGCTACATCGTGCCTCATGTTCGGGTAGTAGCCCTTGATGTCGCACTGCAGCACGTATCCGGATCTCCCATAACGGCGGAAGTGTTTCTGCAGGAAGCACCGGATCCGGCCTCTGGCGAAGTCGGTGCCGCGGCCCTGCTGACAGGCGCCGTTATCGTAAATGAACTGAGGGACCATAGCGGGATAAATAATATTATCGTTCAAGCTGCGCTGATACACACGATCCCGGAAGGTGATCGAGATGATGTCCCTCGGCTTCGGTGATGTGACTTTGAAGCTGACCGGAGGCCGAGCCTTGTAGGTTCCGCTTTTGAGTTCGCGCTCCAATTTCAGTACCTCCTCTATGCCGTTGAGGACGAAGTGCGCGGTCGAATCTTTCCACATGACCCCGTTCTTACATTTGTACATCGAGTCGTATAAGGCATCGAAGCCTATTACTTCTTCCATGTGATTCCTCATAAATATTCATAGCGCTGATAGCGGTACCGGCTCCTGAAGAGCCGACCGCGTCACTCTGAGATTGTTCACCTCCGGAGAGGCTGGGATTTCGGCTCCTTGTGTTAGGTGTCGGGGAGCAGCTGCCCTGCAGGCAGCCCATACGTCCCGATAAACGACACAATCCGGCGCGCACCGATTGCTGTTGTTCGCGTTGTTGTTGTTGAGATACCCTGTCGAGTTCACATTCCACGCATTGTTGGCGTTGCCACGGTTAGCGCTACGCAGTCGCACGTTCTGCGAAAGGTTCCTTATAGCCTACGTCCCATATAGAAAAGAGGTCAGCCCCGGAGGTCGGAGCTGTACCGCTTCCTATCCGATTCATTCCATCTACGGATGTATGATCTGACCTCTAAGGTCAGGCCGCCCCAGTATTTGATCCGTTTCGTCGGGAGATGGAAGATCCGCCGCGCGAGCTGCATCAGGGCCAGAAGGTCGTTACACTGCTGAGCAGCGTACTCCTGCAGCCGGATCCTGGTCACAGCCTTGTCATGATCGTGATTTACCCGGACGTTGTTGGCGTTCCACACAGAGACGTAGATCTCCTTGGCGATGTGGATCAGATCCTGAGTGATGGCCAGATTATACTCCGGCTTGAAGACGTTCGGGTTTTTCGTGATCATGATAGTATAGCTGGCAAGCTCCAGGGCCTTCGTGATGACCTCCAGCTTCCCTTCTCCTCTTTCGCCCGCAGGTACTGACATATTCTTCGATCTCCTTTATGATGCCGGGCCGCGAGGCCCGGCGATTGACGATAGTACGGATTAGCAAATAACACAAGCCGGCGCGCACCGAGAGCTGTAGTGCGCGTTGCCGTGGTTGAGATACCCTGCCGAGTACACATTCCGCGCACTGCCGGCGTTGCCACGGCTAGCGCTACGCAGTCGCACGTACTGCGCGCTGGTCTTCGCGTTGATCGCATAGATCTTGTAGGCGTCATACTTGTTACTGGATCCGGTGCCCGCCGGAGAGGTCAGACCGAGCGCTCTCTTCCAGTACTCCCAGTACTCACCCTCTGCCCCGGCCAGCTGCGGCGTGCCGTACATCTGCTCCAGGGACGGGAGGAAGAAGGTGTCGTAGGTGACCTCTCTATCCACGGCGTGACCCTCCACGGTATTGAGCGCGGTCGTGATTTTGACCTTGCCGAGGACTGCCAGGAATTCTTCATCGAAGCCTGCCATGAAGCCGCGCTTGTCAGCGAGCTGAGCCGGAGGCACGTCGAAGTCATTCTGCGGAGTCCACCAGGCGCCGGCCGCTGCCTTCGAGTTGAGCCACTGTCTGTATGCAGACTGACTCCAGCGGTTATAACCATAAGCGACTCTCTGCATGCTGTTGAGCGTGCTCGGCACAGTGTAGGGCATGGTGCCGAGATCCGTGCCGCCGTCTCCGGATTCCACTGCCACGGTCTCGATCAGCTCTGTGGACGTCTGGGAGCTCCTGGAAGATACGGTCCAGTTAGACGGAGCGGTATCCGGCATGGAGCTGAAGCCCGTCAGCACGCCGCCTTCAGGCACGTCCTGCGTCAGCGTGAACTGATAGGTTCCTGCGACCGCCTGGGACCAGGTCTGCGCGAGCGTGACGTGATAGGTGCCGGCTGCCAGACCGCCCTCCGGCGCCACATAGAAGGCCTCTCTGTTGTCAAACTGGATATCGAAGGGCGTGCAGTAGTGCCACTGCAGCCACATGCCCGGGACGATCTCACCGTCCTGCAGCTCTACGTTGCCGAAGTGCACGATGTCCAGCGGCACGGTGTACTCGTTGGTCCCGTCGGACCAGTTGACGTTGATCTGGTCGCCGATGTCGAGGACTTCGTGCGCGATTCCCTCACGGACCAGCCTGCGAATCTCTTCGAGGTTGGTGGTCAGCTCGGCGATCTTGTCGCTGGCCATGATCTCCAGCAGCGCGTTCTGCCGGTTCATGGCGGACAGCATCTGCTGACCGGTTTCATCGAGTAAAATAGGTTTTGTGATCATATCTTTCCTCCTTAGGATTCAGTGATAACGCAGAGTTTCCCGCTTTCAACTTTGAGGCCCAGACTGTCCTGGAGTGCTGTCGGATTTGCTTCCAGATAGTCGGCCACGGCCTGGCGGATCTCCGGCCCGGACAGCTGGTCGATCTTGGCCTTTAGCAGCGCGTATGCTACAGTTCCATCCATGTCCGCCCTCCTTTATCCGTTCCGGATCCAGCTGCCGGCGTCTGCATCAAACCAGTAGACGTGCCCGGTGTCCATCTCTATAAAGGTGGAGCCGTTCTTCACCGGCTTCCCGTCCACGATGTCGGTCGGCTTCGTGTCGGTGCTTAATCCCACGAGATCGATCGGGCCCATGTGGGAGCCCTGTAAAACAGTGATCATAGGTGCTACCTCCTTGTTTAGCTTTCCTCATCAAGTTCCATGCAGACCATGCCGTCTGCCACTACGAGACCGCCCAGGCCTATCCCTTCACGAGCGAAGCCGGGAGTAGCTCTTCGGAAAAGCCCTCCATGCTCCACATATACAGTGGTGTCGGCTTCCGGCAGTCTGGTATCGATCTCATCGATCAGAGTTATATCTTTGATTGTGCTCATATTGATGCCCTCCTTACGTGTAATACTCAATTACTGCCTGAATGAAGGACATGACGTGCGATCCGGAAGAAGCTGTAGCCTCGACTTTGATGACATCACCCGCGGCTGCTGAAAAAGACTTGTCTCTCATCGTTCCACGCCACAAATAAGTGTTGCCGGTCAGGTCCCGGTTGTCGATGGTCGTGCCGCCCTTGTAGATCCGGCAGGTGCCGCTTCCCGCACCGTTATAGTCGGCAGAGAAGCCGCCGTAATAAACCACGCAGTTAGTCGCTCCAGCAGGGATCGTGAAAGAGTTAGTCTCCGAAGGTTCATACTCTGAGGAGCTGGCACCGAAGCCTCTGATCGCTGAAGCCGCGATCATCTTGATGTTTTTCGTCTTGGCCGTGACCTTTCCGGTGCCGTCATGGTAGCCGGCCGGGACCGTATAAGATCCGCCCGGAGAAAGCTTTCCAGGGCTCACCGCGCCTCTGTTTGTCATGGTCCCGCCCGCCGGCTCATCATTGGAGTCCGACGTGATCGCCGTGTACCCGGAGAGGACCTGGGCCTTCGTCGCAGTACAGTCGTCAGATCCGGAGCCTCCGCCGGTTCTCAGGATTACACACTCAGCCATAGATCACACCCCCTTAATGTACAGCGGGATCGCCGCTGTCGGCTTCTTCCGGTAGCAGTAGAAGGTGATCTTCCCTGCTGCCGTCACAGCTCTGTCGATCATGGCGTAGTTCTTGATCAGTGTCACATAATTCGCGGCGTTAATCGTCGAGGGTAGACCCGCAGAGATGATCGGTGCGTCGTTGGCTGTGATTCCGGCGACGTTGACCGACTGTGTATAAGGCGCCGCATTGGTCCAGCCGCCGGCCGTGAGCGTCGCCGTCCTTACCTTCGCAAGGTCAGAGCCGTAGAGCGTGCTGCTGCCGGTGCCGCCTCTGGCCACGGCCAGCGTGCCGGAGTTGATGTCCGCGGCGCTGTGGGTGTGCCCTGCCTCCGCGGCGTTGATTTTGGCCGCGGTCACATGGTGCGGATTATCTGTATTCGCCAGGTGATTGATCAGGTCGAAGATGGCCTTCGAGATCTTGCCGAAGGCTGTGGTCAAAGTCTCGCCGCTGACGAGGTTCGCCCGCGTCGAGGCCCTCGTGTAGGTCGGTGTCTGTCCGTTGGTCGTGACGTTCGGGACGTTGCCCAGGCCCACATCCTCCGCGCTCACCCGGTGCGGGTTGTTGTGGTCGTTCACGTGCGCGTCAAACTCGAGTTTCGTCGCGTAGATATCGCCCTCGATCAGGATGGCCGTGACGTTCTCCGCGTTGCCCAGCTGCACGACCACGGTCAGATTGAGCTCGAGCGCCCTGCCGGAGTCTGCCGCCGGGTAGAAGTCCACATCTGTGGAGGAGTACCGGTAGCCGAAGAGAAACTCCTCGTTATTGTCATTCTTGGCATAGACTCCGATCTCATAGCCGTAAAAGCTGGAGACGATCTGCGAGGAGCTCACGTATCCGGTCAGCAGCATGTAGTCCTCTGTAGGCTCCGCCTCCGTGAGCGAGATGCTCAGCAGAGGGTTGACCATCTCCGTGACAGAGCTCGGATCCGAGGGCACACCGTTGCCGATGGCGATCCTCGTAAAGGTGATAGAGTCACCATACAGCGACCGGACGATCATGTTCCGCCCGGCCGGTGTAGTGCTTAGGGTTAAATAAGTGTCTGCCATTTATGCCTCCTCATTGCTTATGAATACGCCGCCGTCAGTGTCCACCAGGAGCGTCTCATCATGATCGACATACCAGGTCAGATCCGCGAGAGGATCCGCGGTCTCGATGTCCGTCGGGTACAGCGTCTTGGTCTGCTTCAGCGCGAGGCCCACAAAGACAGGATCCTTGTGCTTATAATTGATGCAGATCCTCACGGTCATGTTGCTGGGCCGCATCTTGTAGACGATGTCCTCGACATTGCTGATCACGTTCGGCGTGTTGATCGTGAGATCCACACGCAGCTCGTAGATGGACTGCGTGACCTTCAGCGTCACGTTGTCCTTGCCGGCCAGGGACTCCAGGACTTCCCGGAGCTTATTCTCCGTATACGGCAGGTCTCCGATGAAATAGCTCTTGATGGCCTGCCTGCGGTCCTCCAGCGTCTCGTCTGCCGTTACAGTGATGCCCAGGAGGCGCTCCCAGATCAGGCAGCCGATCTCCGTGAGGCTGTCCAGGAACTGGTTGGCGTAGATCTCATCCACGTCCTCGAAAGTCTTAGCGAGGAGATAGTCGTAGGCCTTGCATATCTCCTGCCACTCCCTCATCTCCGCGAGGTGCTGAGGGAGCCAGTGTATCGTTTTAAATTCTAATTTCACGAGTTGGTCACCGTGCCCAGGATTGGGATCGCATCCCAGCTCAGGGCGAGGTTGCTCGTGCTGCCGTTCAGCTTCGTATTGCCTACATCGAGCGCGCCCTGCACGGACAGGATCGCGCTCTCGATACGGCTGACATAGACAGTGATGTGCGTGTTTTCGTCCCCATCAGCCCAGCCGGCCCGCTGCGCTGCGATATACTCCTCGATGGCCGCTTTGATGGCAGTCTCGCAGGATGCCCAGCTGTAGCCGGTCATAAAGGTGATGCTGGTCGCGATGTTGACCGTCACGGTGCTGACAGAGAAGACCGTCATGTCGTGACCGATCGCGGCGATGCCGTAGCCCTTTTTAGGCGTCGGACACATCTCCTCCTGGATCTCATCGACCAGATACTGGGAGACCGGTCCGTAGTCGCTGCTGATCAGCACGGCCTTCACCGTGCCGCCGCCGTTCCAGACCGGATAGATCTTGCACCCGCCGACGCCTTCAAAGGCGTTGATCTTCAGCTTGTACTCCGCCACGTTGCCGCCGAAGGAGCTCGAGTCGAAGCTGTTCTTATACGCAGCCAGCAGGTCTTCTTTCGTGCTGGCATCGTCGCCCTCCACGAGCACCTCTGTGATCGTCGCGGTGTTCAGGTCCTCCACGTAGGTGATCGGTATGGTCACTCCGGTCAGACCGTTCGGCGCGGATCCGGCGGTCTCGCAGCGTGCGAGGTACGCATACTCTGCAGCGTCGATCGTGTCAACCACGACGTAGTTGTAGGCGCTCAGGTTGAAGCGGGCGCCCATCGGGATCGGCGCGTCTCCCACCAGTCTGACCTCGCAGAAAGTTGCGTCCTCCGGATAGATGCCCCTCTGAGCGCAGAGCTTCACGAGGTTCTCATAATCCGCAGACGCCGGATCGATCTGATTCAGCAGGTAGTCCGCCTGGATGTAGAAGCGCTCCAGTTCGTAGGCGATGATGCTGAGAGCGTTATGGACCAGAGATCCTTCGCCCTTCAGTATGTCATCGCTTACCTGCGCTTTTCCTTCGGCGAGCAGGGCCGCGTAGGTCCTATCCTCATACATATTCGCTCACCTCCAATGTGCCTATAGTAGTTTCGACCGTGAATGTGATGCAGAGCTTCGTGCCTTCCAGGTGTGCGTCGAAGTCCGTGATCCCGGTGATATACGGATTCACCAGGAGCGCTTCTTCTGTCTCTGTCTGACAGTCCGATAGGAGATACTCGTCGGAGATCGTCTCTCCGATGTACTGCTCGTACTCCACGCCATACTGCCAGGAGTAAATGGCGTAGCGGTACCGCTCCGAGTGCAGGCAGTTCCAGATCCAGACCTTAATGGCCTCCAGCCCCTCCACGATCAGCCCGGTCAGCTGCCCGGTGCTGAAGTCCACGCCGTATTCTCTGGGCGTCTCCTGCACCGTGACGACTCTCCGGGCTTCCACGATCTCAGTGTTAAGAAAAGACGGTAAAATACTCATGAGGCGCTCACCATCCTTCCGAGTACAAAAAACTTACTGTCGGAGATCTGCACGACCGCGACGTGATCTCCGGCCTTAAGCGCCGGCAGGTACTCACTCTGATCAGTACAGAGCCCGCCGTCTGCCGGTGCGATCTCCTTCACCTGGATGCAGTTCTTTTTCAGGAGGTAGTCCGCGAAAAGCAGGTCCTCCTTCTGCAGCGTCAGGTTGCCGATCTTGCAGGATGTCGGGCTGAGCATCTCCGCGAGCTTTATAGTCCCGCCGGTGCTGCCGTCGCCCGGTCCTTTCATCATGGTTACAAAGTCATTAGTCCAGCTCATTTCTCGGCCTCCTCTTCTGTCGTCGATTCGACCTCGCTCATGATGCTGTCGAAGGTCAGCTCCAGCTCCATCGTGTAAGTACCGTTTTCCCAGACGTGCTTATCCGAGGATATCCAGTACTTGCCGGAGAGCCCCGTCGCCATATCCGAGACGCGGACGAAGTAGCACGAGAGGCAGTTGATGTCTCCGATGCTCTTCACCTTGATCGTCTGGGACGGTGCTGTGATCAGGAGGTTATGGGCCGCCGTTGTCGGATCCACGCCCTCCTCCTGCTTATAGACCTGCTGGAATGTGCCGAAGACAGTCAGGGAGGACGCGTCCTCCACCTCTCCGATCTGGGCGCCCTTGTCGTCGTAGATCTTCACCCGGTTCACGATCTTGTCCATCGTCTCTTCGATGGTCGCTTCCATGAGGTTGCTGTAATCGTCCAGGGTAAAGCCTGCGACGATCCACTCCGTCTTATAGACGCCGAGGCCCCTCTTATAAATCATCGGGAAGTACTTGTCTCCCGTGATCCGGTGGGCCTTGGTATAGGCGGCCATGATGATGTCGTAGAGCGTCATCTCGTCGCAGAGCATCGAGGCGATGTTGACGCCGGTCGGGTACAGATAACGGACCGGGACCTGGGCGTCATCGCAGACCATCTGCGCGATCGTCTCCGGAGGCAGGTTTTTGAAGTTATACTGGCCGGTGCTCTCGAGCAGGTGCTTCATGAAGTCGAAGGCCGTGAAGGTGATCGTGCCGATCGCCGAGGACTTCTCCGAGCCGAAGAACTGCCCATAAAAGACCTCGCCCTCCTGCCCGTAGGAGAAGGAGATCAGGTCCCCGGTGCTGATCTGCGGCAGGTTAAAATGATCAAAAGGTGCGTTCACGTAGTCGATGGAGAGCTGCCGCGAGGCCTGGGAGGCCGAGCCGCTCCATTCGATTTTCGTGACCGCGTTGGTTATGTCGTACTGGCCGCCCTGGGCTTTGATCAAGACGAGCCTCACCAGTTTTCCTCCTCCTGGGACGTCTCACTGCCCGGGATCGTGAGGACCATGCCCGGCGTGATCGCGTTGGGATTATCTCCGATGATGTCCCTGTTCTGGGCCCAGATCGCGGCATAGTCTGCGGACCCGGTCTGCTGCCGGGCGATCCCGGACAGCGTGTCGTACTTCTTAACCGTGTACACGGATGCAGACCGTTCCGGTATTACTCTTTCCATGCCTGCCTCCTTACATAGTGACCACGCTGGAGAGCCCAGAGGAGATAGATCTGTACTCCTTCAGGGTCAGCGTGTATGCGATGTCTCCGGTCCCGTCCTCTTCTCCCCACTCGAAGCTCTCGATCGTGCAGCGGAAGTTTATCGGCGTGCCGGTAATGATCAGCTTGACCGTGCCGGCGCGCTTCATCTTCTCGATCAGATTGACGTACTCCTTCGGGCTCCTGATGTTCCTGAAGTCGCAGTAGCTCGAGTCGTAGTGCTTCGGGAAGAAAGAGCTGAAGGATATCTCCCTCAGCCCTCTCTTGCCTTTCAGCGTGATGTCGCCGAGGCCGATGACATTGACGGTGGTGTTGTTCTGCGTGCTCGTTACCTTATAATCCGGAGGCAGGACCGGGATACGGACGCTTCTGCTGCCTTTAAGCCATATTTCCACTGTATGCCCATCCTCC
>Ga0256404_1010825_pt1 | contig 12459 bp, 8 predicted proteins | sample RumenRJG_01DNA_FD_185990 | JGI IMG/M metagenome (GOLD analysis project Ga0256404, IMG submission 185990) | Bovine rumen microbial communities from Lethbridge, Alberta, Canada - RJG_01 | ecosystem: Host-associated > Mammals > Digestive system > Stomach > Rumen | place: Canada: Alberta | collected...
CCACGCCGAGCAGACGGCGGCGCAGGGCGACATAGCGGTACATCTTGTCGAGGTTCGCGTGGACGCTCTCGATGAGGCTGTCGTAAACGCTCACCGGCACCTCGGTCGCGTCGAGCGCGGCGTCGAGCGTGGAGGGGTACCTGCGCGCGTTCGCAAAAAAGCGGAGCTGCTTGAACTGCGCGTCAAGCGTCGCGGCGAGTGTATTGCGATAGCCGCCGAGCGTTGCGTAGTAGGTCTCAAACGTATTGCGCCGCAGTGTGCGGTCGCCGCTTTGGAGCAGGGGAACAAAGGTCGCATCGGTCAGCGGCTGCTCCGCGCCCGCGCCGTCGGTCACGGCGGGAAAGCGGAGGTCGGCATTGTGGAACACGCCGAAGATGGCGTCGGGGCCGTCGGCCATCTCGCCGGCATTCGCCAGCAGCGCCTCGCACTCCGGGGAAAGGATGTGCGCCCTGCGGCGGCGGACCCGCTCGATGGGACGGCGATAGGTCGCCAGCTCCGGCTGCTCGGCGTAGAAGCGCGTGAGCGTTTCATCGCTGAGTGCAAGCAGCTCGCTCGCGGCGAACGCGCCCGCGCCGGAGAGCGTGACGGACAGGCTCAGCGCCTTGCCGCGCAGGTCCTGATAAAAACCGTTCGAGGTATCCTCGTCCGCCTTGCAGTTGGCGTAGCCGTAGAGCCGGCCGACGCGGACGTTCAACTCATCGTCGAGCCGGAAATAGGCCAGCAGCGTCTCCGCGCTCTCACCGAGGCGGCCCTGATAGGCGGCGACTGCTTCGGCATAGGGCTTGAGCGCCTCGTACTCGGCCCTCCACGCCTCGTCCGAGGGGAAAATGTCGGTGAGATCCCAGGTAAACTCGGCAGCGACCTCGCTGCGCTTGCGAATCGGCTTAGACATAAAGCAACCTCCGTCGGGAAAAATTCTTGTCCCTATTATGTGCAAAAAAGCCGCGGCGCGCAAGCTTTTTTTGGCGCACGCCGCGGCAAATTTTGCGTTTGCTTACCGCAGCCCAGCGGTGAATTGGATCCCGTCGCCGCGATCCGGATGCGTTTTCCGGAAAACGCTTGACTTTTACGCATCAAAGCTTTAGAATAACAAAGTCCTGACCGCTGCGGGTCGGGGCTTTGCTATGATTACGGAAGGAAGCGGGCCGCCTCGCCGGGATGCGGACGGCCCAAGGGGAGAACACCATGAAGCACACGAAAAACACAAAGAGCTTTGCCAGCCGCTGGGGCTTTATTCTGGCCTCGGTCGGCTCGGCGGTCGGTATGGCAAACGTATGGGGCTTTCCCAACAAGCTGGGCAGCAACGGCGGCGGGGCCTTTTTGCTGATCTACCTGCTGTTCGTGTTCATTTTCAGCTACGTCGGCTTGCCGGCGGAGTTTGCGATGGGCCGCCGCGCGGCGACCGGCACGCTGGGCGCCTATGAAAATGCCTGGGCCACGCGCGGCAGGAGCACGGGCAAGGCCGGCGGACTGCTCGGCTGGCTGCCGCTGGCAGGCTCCATGTGCATCGCCATCGGCTACGCCGTCATTGTCACCTACATCCTCAAGGCGCTGGTGGACTCCCTTCTCGGTACGCTCATGACTGAGGACACCGCCGCGTGGTTCGAAGCCTTCTCCGGCACGCCCTACTCGGTCATTCCCTATCACATCGTCGTGGTCGTCGGCACGCTGCTGACGCTCTTCCTCGGCGCACACAGCATCGAAAAGACCAACAAGGTCATGATGCCGCTCTTTTTCCTCATCTTCCTCGTTCTGGCGGTGCGCGTGGCGCTGCTGCCGAACGCGGCGGAGGGCTATCTTTTCATGTTCACCCCGCGCTGGGAGGCTCTGACCGACCCGATGATCTGGATCTGGGCGATGGGGCAGGCGTTCTTCTCGCTGTCCGTCACCGGCAGCGGTATGATCGTCTACGGCGCGTACCTCTCCAAGGACGAGGACGTGGTGGACGTCGCGCAGCACACGGCGCTCTTTGATACCATTGCCGCCGTGGTCGCGGCGCTGGTCATTATTCCCGCCTGCTTCTCCTACGGACTGGATGTCGGCGCGGGCCCGAGCCTGCTGTTCGTCACGCTGCCGACCATCCTGCAGGATATCCCGCTCGGCCGCCTGTTCGCCATCATTCTCTACGTTGCGATGATCTTCGCGGGCGTCAGCTCGCTGCAGAATATGTTCGAGGCCGTCGCGGAATCCCTGATGCACAAGTTCCCCAGGCTCAGCCGCACGGCGGTTCTGGTAATCCTGTGCGTGGTGTGCCTCGGCTTCGGCATCGGCATGGAGACCATCGACAAGTGGGGCCCGTGGATGGACCTCGTCTCCATTTACATCATTCCCATCGGCGCGACGCTCGGCGCGATCTCCTGGTTCTATGTGATGAAGAAGGACGAACTGCTCGACGCCGTCAACACCGGCAGCGGCAAGCTGCGCGGAAACCTCTGGTACAGCGTGGGACGCTACGTCTATGTCCCGCTGGCTGTGATCCTCTGCTGTGTGGCGCTGTTCATGCACGTCGCGTTCTGAAAAGTGAAAAGGGGAGCGCCCATACGAAACGTATGGGCGCTCCCCTTTTGCCGGTATCGCGCCTTACTGTCCGCCGACCATCACGCCGACGTTGCCGTAGAGCAGGATGCGGACAAAGCCGCAGAGGAAGAGGTGCGCGGGATAGTAGAGATAGAAAAGATATTTCATGCCCCGGCCCGCGCCGCGTGTGCCGTTGTAGCGCTTGAGCAGCGGAATGGTCAGCCCGGCGAAGAGCTGAAGTACACCGTAGATGGGGTCGATGAAGAGCGCGTAGATCAGCGCGTACATCGCGACCCAGAGCATCATGCGCGTCATCTGGCGGCGGAAGTCGCCGCGGTTCTGCCCGATCTCCAGAATGGCAAGCACGGCGATACTGCTCCAGTCGCCCGGGAAGGCGAGAAGCGTAAGGGCGACCACGGCAAGCGTCTTTTGCCATTGCGTGAGCTCGGGTCGCTCCACCGTGTAGAGGCCGACGACGCCGAGAAACAGCGGCCACATCACGCTGGTTTGGTTGAATACGCCGGTTTTGAGCGGGACAAAGGGGATGCCGAAGGCAAAATTGTAGGCGAAGTGCCCGATGACGGCAAAGAGCAGAAGCCGTCCGGCGTACTTTTTCAGATTGCGGGTGTAGTGGTAGCCCTCAGCCACCATGAACCAGAAGATCGGCGCGGCCATGCGCCCGATGATGTGCAGCAGCAATATCCACCAGTCCCGCGGATAATCCGGCCAGATCACACTGGTGAAGTGGTCGACCGTCATGGCAAGCATGGCGAAGAGCTTGAGCTGATTGCCGCTCAACCCTTTATTGGTCTGTTCCATTTTCTCTCCTTCGCGGGCATTGCCGCATCCCAATAGGCTGCTTACAGTGTAGCAGAAGCCGCCGCTCTTTGCAAGAGCGCGCACAGCATTGATTTGCTTCAGGATTATTTTTGAACACTTGACAAAAATGAGAAAGGGCTCTACAATGTCGTTCTCTGCGGCGAAGGGAAGAACGCCGCGGAGCATTTGAACGATCCAAGCATCCAAAGGAGAGATGACATGATGAAATTCCAAAAACGATTTGTGCCGCTGCTGCTCGCACTGGTGCTGGCGCTCGGCACGCTGCCCGTGCAGGCGGCGGCGCTCACGCGCGGCGAGGCCGCGCAGGCGCTGCTCTCTGCCGCGCAGGACTATAACCCCGGCGTGCAGCGGTCCGACATTCTCAAGGGCTATCCCGACGGCAGCCTTGCGCTCGACGGCACGCTGACACGCGCACAGGCGCTGGTGATGCTCACGCGCGCCTTCGGCGGCTTTGCCGCCCCTGTGGGGGACAACGCCCGCATGGTGCTGCCCGCAAGCAGCCTGACGAATGTTCCCGCATGGGCGGCGGAGGAGCTTTCCTCCGTCCTCGCCGCCGGCCTTGCAGACGGCGACGCGAACGAGGCTATGAGCGCCGAAGCACTCTCGACGCTGCTCCGCCGCGCCTACGCCGCCAAGGGAACGAACCTCAGGGACGACTACTACGCCGCCGTCAACAAAAGTTGGCTGGACGGCTCCGACATTCCTGCGGGCCTGTCCATCAACGGTCCGTTCTACGGCCTGAGTCTGACGGTCAACGAGCAGATTGCGGCGCTTATCCGCGAGATCGACGCGCATAAGCAGACTCCCGGCACCGCCGAGGCGAAGATCAAGGCGCTCTACGACTGTGTGATGGACGCCGAGGGCCGCGAGAAGGCCGGCGTCGCGCCCATTCAGAAGTATCTTGACGCCATCGAAAACGCCAAAACGCTCGGCGAGCTGGTGAGCGTCGATGCGCAGATGCAGAAGGAGCTGGGGCTGTCTATGCTCCTCGGCTTCGGCCTGACGACCGACCTCGCGGATTCGAGCCGCAGGATCGCCGCGTTTTCGCTCATCGGCGCGGGCATGGATAAGGACTTCTACGTCAACGGCGCCGACGCGCAGAGGAGCGCCTACACCACATATCTCACATCGCTGCTGACGCTCTCCGGCCTTGGCGCGGACGAGGCGGCGCAGCGCGTCGCGGCGTTCTATGATGCCGAGGCGGCGATCTCCGCGGCCTCGCTCGACCCGCAGGACTACAGCAACGTGGACAAGACCTACAACCTCTTCACGCTCGGCGAGCTCAAGACGCTGCTGCCGAACGTGGACCTTAACGCCGTTCTTGCCGCCAGCGGCATTGAAAACGCGGAGCGGATCATGGTCAGCGACGTCGGCGCGCTGAAGGCAGCCGCGGCGCTCTACGACGACGCCCACCTTGCCCTGCTCAAGACCGCGGCGCGTCTGGCGCTGCTGCAAAGCGTGGCCACATCGCTCAATCAGGGATTTATGGACGCGTACTTCGACTTCGTGCTGGGCTACTACGGCGTGGACGCACGCCAGAGCAATAAGCAGATCGCGGCGCAGCAGGTGCAGGCGCTGCTTGCCGACTACCTCAGCCGCGCCTATGTGGACGAATACTTCTCCGCCAAGGCCAAGTCCGACGTGGAGGAGATGATTGGCGAGTTCATCGCCATCTACAAGGAGCGCATTCTGGCGCAGGACTGGATGAGCGCCGAAACCAAGGCCAAGGCCGTGAAGAAGCTCGACACCATGGGCGTCAAGGTCGGCTATCCCGACAGCTGGGAAAGCTGTCTTGACCGCGCGGAGATCAAGTCCCCCGCCGAGGGCGGCTCCTTCTTTTCCAACGTCATCGCCATCCAGATGGCGATGAAGCAGGATGTCCTTGCCCACCAGAACGACGCGCCGGACAAGAGCGAATGGATCATGACGCCCTTTACGGTCAACGCCTGCTACAATCCCAGCGCCAACGACATCACCTTCCCCGCCGCCATTCTGCAATCGCCGCTTTACGACGTGAACGCCAGCCGGGAGGAGAATCTCGGCGGCATCGGCTACATCATCGCCCACGAGATCACCCACGCCTTCGACAACAACGGTGCGAAGTTCGACGAGAACGGCAGCGCCGCCGACTGGTGGACGGCGGAGGACTACGCCGCCTTCCAGCGGAAATGTCAGGCTGTGGCCGAATGGTACGACGGGCAGGAGGTCTATCCCGGCATCGCGTGCAGCGGCGCACTGACGATCTCGGAGAACGTGGCAGACCTCGGTGCGGCGAAGTGCATCGTTGCGGCGGCGAAGAAGCTCGACCGCCCCGACCTCGACAAGCTCTTCCGCGCCGTCGCGAACACCTGGGCGTCCACGACCTCGCGGCAGATGCGCAAGTATCTGGCCGTGACCGACGTCCACGCGCCGGATAAGCTGCGCTGCAACCGCGTACTGCAGACGCTGCCGGAATTCTACACGACCTATGGTATACGGCCCGGCGACGGGATGTGGACCGCACCGGAGACGCGCGTGAGCGTTTGGTAACGAAATGACCGAAAACGGCTTTCCTCTCGTCTGCATATTTTTCGGCGAAACGACAAAATATCTTTCTTGACAAAAGCGCACCGCCTGTGTTACCTTAAAAAGGTAAGTGGATAAAGTGATCGGATGATGGGTCACGGGAGAGACCGCGGAATATCCGCCGCGGCGCCGAAGGGGAATGCAGAAGCTCTCAGGCAAAAGGACCGGACTCGGACGACGCTCCGAAAAGTGCGGCTTGCCGCACGCCGAAGGTGCAACCTGCAGGATGCGATATGCTGTGTCAGGGAAACTCTCAGGTCATAAAACGGAGGCACAAAGTTCCAAGGGGGACTTTGTGCCTTTTTCTATGCCATATTTTAATCATTTTTATGACATCATTCAAGAATGATAATGGAGGAGGAAACAGCTTATGGAAAGGAAAACACCCCTGTATCAGACCCATGTGGACGCGGGCGGAAAGATCGTTGAGTTCGGCGGCTTTCTGATGCCCGTGCAGTACCCCACCGGCGTGCTCGCCGAGCACATGGCCGTGCGGCAGAAGGCGGGACTCTTTGACGTGTCGCACATGGGCGAGCTGCGGCTCAAGGGCCCCGACGCGATCGCGAACGTCCAGAAGCTCATCACCGCGGATATCTCCGCCATGCAGGACGGCGACATCAAGTACGCCATGTTCTGCAACGACGCGGGCGGCATTATTGACGATTTCATCGTTTACCGCTGTGCCGCCGACGACTACTGGCTGGTCGTCAATGCGGGCAACCGCGACAAGGACGCCGCGTGGGTCGAGAGCCATCTGTTCGGCGACGTGGACTACCGCGACGAGGGTGACGACTGGGGACAGGTCGCGCTGCAAGGGCCAAAGTCCGGCGACATTCTCAAAAAGCTCTGCGCGGAGCAGTACATTCCCGCGAAGTATTACACCTTTATCGGCAACGTTCCGCTGAACCTCGGCAGCCGCACCATTCATGCTCTCGTTTCCCAGACCGGCTACACCGGTGAATACGGCTTTGAAATTTACTGCAGGGCTGAGGACACCGTTGACCTCTGGCACGCCCTGCTCGCCGCGGGCGAGGAGTACGGCCTGATCCCCTGCGGACTCGGCGCGCGCGACACGCTGCGCTTGGAGGCATCCATGCCGCTCTACGGCCACGAGATGAACGAGGAGATCACGCCGAAGATGGCGGGCCTTCCCTGCAAGCTGACTGGCAAGGACTTCATCGGCCGCGACGCGCTCGTCGCGCTCGGTGCGCCGAAGCGGAAGCGCATCGGCATGAAGGTCGTCGGACGCGGCATCGTGCGCGAGCATTGCGATCTCTATTCGATGGAGGGCGAGAAGCTCGGCTGGACGTCCTCGGGCACGTTCGCGCCGTTTATCGGCTGCGGCGTTGCGATGGGCTACATCCCCGCCGAGCAGATCGAGATCGGCCGACACCTCAACGCCGACGTGCGCGGGCGTATGATCGAGCTGGAGATCGTGCCCATGCCGTTCTATAAGCTGGACAAGTAAGCATACATACTACCACAACGATTTCTACAACAAAAATTTGAGGAGGACAACACAATGAATTTTCCTGCTGAGCTGAAGTATTCCAAGTCCCACGAGTGGGTCAGGATGGACGGCGAGATCGCCGTCGTCGGCATCTCCGATTTTGCGCAGGACGCGCTGGGCGATGTGGTGTTTATCAACCTGCCCGCCGAGGGCGACGCGGTCACCGCAGGCGAGAGCTTCGGCGATGTTGAATCCGTCAAGGCGGTCTCCGACATCATCTCTCCCGTCTCCGGCACCATCTGCGCGGTCAACGAGGCGCTGGCCGACGCGCCCGAAACGCTCAACTCCGATCCCTACGGCGCGTGGATCATCAAGGTCGAGGGCATCGGCGGCACCGAGGAGCTGCTCGACGCGGCGGCTTATGAGGCGCATTGCGCCGAGGAGGGCTGATGGGCTCTTATGTTCCGACCACCGCGGCGGAACGGGAGGAAATGCTTGCTGCCATCGGGGTCAAAAGCCTTGAGGACCTGTATCAGGCGGTTCCGCAGGAGATGCTGCTGAACGGGACGCTCAACATCCCCGAGGGCATGAGCGAGCTGGAGGTACGCGAGGCCGTCACCGCCATGGCGGAGAAGAACAAGGTCTACAAGACCGTTCTGCGCGGTGCGGGCGCCTACCGCCACTTCATTCCCGCCGTTGTGAAGTCCATCACCTCCCGCGAGGAGCTGGTCACCTGCTACACGCCCTATCAGGCGGAGATCAGTCAGGGCGTGCTGCAAGGCACGTTCGAGTTCCAGACCATGATCTGCGAGCTGACGGGCATGGACGTTGCCAACGCCTCCCACTACGACGGCGCGACCGCTGCCGCTGAGACCATCCCCATGTGCCGCGACCGCAAGCGCATGAAGGCGTATGTTTCCGCCTGCGTGAACCCGCAGGTCATCGAGGTCATGCAGACCTACTGCTTTGCCTCGAACACCGAGCTGACCGTCGTTCCCGCAAAGGACGGCAGGACCGACTTCGACGCGCTCAAGGCCGCGCTCGGCGAGGACGCCGCGTGCTTCTATCTCCAGCAGCCGAACTACTTCGGGCAGATCGAAGACGCAAGAGCCATCGGCGAGCTCGTCCACGCTGCGGGCGCGAAGTTCGTCATGGGCGTGAACCCCATCGCCTGTGCTCTTTTGCCAACTCCACGTGAGATGGGCGCTGACATCGCCGTGGGCGACGGCCAGCCCCTCGGGCTCGACACCGCCTTCGGCGGCCCCTACCTCGGTTTTATGGCGACGACCGCCGCCATGACGCGCAAGCTGCCCGGCCGCATCGTCGGTCAGACGAAGGACGTAGACGGCAAGACCGGCTATGTGCTCACGCTCTCCGCGCGCGAGCAGCACATCCGCCGCGAGAAGGCCAGCTCCAACATCTGCTCGAATCAGGCGCTGTGCGCCTTCACCGCGGGCGTTTACATGGCGGCGATGGGCGAAGCGGGCATGAAGCAGTGCGCACGGCTCTGCACTTCAAAGGCGCACTACTTTGCCGCCGAGCTTGTCAAGGCCGGCTGCAAGCTCAAGTATCAGGGCGAATTCTTCCACGAGTTCGTGACCGAGGTTGAGTGCCCCAACTGCCGCAAAAAGATCCTTGACGCGCTCGACGCAGCGGACATCCTCGGCGGCGCGAAGGTGGACGGCGGCATCCTCTGGTGCGTGACCGAGCTTGTGAGCAAGGCGCAGCTTGATAAAGCCGTTTCCATCGTGAAGGAGGTGCTGAAATGAAGCTGATCTTTGAGCTTGGCACGGAGGGCCGCGGTCTGAGCCTGATGCCTGCGTGCGATGTGCCGGAATACACGCTCCCAGAGGAGCGCACAGCGCCCCTGCGCCTACCCCATGTGAGTGAAAATGAGCTAACGCGCCACTACACGGCGCTTTGCAAGCGCATCCACGGCGTGAACGACGGCTTCTATCCCCTCGGCTCCTGCACGATGAAGTACAACCCCAAAATCGACGAGGACATGGCGGCGCTGCCTGGTTTCACGCAGCTCCACCCGCTCCAGCCGGTCGAAACGGCGCAGGGCGCGCTCGAGGCGCTGCATGTTCTGGGCAGCGAGCTGGGCGAGATCTTCGGCATGGACGCGGTCACGTTCCAGCCTGCTGCGGGCGCACACGGCGAATTCACCGGCGTGCTGCTCATCAAGGCATACCACACCGACCGCGGCGACACCGCACGCACGAAGATCATCGTGCCCGACTCCGCCCACGGAACGAACCCCGCCACCGCCGCCATGTGCGGCTATCAGGTGGTGAACATCCCCTCCGGCGCGGATGGCTGCGTCGATCTCGACGCGCTGCGTGCCGCCGTCGGCCCCGACACCGCGGGACTGATGCTCACGAATCCGAACACGGTCGGCATTTTCGACAAGAACATCCTCGAGATCACGAAGATCGTCCACGACGCGGGCGGATTGTGCTACTACGACGGCGCGAACCTCAACGCCGTCATGGGCGTCGTCCGCCCGGGCGACATGGGCTTCGACTGCATCCACTCGAACCTGCACAAGACCTTCGCCACGCCGCATGGCGGCGGTGGCCCCGGTGCGGGCGCGGTCGGCTGCAAGGACTTTCTGCGCAAATATATGCCCGGCCCGCTGGTGGTGGAGAAGGACGGTAGGTTTGCCTTCGACTATCCCGAGAAGTCCATCGGCCGCGTGAAGCTGTTCTACGGCAACTTCGACGTCTGCATCAAGGCGCTGACCTATGTGCTCACGCTCGGAAGGGCCGGCATTCCCGAGGCGGCGATGAACGCCGTGCTCAACGCCAACTATATGCGCGTAAAGCTCGCGGAGAAGTTCACCATGGCCTACGACGAAATTTGTATGCACGAGTTCGTCATGTCGCTGGTCGATCTGCACAAGGAGACGGGCGTTTCCGCGCTCGACCTTGCCAAGGGCATGCTCGACTACGGCCTGCATCCGCCCACGATGTACTTCCCGCTCATCGTCCACGAGGCGCTCATGGTCGAGCCCTGCGAGACCGAAAGCAAGGAGACGATGGACGAGGTCTGCGACATCTACGGCAGGCTCTTCGACCTTGCCTATTCCGACCCCGACGCGCTCCATACCGCGCCGCATGATACGCCCATCCGCCGTCTCGACGAGGTCGGCGCGGCGCGCAACATGATCCTGCGCTATTCGTTCGCGCGATAAAAAAACACGCAATGCCGCCGCGAAAACGGCGGCATTGCTCTCAAAAGGAAAGAAACACTATGGCTGATTATCAACTCATCGTCATCGGCGCCGGCCCCGGCGGCTACGAGGCCGCGCTCCGCGCGGCAAAGCTGGGCAAAAGGGTCGCCGTGGTCGAGCGGCGCGAGGCGGGCGGCACCTGCCTGAACCGCGGCTGCATCCCGACCAAAACGCTGCTCCACGCCTCCGCCATCTACCGCGACGCGAAGAACGGCGCGCACTGCGGCATCCACACCGAGGATATCCATGCCGACATGGCTGAAATTTTTGCTTACAAGCGCGCCGTTTCACAGAAGCTCTCCGCCGGCATTGAGTCGCTTTTCAAGACCGCGAAGATCGACCTGCTGCGCGGCACGGCGCTCATCACCGGCTCCGGCTGTGTCCGCGTGGCGGACGCGGACGGCAGCGCCAACGACTACACCTGCGACGACATTCTCATTGCCACCGGCTCCGTGCCGTCCCGCCCGCCGATCCCGGGGCTGGAGCTTGCCATGACCTCCGACGAGCTGCTCGAGGGCTGCGACCACCTCTACCGCTCCATCGTCATCATCGGCGGCGGCGTCATCGGCATCGAATTTGCCACGTTTTACGCCGACCTCGGCTGTGCCGTCACGGTCATCGAGGGCATGGACCGCCTTCTGCCGAACATGGATAAGGAGCTGGGGCAGAACCTTGCGCTCATTCTGAAAAAGCAGGGTGTGAAGGTCTTCACGAACGCAATGGTACAGCGCGTGGAGCAGGCGGGCGAGGACCTTGCCGTACACTTCACCTGCAAGGAAAAGGAGGAGACCGTCTCCGGCGAAGCGGTGCTCTGCGCCATCGGCCGCCGTGCTTACTGCGACGGCCTGTTCGCCGACGGCGTCGGTGTCAAAATGAATGGCCGCAGCATCGCGGTGGACGGGAATTTTGAAACGAGCCTGCCGCGCGTCTACGCCATCGGCGATGTGTCCTCAAAAATCCAGCTCGCCCACGTCGCCACCGCGCAGGGCATTGCCTGTGTCGAGCGCCTGTGCGGCGTGCAGGATCACACCGATCTCTCGGTCGTGCCGAGCTGCATCTACTGTCGTCCCGAGATCGCGGTCGTCGGTCTCACGGAGGCGGAAGCCAAGGAGAAGGGGATCCCCGTCAAGGTCGGCAAGCACGTCATGTTCGGCAACGCCAAAACGGTCATCGCCGACCCGGGCCGCTGCTTCATGAAGCTTGTCGCCCACGCCGAAACGCGCGAGCTGATCGGCGCGCAGCTCATGTGCGAGCATGCGAGCGACATGATCGGCGGCGTGGCGCAGGCGCTCGCCAACCACCTGACCGCCGAGCAGTTCTGCCGCGCGATGCGCCCGCACCCCTCCTTCGAGGAGGCCATGACCGCCGCGCTCGAGGACCTGTGCGAAAGGCTCGGCTGACATCCTGCCCGCCACGGTCCGGCACGGCCCGCGGCGAAGGATGCAAACAGAAAACCCCGCAGGGCCGTTGGCCCTGCGGGGTCGATCTTTTTTTGCCGTTTGCGGTCAGTCCAGATAGCTGAACGTGACGGAACGGGTCGATGGGGTGAGAGCGGCGAAGGAGTAGCCCGCCTCAAGATAGCCCTCGATGATGGCGGGCAAGGCCTCGACGGTGGTGGTCTTGGCACTGCTGTCATGCATGAGGATGATGGCGCGCCGCGCGGTGCCGACACCCTTGAGCGCATTGGCCGTCAGCGTCGACGAGGGCTGAATTTTGGAGAACACAGCGTCGCCGTTGGCGACGTTCCAGTCGAAGTAGACGAAGCCGCGCCGCGTCATTTCGGCGATGAGCTGCTGATGGATGCCGACATTATAGCTGTTGACGCTGCCGCCGGGGAAGCGGAAGATCTGCG
>Ga0256404_1010827_pt1 | contig 12456 bp, 12 predicted proteins | sample RumenRJG_01DNA_FD_185990 | JGI IMG/M metagenome (GOLD analysis project Ga0256404, IMG submission 185990) | Bovine rumen microbial communities from Lethbridge, Alberta, Canada - RJG_01 | ecosystem: Host-associated > Mammals > Digestive system > Stomach > Rumen | place: Canada: Alberta | collected...
CAGCGGCACAGGCATCGGAAAAACACGCGCCGGAGAAACGTCTGACAGAGGACCAGGCGCCGGAGGCGCCCTGGGCCAAAGACATCGCCGCGCTCACAACGCTCGACGCCTTCCTCGACTACGCCTACGCCGCGCAGCAGCGCGGCGACATCCCGCGCGCACTCGCCGCGTACCGCGAGGCGCTCAAGAGATACTCCGGCGATCCCTATGTTCCCTATCTCTTCATCGACCTCGGCAACCTTTGCAAGCAGCAGGCGCGCTACGCCGACTGCATCGAGGTCTACCGACGGGGCCTCCGGCTCCCCATCATCGCAGAGAACGAAGCCATGGCAGAGGAATTCCGCAAGAACATCCGCTACCTGCGCATCGTTTATCATATTTTAGAAAAGCATCAAGCGCTCACGACGCCTTTCGGCAGCATCCCGCAGACCTACCGCGCGGAGATCGAGACTGCCTACCAGGCAGCGCAGGCGCAGCATCACGGCAGCTGACGGCTCAGCGCCCCTGCCAGAATCACCATTGGAGGAATACGAATGAAGAAAAGTGTAGAAATCCTCGGCCTTCCCGTCATCAGCATCACCGAGGGCCGCGAGCTCGGCATGAGCAAGACGCTCCTCATCGACGCGAAAAAGGGCACCGTGGCAGCCATCACCATCGAGGATGAGGACTGGTACCGCGGCGTCAAGCTCATCCCTTATGAATCCGTCATCGCCATCGGCGACGACGCCGTGACCGTCACGAACAGCGAGAACATCCTCACGCTCGACGATGCCGGCGACTACGAACAGCTGCTCGACGACAACATCCGCATCATCGGCACGAAGGCCATCACGAAATCCGGCTCCATCCAGGGCAAAATCTCCGAACTCTACATCGGCGACGACGGCAAGATCGAGAAATGCGAGATCACGGCCCCCGACGGCACAACGAGCGAAGTGACAGCGGATCAGATCTCCATCTTCGGCAAGCAGGTCACCGTCATCGACCCGAGCAGCGAAAAAAAAAATGAGCCGGTAGCCGCACCTGCTCCTGCGGCAGCGGCACCAGCCAAAGAGGCACCTGCACCGGAAGCTCCCGCCAAGGAAGCAGTGGCCGCCAAAGAACCCGCAGCCCCCAAGGCAGAAGTGAAACCTGATCTGCCAAAGGCCGCAGCGGAAAAACCGGCAGCCAAACCCGCACCGGCTCCCGCAGCCCCCAAGGCTCCGGAAAAGCCAGCCGCGCCCGCGCCGAAACCAGCACCGAAAGCTGACCCGAAACAGGCGGCCGCCGACAAGGCCACCGAGGAGCGCCATCGCCGCTTCCTGCTTGGCAAGAAAGCAACGCGCACCATCAAGATGGACAACGGCATCGTCATCGTCGAGGAAGGCCAGGATATCACAGAGGAAGTCCTGCAAAAGGCCAAGCTCGCGAACAAGTTCATCGAGCTTTCCATGAACGTACAGTAACAAGGTACAGCGCACACATCTCCAAGAATGCCGAAGGGCAGCCACCGATCATCCGGTGGCTGCCCTTTCTATATGGGGATCTCCCAATTTATCTATGGACGCAGGTTCAGCGACCGCATCGCCCGCGTGCGCACGCGCTCCACGAAATTGCGCGGACGCAGGATGGCATGCAGAGAGCGGCAGAGCTTTGCGTACTCGTTGAGGCTGTCATTGACGCGGTACATCTGGAAAAAGGCGCTGAGCCCGATGCTGCCGAGCGTCTTTTCCATATCCGCCTTGCGCTGCCACGCGCTCTCGTTGCGGGCCTGATCGTCCGCGTGCTCGCTCGCAGGGAATGCCTCGCGCATCTCCGCTACCGTGAGCTCCGCGAGCAGCTTGTTCGTGCGCTCGACCAACAGGATATACGGCGCGAGATTATGGCGCCAGTTGGTCGGCTGGCGGCGCAGCACCTTCTCGACGCCCAGCACCGCCTGCTGCTGCAATTCTTTCCTTCCCATCGACATCCCCTCCACTCTTTCTCTCTATCGACATCCTTGCGCACGGGAAGGCGCACTCACTCGCCGCGCCGGCCGTGATAGAGGCACCAGGGCTCCTCTGCCATGTAGTCGCCGCCGTGGTAGCACGCGGCGCGCGCGCGGCAGCCGCCACAGACGCCCTTGTAGCCGCAGCTGCCGCAGCCGCCGCTGTAATCGAGCGTGCGCAGGCGCGCGAGGACGGGGCTTTTCGCCCAGATCTCATCGAACGGCGTCTCGCGCACATCGCCGAGCTCCATCTTGAGGTAAGCGCAGGGCTGCACCTTGCCGCGCGGGCTGATGATGCAGTAGCTGAGGCCCGCGAGGCAGCCGCGACGGAAGCGCGACTTCAGTCCGAGCTGATCGGCGATGCGCAGGAACTGCGGCGCACAGGTCGGCTTGAGCTCGATGGGAACCTCCTGCTGCTTCTTCATGATACGCGTCAGGACGTCCTCGTACTGCTCGGCGCGCAGGCTCTCCTCCTCGATGGTCGCGGCGCGCCCCGTCGGCACGAGGAAGAAGAAGTGATGCGCCTTCGCACCGATCTCCACGGCGAAATCCGTCATCGCCTCGAGCTCGCCCTCGTTCCAGTCCATGACCGTCGTATGAATCTGGAACGGCAGGCCGACCGCCGCGCAGTTCTTCATGCCGTCGACCGCGCCCTGCCAGCCGCCCGGGAAGCTGCGGAACTTGTCGTGCTTCGCCGCGTCGAGCGAGTCGAGGGAGATACCCATGGCGCGCGCGCCCGCGTCCTTGAGCTTCGCCACCATCTCGCGCGTGATGAGCGTGCCGTTCGTGCCGAACACGGGGAAGAGGCCGAGCGACGAGGCATACGACACCAGCTCCAGGATGTCCGGCCGCATGAGCGGCTCGCCGCCTGAGAAAATCATGATCTTGAAGCCCGCGCGCGCAATCTCCGTCAGGAGCTTCTTCGCCTCCGCCGTCGAGAGCTCCTCCTCCGCCTTGCAGCCCGCGTCACGGTAGCAGTGCGCGCAGTACATATTGCAGGCATTCGTCACGTTCCACGATACGATATTCATAAGCCGATCTCCTCATCCGTCAGATAGCAGGCCGGGTCCGAGGCCCAGAAATCACCGGTGACCGCCTCCGCCCGCGTGCGGAAATTGCCGTTGCAGGCCGAGAGCCATTTGCATTTCGCGCAGCGTCCCGTGAGCAGCGGCTTCCGGTCCTTGAGCCCCGCCATGATGGGGTTCGTCGTATCCTGCCAGATATCGCCGAACGCGCGCTCGCGCACGTTGCCGAACGTGTGGTGCTGCGTGAACTGGTCGGGATGCACATAGCCCTGCGGATCCACCTCGCCGAACGCGATGCCCGAACGGTTGCCGCCGTTCATCGCGAGGTATTTCTTGATCTGCGCCGCCGTCTCCGTCTCGCCGTCCGCGAGCGCCTTGAGGTACATGTAGATGCCGTCGCAGTGATTGTCCACCGTGAGGATCTCCTTCTCGAGACCGCGTGCCTCGAAGTCCTTCGTGCGGCGGATGATCGTATCCATCGCACGGCGCGAGTCCTCGGGGCTCACATCCTGGTCGACCATCGCCTCGCCGCGGCCGCTGTAGACGAGGTGGTAGAAGCAGACGCGATTGATCTGCTCCGCCTCGATGAAATCGAAGATGCGGTCGAGCTCCTGGATGTTGTGGTGGTTGATGGTGAAGCGCAGGCCGACGCGCTGGCCGACCGCCACGCAGTTCTCGATGCCCTGCATCGCCTTTTCATACGCGCCCGCGACGCCGCGGAACGTATCGTTCACATCGCGCAGGCCGTCGAGCGAGATGCCGACATAGCCGACGCCGATATCCTTGATGCGCCGCGCGACCTCGCGCGTGATGAGCGTCCCGTTCGTCGAGAGCGTCGGCCGCACGCCCGCCGCCGCCGCATACGCCGCGAGCTCGAAGAAATCGGGCCGGATGAGCGGCTCGCCGCCGGAAAAGAGCAGCACGGGCACATGGAACGCCGCGAGATCGTCGATGAACTTCTTCGCCTCCGCCGTCGAAAGCTCGTCCTGATACTTCCGCGCGTCGGACTTCATATAGCAATGCATGCACTTGAGGTTGCACGTCTTCGTCGAATTCCAGACGACGACCGGGCCGACGCCCTCCGCGGCGCCGCTCTTCATGCTGTGCGCGCTCTTCGTATAGCGCAGGCTGTCGCCGAAATATTCCCGCGCGAACAGCAGTTTCGTCACACTGATCATAAGCTCTACCTACTCCCTTTCCGTCACGCGCGGATGCCGCCCAAAAGCAGCTGCAGCTTCCCCTCGAAATTCTCGCGAAACGAGAGGCCGAGATGGCTGAACGCCGCCGACTGGAACGCCGCGTGCAGCATCTCCGCGATGAGCGGTGCCGGCACATCGGCGCGCAGCTCTCCCGATGCCTGCCCCTCCTCGATGATGGCGAGGAAAAGCTCCCGGAACCCCGGCCCATGGCTGTACGGCAAGCGGCTCTCCTGCCCGTGCTTCCTGCTGCCTTGGGCCTTGCCGTGCACGGGGGCCGCATGACTGCCCGCGAAGAAGAGCGCGAGCACGAACCTGTTCTCATCGAGGAGACGCGCCGTCTCCTGGCAGCCCTCCGTGAGGCGCGCGAGCGCCGGCCTGCCCGCGGCCTTCATCTCATCGAGGAACGACGTCACCTCGCCCATGAGGGCGACGAGCAGGCTCATGAGGATCTCCTCCTTCGAGGAGAAATAATTGTAGAACGTGCCGACGCCGAGATCCGCGCGCTCCATGATATCGGCAATCGACGCATCCTTGTAGCCCTGCCGCACGAACTCCTGCTTGGCCGCCGTGAGGATTGCCTGCCGCGAGGCGATCTTCTTGCGCTCCCGGCGTCCGAGTTTCTTCTCTTCCATCGTAAATTCCTCTTTCTCGTTTTTCATTCCTGAACCATGTTCATTATTCTACCCCCTTCCGCCGGCTTTTTCTAGTCTTGACAAAAATTTTTATCGAAAACACAAAATCGCCATTGACAAAAGGCGTACACGGCATTATACTATCTTATGTTGATTGCGAAAGCATCACGGCCCAGTAGCTCAGCTGGATTAGAGTATTTGACTACGAATCAAAGGGTCGGGGGTTCGAATCCCTCCTGGGTCACCATTTGCAACTAGCGCCTGCCTCGGCAGGCGTTTTTTGTTTGGCGCGACGAAAACGGGCAGGGCGTGCGCGGGACAAAACGGCAGCCGCGACGCGCGGCCAGCAACAAAGCGCGGCCAGCGCAAGCCGCAGCCAGGCGCAGCCGCCCGCGCGCAGCAGGGCGCTGTAAAACACGCGAACGCGAAGGGGAGCCATCCACACGGATGGCTCCCCTTCGCGTTCCTGTCGGTGCATAGCCCCTGGCACCGCCCGCGCCTCACCGCAGGAAATAGAGATAGCCCGTCGTCGCGGCAGCGAGGATCCAGCTCACACGGTTCACGAGCGACGCGTCCCGGAGCGCCGTGAGCGCGCCGCGCTCGCCGAGGAACGCGAGCACGCGGCTGTAGAGCCACTTCAAAACCAGCGCGACGAGCACGGCGACGGCAATCTGGAACACGAGGACGAACGCCGCGCCCAGGAACATGCAGATGACGGCGAGCACGACGCAGACAACGGCGACGACAGCGAAGATCGTCGCCACGACGCCCGTCGCCGCCAGCGCCACAATCACGCCGGCCAAGAGGACGGCGCCAAAAATCTCAAACATACTGATTCCTCCCTTACGGAAGCGCTGCCACACACAATGCTTCCGCGCGAAACTACGACTGCATCCGCAGGGAGATGCGCCGTATGGATTCCCTTTTCCTACATTATAGCGTATCCAGCGCGGCGGGGAAAGACTCCCCCCGCCGCGCGTACCCGTGCGGCGTCTCCCGAAGACTCGCGTCGATTCCCCTCGCCGCGATTCGCACGCCTCATATTTTTCCTCCTTCAAAAACCACATGAAAGCGCCAAGAGGGCGGCGCAAACGCCGCAGCAGAGCGCTCGTCCACGCACAGGCGTCACGCAGCCTGCGGCCGATCCGCCTGGGCAGCATGCTTTTCCTCGCCAAACGGTCTGCCTGACGCTTTCCCTCTCCATTATACCCCAGCCGTCCCCTCCGGCAAAGCCGCCGCGACGGGCACGAGGATGCGCGTGAGGTAGTCGCGCACGTCGCGCGAGCTCATCTCCTCGAGGATGCTCTCCTCATAGGAATAGCCAGCGGCGCGCAGGTGATGCGCGCGCAGGTAGTCGCGCAGGAGCGCGTAGGGGCGCGCGGTGTCCTCATAGTCGCCGGCGAAATAGGTGACGAGGTAGCGCCCCGCGGGGCGCTCGAAGCGGTAGGGACGCTCGATGGCGCGCAGCGGCCGCTCGGTGACGGTGAAGTAGTAGCTCTCGAAGTTCTCCCGGCCAGGCGTCAGATACTCCTCCGGCGAGAGCATGAAGCCCATGCCGTAGCCCGCGTCCGCCTTGTGCTCGAAGACGTAGCGCAGGTGCTCGGTCATCGCGCGCTCGAGCGTCGGGCTGTCGCCCTGCAGCGCAAGCTTACGGACGTTGCGCGAGATGACGAGATGCGCCGCGGGGAGCACGACCTCCTCGACGCGGCCGCAGGTGACGTGCGCGGCCTGTGCGAGCAGCGCGCGCTGGTTGCGCACGATGCGCATCTGGTGCTGGAGGCGCGCGAGCTCGCCCGTGAGCCATGCCTGCTGCTCCGTGAGCAGCGCGTCGAGGCGCGCAGGGCTGCGATGTTCCATGTACTCCTTGATCTCCGCGAGGTCGAGCCCCATCGCGCGGAAATGGCGCAGCATGTAGAAGGGATAGAACTGCTGGAAGCTGTAGCTCCGGTAGCCGTTCGGCTCGACGCGCGCGGGGCGGAAGATGCCCTGCGCGTCATAGTAGTGCAGCGTGCGCTTGTTCACGCCGACGATGCGCGCGAACTCGCCCGTGTGGAAGGATCGCTTGCGTGCCATAGTCTGCTCCTCTCTCGTCTCGCGGCAGCGCCGCCGCGCCCCGTCTCACCCCCGCGCCGCGTCAAAGGCATGACGCAGCCGCGCAAATCCAGGGCGCTTCCTTGATCAGTGCTCCCTTGACATTACAGTAACTGGATACTTTATGATAATCATAGATCATTTCAGAAAGAAAGGAAAGGATGATTTCCATGAAAGCAACCCAACACTGTACGACGCCGCTCGCGCAGAGGTTCTCCGCGTCCGGCCTCCTGCGCTTCGCGGCCCCCTCCATCGGCATGATGCTCGTCATCGCGCTCTACACCGTCACGGACGGCATCTTCATCGGACGCTTCGCTGGCGCTGACGCGCTCGCGGCCTCGAACATCGTCTACCCCGTCATCAACCTGCTGCTCGGCCTCGCCATCATGCTCGCCTCCGGCGGCTCGGCGCTCGTCGCGAAGACGCTCGGCGAGGGCGAGGCGGCGCACGCGCGCGAATATTTCTCGCTCATCGTCTGCGCCGGTACGGTCGTCGGCCTCGTCTTCGCCCTCGCGGCGTTCCTCCTGCGCGTGCCGCTCCTCACGGCGCTCGGCGCGAGCGCGCACCTCTGGGCGGACTGCGCCGGCTACCTGCTCGCGCTGTTGCCGTTCTTCCCGTTCGCCGCGGCGATGCTCATCTTCAACGCCTTCTACATCGCGGACGGGCGGCCTGCCTGCGGCTTCTTCGTCTCCATCGCGAGCGGGCTCGCGAACGCCCTCCTCGACTATGTGTTCCTCGCGCAGCTCGGGCTCGGCATCGCGGGCGCGGGGCTCGCGACGGGGCTCTCCTACCTGCTCGCCGCCGCCATCGGGCTCGTCTATTTCGCGCGCTTTTCCCACACGCTCCGGCTCGTGCGCGCGCCGCTGCGGCCGCGCGTGCTCCTCTGCGCCTCCTACAACGGGCTCTCCGAGATGGTCACGCAGCTCTCCGTCGGCGTCACGACGTTCCTCTTCAACCTCATGACGTTCGCCTACATGGGGGAGGACGGCGTCGCCGCCATCTCCGTCATCCTCTACGCCGAGATGCTCCTGACCTCTCTTTTGCTCGGCTTCACGAACGGCGTCGCGCCCGTCTTCTCCTACCACTACGGCGCGCGCCGCGGCGGCGAGCTGCTGCGGCTGCTGCGCCTCGCGCTCGTCATCATCGGCATCGCGGGCGTCATCGCCTACGGCATGGCGCGCGTGCTCGGCGCGCCGCTCACCGCGCTCTTCCTGCCGCAGGGCGGCCACGTCGCCGCGCTCACGCTGGACGGCTTCTCCCTCTTCTCGCTGAGCTTCCTGCTCTGCGGCTTCAACATCTTCACGGCGGGCTTCTTCACCGCACTCTCGAACGGGCGCACCTCCGCGCTCTGCTCGCTGCTGCGGAACCTCGTCGGCATCGCCATCTTCCTCTTCGCACTGCCGCATTTCCTCGGCGCGCGCGGCATCTGGCTCGCCGTGCCCGCGAGCGATCTCGTCGCGCTCGCCGTCTCCCTCTCCTGCCTGCGCGGCGAGGCGACGAGCATCCTCGGCACCTACGCGCACCGCTACCCGCGCCTCTTCGCCCGCACGCGCGAAGGAAACGCCGAGACCTGACACAGCAGCAACACCCCCACACAGAAACGGCGCGGCACGGCTGCACGCAGTGCCAAAAGAAATCGCACCACATCCAAAAGCCACAGGCGCACACATCGTGTCCGCACCTGTGGCTTTTGCTTGCGAAGCGAAGTCCCGCCGCGCCGCGGCGGCTCCCGCGCGCCTTGAGCAGCCACGAAGCCTCGCCGCCGCCCCGTGCGCGCGCCGCTTGACATTTACCCCCACCTGGTATATAACAAAGGCAGGAAATAAAGGAGGATGATTCTCATTATGGCAAATATCATCGTCGGCCTCATCGTGCTCGCCTGCCTCGCCGTGGCCGCGCGGCACATCTACAAACTGTTCAAGGGCGAGACGAGCTGCTGCGGCGGCAGCACCGCGCCGAAAGTTCCCGCGAAAAAACTCACCGGCCCCATCGTCGGGGAGAAACTCGTCAAGATCGACGGCATGACCTGCGCGAACTGCAAGAACCGCGTCGAGCTGCTGCTCGGCGGCATCGACGGCGCCGCCGCCAAGGTCAATCTGCACCGGGGCTGCGCGACGGTCAGGATGACGCGCGACGTCAGCGACGAGGAAATCCGCCGCGCGCTCGCGGGCAGCGGCTACGTGGTGCAGGACATCGAGCAGGGCTGATCACACAGCTCACGCGCCACGCGCGCCTGCCGTCATAGCGAAGTCTCCAGCATCTCCGCCGGTATGCGTCCGCATAGAGAAAAGGCGTCGTCAGATAAGCCTCTCATCTGACGACGCCTTTTCTCTATCCTGTCACGGGACGCAGCGCCCGCAACCAGGGCGCTGCCTCTCAGGCATCTGCCGTATCCTGCTCGTTCTTTTTCTCCCGTGCCAGCGCGAGGATATCCGCCTGGAACTGCTTCCGATCGCCCGCAATGCGCGCTGCGATCTCCTCGGCGCTGCCGCCTGTCTGTGCCGCCTCCTCCTTCTCCGGACGCTCGCCAGGCTGATAGACGACGAAGGGCTTCTGCTCCTTCCCCACGACCTCGTTCTCGATCCGTTTCCCGCCGCGGAAGATATGATGTCCCGTCGGGACAAACTCCTCACTCATCGCGCGGCACCTCCCCTCAGATATTCTTCGCACAGCCCGCAACGCGGGCTACTTTCCGCCGCTATGCGCCGCCTGTCCCAAGACTGCGGCTCTGCACCATTTCATCTAAAAAGGCCGCACGGGATGCCCCATACATCCGCGCACAGCCTCGCTGCGTGTCTCACGCCAAGAGATCGACATTCGCCCCGAGGTTCGGGTCGAGACTCTCCTGCATCTCGTCGAGCAGCTGTCCAACGTTTTCTGAGGAGCTCTCCATCGCCATCTTGAGGACGGCGACGCCCATGTCCTGCGTCGCGCGCTGCTGGCTCATGCCGACGGAGAGCGCCGCAATACTCATCGTATCCATACCATTCCCTCCTTGGAATCCTCTTCGCTATTTCGCTGATTCAATTATACCGCATTTCGCAGGCTTCGTGAAGGTCTGCGCGCGATTTCTTCTGCGGCGCGCTCACGCGGTTGCCGACGAGGATGCCCCCGAAGATCAGCGCGATGCCGAGCCACGCGAGCGGCGAGACCGCCTCGCCGAGCACGAAATGCGCGGAGAGCATGGCGATGACGAGCTCCGAGGTCGTGAGGATGCCGGCGAGCCCGAGGCCCGTATGCGGGATGCCGATGGCGAAGAGGAGCGGCGGCAGCGTCACGCCGAGCAGGCCGAGCGGCAGGCCGTAGGGCAGCACCGCGAGAAAGGCGTCCGCACTCGTGAGAAACGTCGGCGGCAGCGCCGTGAACACGACAGCCGCGCCGCCGCAGGCCATGACGGCCGCCTTGCACACGGGCGGCACATCGCGCGCGACCGTGCCGCTCACGAGCAGCACGACGGCATAGCTGAGCGCGGCGAGCAGGCCGAGCACGACGCCCCGCACATCCGCCGTGAGGGGCGCGCCCGTGAGCACGCCGCTCGCGAGCAGCGACCCCGGCAGCAGCAGGACGAGCGCGGCGAGCTTCTGCCGCGCCGGCCAGGCGCGTCGCAAGATTGCCTCGAGCACGAGCGCGATCACGATGTACTGGAAGAGCAGCACGACCGCGAGCGAGGCGGAGACCGACACGAGCGCGTGGTAGTAAAAGAGCGTCGTGCCGCCCGTCGGCACACCCGCCGCGAGCATCACGAGCACCTGCCGCGCCGTCAGCTGCCGCGGCCGCGCGCGCCACGCGGGGATCAGCAGCAGCAGCCCCCCGAAGAAAAACTGCCCGCTCGACACGCCGCTCCTGTCGATGCCCGCCGCGTAGGCCAGCTTGACGATGGTCGAAAGAATCCCATAACATGCCCCACCGAGAAAGACGAGCAGTGGATAACGATACCTCGACAAATGACTCCCTCCCCAATGCGCCACCAGCGCGGCGCAAACACAAAGCTACATGCACAAACGTCCGCTTTGTGGACATTGTGCACCCGCCCTTACAGTAAATCCAGCCAATCACGCTGCGCCTGCGGCTTGCGTTCTTGGAGATTTACATAATAAAACGCCACACAGCCCTCATGAGTGCTGTGTGGCGAAACGGTCTGAACGACTAGACAGAAAAATCCACATCCAAATATGGTTTTCTATGAAATTGCTCCTCTATCGTAACAGGCGCGCCATCGTTTGTCAAGGAACCGCTGATTAAATGAGGTGCTCCGGATTTACGTGGATGCGCTGTATCTCTCTAGGAGACAAACCGCAGGCGTAGCCGAAGCTACGCTGAGGATTTGTTGACGACGAGAGGACAGTGCAGACGCGTGAAGACGGAGTGCCGAATGAATCAGTGGTTCCTCAAGGAACCACTGATTCATTGCAAGGATTTTACTACTTACTCTTAAGTGGATGAGAACATACCTTCTCCTCAGGAGAAGGGGGACCGCGAAGCGGTGGAAGAGGTGCTGCACGGCGGGGGAATGTGCAGAAAAACCTAAATTCGAGGCAAAACACCTCTTCCGCCTCGCTACGCTCGGCACTCCCGGGGATGCCACTGGCATCCCGCGCTGTCGCGCCCCCTGAGGGGAAGGTTAAATGAATGCGCGGTTCTCTATAAAACAGCGCTTCCTCAAGAAAATACAGTTGCCAAACTGCCTCCGCATCTGATCCGCAGGCGAGAAAAGAACCCTGCCGCGGAACGCCGCCCTGCTCCCCTCACTCATCGAGCAGGAACGCCTCGAACACCCAGTTGCCGTACTTCATGCCGAGCGGCGTGAGGCGTACGCCCTGCGCGTCCTCCTCGAGGAAGCCGCGCGCGCACATGCGCGCGATCGCGTCCGCGTAGACGCTCGCGAGCTCGCAGCCGAACCGCGCGGCGAACCGCGCGCGGTCGATGCCGCGCGCCGTGCGCAGCGCGAGGAACGCGAACTCCTCCATCGAGGTCGCGCGCGTCAGCGGCTCCTCCTCGCGGCGCGCGCGACCGCTCTCGCGCAGGGCCGCGAGATATTCCTCGATGCCGCGCGGGTTCTCGTAGCGCTGACCATCGAGATACGAGTGCGCCGCCGCGCCGACGCCGAGGTAGGGCACGTCCTGCCAGTAGCCGAGATTGTGGCGGCTCTCGAAGCCTGGCCGCGCGAAATTCGAGATTTCATAGCGCGCGTAGCCAGCAGCGGGGAGCGCCGTCGTCATGTAGTCGTACATGGCCTCGCTCTCCTCATCGGACGGCAGCGCGAGCCGCCCCGCCGCCTGCGCCCGCGCGAATGCCGTGCCCTCCTCGACCTGCAGGCCGTAGATGGAGATATGCTGCGGCGCGAGCGCGAGCGCCTGCCGCACGCTCGCCTCGAGCCCCGCGCGCGTCTGCCCCGGCAGGCCGTACATGAGATCGAGGCTGAGATTCCGGAAGCCCGCCGCGCGCGCCTGCCGCACCGCCGCGCATGCCTCCGCCGCCGTATGGATGCGGCCGATGCGCCGGAGCAGCGCGTCGTCGAACGTCTGCACGCCAAACGACAGCCG
>Ga0256404_1010828_pt1 | contig 12456 bp, 7 predicted proteins | sample RumenRJG_01DNA_FD_185990 | JGI IMG/M metagenome (GOLD analysis project Ga0256404, IMG submission 185990) | Bovine rumen microbial communities from Lethbridge, Alberta, Canada - RJG_01 | ecosystem: Host-associated > Mammals > Digestive system > Stomach > Rumen | place: Canada: Alberta | collected...
CTGCTTGAGATTCTCAATTTCGTTCATTCATTACCCTCATTTCTGCCGTAATCATTTAGTAATCTCTTAGAACGATAAATGGTTTCGTCGAATACTTCAAGCATATTCTGATGACGACTGACAAGATAAGGGTCTGTATCCTCCTTCTGCATGCGGTTCGCAAGCTTCTGCAATTCTGCTGCTGCATCGGATAATTTCTTTGCCCCCACATTCAAGGCATTGCTCTTCATGGAATAGATGAGTCTCAGATAGAGTTCCTGATCCTTGCCAAAAGCGTCAGCGAGCAGACGACGCTTCCCATCTGCATAGTGCACTGTCAGCCGTAATATACGGATATAGAGTTCCATGGAATCACCACAGTAAGCCAGTCCCAGTTTGGTATCGAGAATATTCCCATCATCCTTCATCTCCAGCCCCGAGCGAAGAGGAAAAATTACGGTAAATGTAGAGCCCTGACCATAAACACTGTTTACCTCGATCTTGCCATCCATCTTATGTACCAGCTCACTTACAACGGCAAGGCCCAGTCCGGTACCCTGAATATGGGCATTCTTCTGCCCATCCATTCGGGCGAACTTATCGAAAAGATGCGGAATATCCTTTTTACGAATGCCCATACCGGTATCAGAAACCGCAAGGCACAGCCTTCCGTCTGTGGTAAGGCTGATCTCCAATGCCACATAACCGTTCGATGTATATTTGACTCCATTCGCAATCAGATTGATCAGGATCTGACGCAGGCGAATGCTGTCGCCATACCAGATGTCCGGAATTCCATCCGATTCATGAAGGATAAACTGTAAACCCTTGGCTTCCGCCATAACCGTCATCATCGAGCGAATATCACACAGTACTTCAGACAGATGGAAACGTAGAACGAACAGTTGTAAACTGTCCGACCGGGCGTGCACCATATCGAAGATATCACGCACCAGATAATCCAGAGTTTCCTGGGAGGCTGAGATGCTTCTGGCATAGGACCTGGTCTCTTCATTTTTTGCCTTAAGCTCTAATTCCCCTGCATCTTCTCCAAGAGCATAGAGAGGCTTACGAATGTTCTCCGACATTCTGCGAATAAACATCTCCCACTCTCTTGCCGAATATTCAGCCTCTTCCCCTGCCTGTCGAACATAACCCATCATGTCGATCACACTGTGGTAATCCCTGGACTCCATCGCGAAGAAGAGGATATACGTTCCAATCGAAATCACCGTAAGGCCCAGAGGCACTGTCTGTGGGAAGCAGAAACGATAGATACAATAAGACAGTGTGATCAGGAAAAGAATGGTATAACTGCTTACGTGTAAATGAGTAAACTTTCTGCATACCGGGAAAAAGACAAGCATGGCAACCAGGCCCAGGGCCAGTTCAACCGTAAGGCCCAGGTAAAATACCATCATGCCGCCCATAATCTCATCGGCCGGCTGTGTCATTTTCAGGAGAAAAGCTCTCGAGGCCATAAGAACCAGCACGATACCATAGAGCACCAGAGTCCAGTCGAAGATCCAATGCACCGTATCAAGATGTTTCTTAGGCCAGTCTGTGTATGCCGCAATGTATTTTATGAAGAAGTATGGCAGTAGACACTTCATCAGATATACGGAACCCGAGATCAGTACTGCCAGATAATATGGCAGGCCGAGATTCATATTCAGGATCACCATTCCAAAGACATCGTAGCTTGTCGCAAGAAGAAGTGTGGTCAGATAGGAACGAAAGGCAGCTCCGTGCTTGGTCGCATTGCCATACTGAAGGAAGGTGAAGACCAAGAGGATCAGGAGAAAAAATACAGAAGTCAGTTCAATATAGATATTTATATTGACGTGGAAGCACTCCATGCATTCCCTCCTTCCATAACCAGTGAGAGCACAGCGAAAAGTTTCTCTCTACGGATGGGTTTCTCGATGTAGGCAGAGAATCCCTCCGCTCGATAGAGTTCCATACATTCCACACCACTGTTTCCTGTCATCATAATGACAGGAGTCGACCGAATCATTGGCTTCAGAGCATGAAAGGTCTCAATGCCATCCATTTGGGGCATCTGATGATCCAAAAAGATACAGTCAAAATCCCGCATTCTGGCCTTTGAAATGGCTTCCTCTCCACTTAGAACCGATACTACTTCCAGTCCGGTTCCCCTCATAATGCCTTCTAAGACACGAAGATTCATAGGGGTATCATCCACACAAAGAACCGACATATTACGGTAGGTAAGTTTCTTTACCTCCATCTTGCTCTCCTGCTCTCTCCCGGAGGAAATGGAAGCAGAAGGACTACTCTTCTGTTCTTTCTTCGCCTGGTCGAGAACGCTGTTTACAAAACTCAGCAATTCATTTCCATCCCGGTCAATCTTCTCCGTCAGAGCCAGAATCAATGGATCCTGATCTGAGGACTGAATAATCTGATTCATGCCCAGAATTGCATTCATAGGGGTACGGATCTCATGCGTCATGGATGCAAAAAATTCCTTCTTGGCAGTTCTCGCTTCTTCCGTCTTCGCCTGGGCCTGCTGTCTCTCCAAAATCAGTTCTGAAAGTCTACGGTAATCTGGTGACTCGATGGAGAAAAAGAGGTTATAGACACCGAGGATTGCACCACAGTATGCCACAGGGAATCTGGCACCATAGACTGCCTGCAGAGCACAGCTAAAGAGGACCAGAACATAGGTAATATAGAGAGCCGCTCTTTGTTTTCTGCTAAATTCCTTCTTATGAACTATGATCGAAATGAATGCACAGGTAACAATGAACAAAGGAATTACATAGCCGATCGTCAGTTGTAAGGGGCCATGAACATAGACCTTATGTTCTTCATCGTAATCCACCACCAGCGGGAAGAAGAGATTGAGTATCACCGGGATTGTAAATAAGACAATGATGACCAAAAATACCTTCTTCAATAGATGCACAGCCTGGGTTGGCTGGTAATAGGAGAAGATATAGAGAATCAGAAGATATGCGATATATCCGAAAGACATATAGTTCACGGTATTGAGAAAGCGGATCAAGAAATGTGGGACATGTCCTGCCATGCCCTGCGTCACGATCATGGTCACAACATCGATGATAGCTGATAGCACACAGGCATAGGTCAGTATCCGGTATTCGAATCTGGTCTCACCCCTGTCAAAAAAAAGGAATACACACAATACCAGACCGAACACCGCTGCCGTTGCTTCAAAATAGATATTCGATTCTACCAGGAAGTTTTCCATAATCTCCTCTAGCTCTCACGCATCGTGTAGTCTTTATCTTCATCAATCATCTCTAACATGATCCTGCCGTAGTAAGGATCGAACTGGGTACCACAACCGCTCGCAATCTCCCTGCGAACCGCAGCCTGCTCCATGACATCACGATAGCTCCGCTTGGAGGTCATGGCATCATAGGCATCTGCAACCCCGATGATTCTGGCAATCTCCGGAATCTCACTTCCAATCAGACCATCCGGATATCCCGTTCCGTTATAACGTTCATGATGCCAGTGGGCACCAACTGCAATATTTGGAATTTCAGTAATACTTTGAAGAATCCGGGATCCAATGACCGGATGCATACGGACCTTCATGTATTGTTCATCCGTTAACATGCCTTTATCATTGATCACATCATCCGGGACACCAATCTTACCGATGTCGTGCAGTAGACCGGTATAGTAGGCTTCCTTCTGTACCTCTTCTGACTTACCGGCTCTTCTTGCAATCTCCTGGGAGTACTGGGCCACTCTTCCACTATGTCCATGCGTATAATGGTCCTTGGCATCCACTGCTCCGGAGAGTGCTTTCATCGTCTGGATTGACAGAAGTTCGAATTTTGCCTTACGTTTCTCTGCCACTCTGGTCTGTCTTGCAACCTCCATCTGCAATCTGTGCTGAAGGAAGTTTAGTTCCAGAATACGGTCTACACGCTGGAGCATAATTTTCTCTACATATGGTTTATGAATGAAGTCCATTGCTCCGGACTTCAGTCCCTGTAATTCTGCCTCACGATCTTCATCGCCGGTAAGGAAGATCACCGGAAGATCCGTAATCTGCTTTTCTTCATGTAATTCCCGCAGGAATTCGAATCCATCCTTTTCCGGCATATGGATATCTAAGAGGATCAGATTTGGACGTTCTTCTTCTAAGAGATCCATAGCCATATCCGCAGAAGATGCCGTCATGACATCATATCTTCCTGAGAGCATCTGCTTTGCGATATCTCTTCCCAGATCATCATCATCCACGACCATAACCTTCCATCGGAGTGGACGCTCGAGTTCCGTAGAAAGAGGCGCTTCTACGAGAGGCTGCACCGGACGGTCTTCCGTATCTAAGTCTTTCTCCAGAGATTCCGGAAGAATCTCTTCGGTATGCTGATCGGCATCTCCATCCTGCTTCAGTGCTTCACTGATCTTTACCAGAATATCTGTATATTCTTCCATCACCTCCCGATGATGCTCCCTGATATAATCAGGTCTTTCTTCCTTGCAGGCATCTTCCAGAGCCTTGGCATCCTCTGACAATTGGTCCGCACCAATGGTTCGGCTCGAACTCTTCAGGGCATGAACACCGATACGGTAATTATCCCAGTCTTCACTGCCATAGTTCTCTTCTATCTCTTCTCTACGATTTCCTTCTACGTAATCATTCAGTATGACCAGATAGAAATCGATACTGTCCGCACAGTAAGTCAGGGCTGCTTCCGTATTCAGGAAGGAGCCTAAAACTTCCATACTCTTTGCATTTTGATTAAGGGCGCCGGGCATCGCGGAAGTCAGGCCCTCTTCTTGCCCCACTTCCGCGACATTGGCTGATCGCTCGGAAACACTTCTACCTGTCAATCTCTCAATCGTATCGATCAATTCCTGTCTTACGACAGGCTTCAGCAGATAAGCAGAGAATCCCTGATGAATATATTCTCTCTGTACATCCGTAACCGCATTTGCTGTCAGGGCAACTACGGGAGTATTGGGACAGAGATTTTCATCCAGGATAATATGCATGGCTTCAACACCATCCATCACGGGCATCATGTGATCCATGAAGATAATGGAGAATGGCTGAGCGCTGTTTCGAATCAGATTCAGAGCTTCTTTTCCATTCTCTGCCTTAACGATTCGGTAGCCGGTTCCAGACAAAAGTCTGCGGAAGAGATCGAGGTTCAGTCGATTGTCATCCACTGCCAGAATGGTTCCCTTCTGTCCAGGTGCAAGCAGGGAAGACTCATGGTTATTCCCTTCCTCTCTGCTGCTAAATCCACTCGCTACCATGTCTGAATAAGCACTTACCGTCTCATCAATAGGAGCAGACAGGTTCTTGCCGATGTATTCTTCCCGGTTGGTATTCTCCAGATTCCGCGCTTCCATCTCACCAATCGTCTCTGTACCAACACGTTCCTGCTTCAGATGGAACCAGAAACGAGAACCGACTCCATAAGTGGAGTCATACTCTAACCTGGAATCCATCATCAATAGAAGCCTGGTTACCAGTGACAATCCAAGTCCCATGCCAAGTACGCTGCCTGTATGCTTCTCATCCATGCGAAGGAAGCTCTCAGAGATGCGTCTCATATCATCTCTTCGCATACCGATACCGGTATCTTCCACAGAGAAGAGAAAGCCATCTCCGTTCCATCGAAGGGTAATCGTGATCTGTCCATGATCCGTATACTTGACCGCATTTGAGGTCAGATTATTCATTATCTGAAGAATACGTACATGGTCACCATAGAGATTCTCAGGGAACTCCGGATCCACATGGATGAGTACCTTCAGTTTCTTATCTGCGTTAAAGAATTCCAGAGAGGTCAGCATATCCCGTATCATACTCTGGGTCTGGTAGACGCTTTCATTTACGGTTGCTGTACCATCCTCCAGCTCCACAAAATCCTTGACATTGTTCGTAATCGACAGAAGATCCTGGCCTGCTGCACGAATCTTAACTGCATCTTCTGCCGTATCCTTCTCTCTGGTATTCTCCAGGATGAGGCCGGCATATCCGAGTACCGCATTCAGAGGAGTGCGAAGTTCATGGGACATATGAGATAGGAAGGATGATTTTGCATTACTGGCTGACTGTGCAAGGGCAGCCGACTTCTCAGCCTCTCCCCGGGTCATCTTCAATTGTTCCATACTCCAGATCATCTGCTGATAATCCGGTGTCTCTAAGAGCACCAGCATAAAAAGCATACCCATGGAGATGGAAAAGATGGTCAAAAGAACTGTTCTTAAGTAGAGCATCTGCAATAGGGATACCCCCAGGCAGAAAGTGAGGTAGCTTGCCATCAGAATCTTCTTTCTGATATCTTCCAGCTCTTCTGCACGTAAAATCGTACGAATAAAGCAATATAGAAGCAGAGAATATGGATAGAAATAAATACTGTAGTAAATGGGACCATGGATATAGAGACCATTCTCAAAAGATGCAATAATTCCTGTCGGTACATTGGCAATCAGCAAGGTACAGAAAATAACAAAAGCGACATTGGCAATCCGTTCCATCCTTCTCGCCATCCGGGTCGTCTTTGCAAGCGTCATGGAATAACGCATAAACTGGCATCCAAACAGGCCCAGGCTTATAAAATAAAGCGTATTTAAGAAGAGATTGACTCCATCCGGGATTTCACTTCCCATACTGATGGTAAATGCCGTCAAAACATCCAGGAAATTCGCTAACAGATTAATTATGGCAAGAACAAAGAATTCCCGATTACGTCGAATCCGCAGATCATACTGTATGGATATATATAGAACCAGCATCACCATGAAAATCATGGATGAGAGTTCAAAATCCACATTGAAGATACATCTCATAACTACTCTCCCAACAGCTTATTTACCTGTGACATAAGATCCTGAGGGAGGAAGGGCTTATTCACATAACCGACAGCATGAAGTTCTTCTGCCCGGTTCTGATCCCTGGCATCATTTGATGCTGTAAGGAACATGACCGGAAGATCTGCCCCTCTTTCCAGAGTACGAATCTTCTTCAGGGTATCAAACCCATTCATTTCAGGCATCTCGATATCCAATAGCACAAGATCATACTCCTCACGTTCAATGGAACGAATGGCTTCTTCCCCGCTCTCTACGCTTTCGGATTCATGACCTGCCTTTGACAATATATACTGTGCCATACGGCGGTTCATCATATCATCGTCCACGACTAAGATCTTCCCCATATTCTCTCCCTTAATGATCTAATCTATCCTTCAAGCCACTTTTCTATCGAGTGTTTAGACGTTGTCTCTCCTAAGCCCCAAGGCAACTGCTACTCTCTCTCGAACATATATCGGTGAAGAGGGCTTTAAGAGATAATCCGACATTCCAACCTGATAACCTCTCATGATGGTCTCTTTACCAGAGATGCCGGATAGGAAGATAATCGGAACATCCCGCATCCCATGCGCCTTCATCTTCTGAATCATCTCAATCCCATCCATGCCCGGCATATCAATATCCGCAAGGATCAGATCCGGATAGCCGGAAGTTCGCACCAGATTCAAAGCTTCAATTCCGCTACTTGCCAGGACAACTTCATATTCCTCTTCCAAGGCATGCTGGGCCTGTAGCCTGGAGACTCCCATATCATCAACCACCAGAACCTTCTTCCGTCGATGGGCCGGATTCCGGTCTTCATTCAGTTTCTCTACATTCCCCTTATAATCGACCGGCATAATGCAGGAATTGGTAATCAGGATATTCTCATAGGCAGGATCCCTTGCTAAGTTCACCGTTTTGCCAGAACCTAACATATGTACGATCGGGCGCTTTAGAATCGGGGTCATACCTATCACCAGACCATACTCTCCATTGGACAGATGTACCGTGGTTCCTACAAAGAAGGGAGACAGAATCTCTTCCAATGCCCCTACCACCTTCTTGGAGAAGAGGATCTCCGCTCCGGACTTAAGATAAGCAATGGCATCCTTGGGCGCATAGGCCCTCTGATAAGGGCGATGACTGGTCAGGGCATCATATACGTCCGCTACATGTATAATCTTCGCTGCTAAGGGAATCTCTCTATCCCTCTTTCCGAAGGGATAACCACTACCATTCTCGTTCTCATGGTGAAGAGCAATGGCCTGATAGATAAAAGCATTCATCTCCCCATTCTCACGCAAAACTTCCACAGACTTCTCCGGGTGGGTCATAATCTCCTGGTATTCCTCATCCGAGAGCTGACCCTTTTTACATAGGATCGATGCAGAGATGAGATTCTTGCCCAGATCATGGCTAAGACCTGCTGCGATCAGATTTTTAACATCATCCGCTTCCATTCGCATCTTGAAACCAATAGCCGCACAGATCATACCAACGCTGACATTATGATGCAGGGTGTAAGTCCGGAGACTTCTAATATCGAATTCAGAGATGATGCGTTCCTCTTCCTTCTTTGCCGCCAGCTCATCGTAGATCAGCCGGGCAACCTTCAGAATTTTCTCAGGCTTCGCGGACTTTACAGCCAGTAAAGCCTGAACAAAGGTCTTCTCTGATACGAAATATGGGAATTTCACATTTTTTGAAAAATCGTCTTCCACATAACAGCCCAGATAACCCTCCAGCTGGAAACGGCGAACCATCTCCTCGTCAATTTCTCTTCCAGCCTTAAACTCTGGTTCTCTATTATCCGTATATATGTTTCTACCTAAAATCGAACCCGAAAGAATAGCGTCTACAGGTACAAATCTCATAGAGACTCTCTCCCTTCCAATGCCTCCCTGACTTGCGACAGAATCTCGGCATAATCCCGCATCACCTTATGATGATTCGCCCGAATGAAGCCGATATCTTCTCTCTTCGCTGCCTCTTCCAGTTTCAGAGCTTCTTCACCAAGCTGGTCTGCACCAATGGTTCTTGAACTGCTTTTCACTGCATGAATAAATACGCGATATTCCTCCAGGTTCTCGACCGCATAGGCTTCTTCCAGCCGGTCTTTCTTCTGATCCTCTACATAACTCGTTAGAATTTCACGGAATAGTTCTTCATCTTCCATGCAGTAATTCATTCCTTTCTTCACATCAAGAAGGGGTAAGGAATTCAGAAATTCGGAATCATATGTCTCTGCCTGATCTTCCTCTTCCTCCTGCTCTCTCCCCTCTTCTGTTTTTATAAAGAGACGAATCTTATCTTCGAGGGCTTCCATCTCCAAGGGTTTCGGAAGATATGCTGCAAAACCGAGTTCCAGATATCTGGCCTCATCTCCCTTCATTGCATTAGCGGTAAGAACGATAATAGGCGTATCCTGGTTCTTCGAATCTTCCTCTGTCTGTATCAGCCGCATGGCATCCACACCATCCAGGACCGGCATAAGATGGTCTAAGAGAATCAGATCATAATGATTCTTCTTAGAAAGGGCGACAGCCTCTTCACCATTCTCCGCCTCATCCAGTGTCACTTCTGTATGACGAAGGTAAGCCTCTACGACTTTACGGTTCATCGGAAGATCATCAGCAAGCAGAATCTTCCTGCCAGACAGGTTCAGCTTCTTACCTTCCCTACCAAGACGAATCTGTTCATCCCTTATCTTCTGGATCATATTCTGCAAGGAATCACCAATCGGATTCGGATCTTCGACCTTCTGAGGAATCACTATGGTAAATGTAGAGCCCAGGCCATATGTGGAATCGACACTAACATCGCCTCCCATAAGTTCTGTCAGCTGCTTCACAATGGACATTCCGAGTCCGGCACCGGAGATTGCCTGATTCTGCTTCTGATCAAAACGGGAAAACTTATCAAATAAATGAGGAATATCTTCCTTCCGGATTCCCATACCCGTGTCACTGATACGAACCACCAGATGGAGAAGGCTATTGTTCTCGTTTTCGTCATCCTTTGTCTGTCGGCCGATCACGAAAGTAATACTGCCACTCGAGGTATATTTCACAGCATTAGAGAGAATATTCGAGATGATCTGTCGAATACGCATCTTATCTCCCCTTAACATCCGGGGCAGATTACGATCATATTCCAGACGAAAATCCAGACCCTTCTTCTGTGCCATGGGTTGGAACATCTGTCTGCATTCATCGATCAGACCAACGGTATGATAAGAATCCTCCACGATCTCCATCTTGCCCGATTCGATTCTGGAGAAATCAAGAATGTCATTAATTTGTGTCAGTAAGGCCTCAGATGCTATCCGAATATTCTCTGAATATTCGAGAATCTGTCCTTCCGTCGCTTCCTGCAGTATCACCCGGTTCATACCAAGGATGGCATTAATAGGGGTACGTATCTCATGTGACATGGATGACAGGAAGGCTGATTTGGCAGTGCTGGCAGCTTCTGCCTTACGAAGCATCTCTTCCTCATGTGTTAGATCTGTTGCTGCAACAATGATGGCATAGGGCTCTTTATTTCGATCCAGTGCAGGAGATATGTTCAGGTTATATCCCGACTTGTTGTCAATCGTTCTGGCATTGATAGAGAAAGCCTCTTCCTTCATCGCACGCAATAACAAAGAATTTTCATCCTGTAAGCGGAAGATCTCGCCTGGAGACTTATGAAGCAGTTCTCCGGTGTCAAAATGATCCTGTACATATTTATTGTAGATACAAAGCTTCCCCTCCATATCGAAGACAAAGATTCCGATATTGACTGCATTCATAAGGAAACGGTTCAGATTCTGAACTGACAGATCAAAGGCACTCGATCTGGTTGCTGCAAGCCAGATAAAGTAAAGGGTCAGAGCGCCTCCAAAGGCGGATGTGGGGAAGGATACCCCAAGTGTCAGATTCAAAAAGGTATCTGGGAGTGTCGTGAAGATAAGTGCAAAATTCGAAAAATATAAATTCTTAACAAACTGTCTGTCACGTTGGAAGTGTAATTTACGGAACCAGAAAGAAGAGAAAACCAGCATACCAAGAGCTGAAATAACAATAAAGATATTGTGATAGGTACGGTAGGGAGAATAGAGTGCGCGCCAGGTCATCCAGTCACCTAGCTTATAGAATTCATCCACTTCCGGAGACGAGAAACATACCCAGTCCAGGAGAGCCAGATCCGTATAAGCAATTAAAACTGCGTATTTGGTCTTGGGGAGAATACTGGCACGGAAGAGATACATCACAACCTCTCCTACGACGAAGCCATCCACACCTGCAAGGCCGATCATTCTAAAGATCTGCGCCTGCTCAATGGTCTCAGTGATACCTATCATTCCATAGCCAAAAGACCATACGGCAGCGGAGATTCCAAGGAACAGAAGGGACACCCTCAGATTACTGTGTTTCTCTCTTAAAAAATATGAAATTCCCAGATTTGCCGGGATTGCAGCCACTAAAAGCAGAGCGACGCTCAAAAACATACCAAAACTTGCCATATTCATACTCCCACTTTCTTATGAATAGCATTTTAGCAATCCTAAATTGTATATGGAATTACCAAATACGAAGGTATTCTTTCGAAATCGGTACTTGACAAGCAAAAGAAAATATGAAATTTTTATAAATTTTGCTATAATCTGCTTATGGACGAAATTCTTAGAATCGCAATCTGTGAAGACGAAGAGGTCTCACGTAAGCTGACCTTGGGGCTGATTCACAAGATTGAACAGGAAGTGAATATTGAATCTTTCACTGATGGGTCATCTTTTCTAAGCGAATTCTATCGCGGAAAATATGATCTTATTCTTATGGACATTTTTATGCCTGGAATCACTGGTGTAGAAACAGTGAAAAGGATCCGTAAGATTGATGATACGGTCCCGATCACCTTCCTGACTTCCAGCGCAGAACATGCCTTGGATGGTTATAAGTACCATGTCGACCGTTATCTGATCAAGCCTCTCCAGGCGGCCCAGTTAAAAGAAGTTCTCGAATTTGCCCATGAAGTACTGCACAAGTCGTCGATTTCCATCACCTGTGATCGAAAGGAAGTATTTGTTCCGCTCTCTTCCATCATCTACCTGGAACAGACAGATCATTATGTCATCTTCCATCTCACAGAAGACCGGGATCTTATCACTACAGGCAAGATCACTGCTCTCTTGCAGAATCTTCCTTCTCCTGACTTTGTACAGTGTCACCAATCCTACTGTGTCAATATCCGCAAGGCCACTCACTTCGATATCGAACTTCGCACACTCACCATGGAGAATGGAGGAACCGTTTATATCCGACGACAAGATGTCTCCCGCATCCGCGCTCTCTGGGATGAAATTCATTCTCCGATTCAAATCTGATAAAGCAAAAGGGGCTGTAAAAAAATGATTATCTCATTTTTTTCACAGTCCCTTCGTTTATCTAAAATATAAATCCGCCAAAATGCTGTCAGCGTTCGAAATCTGATGATTTCTAATCAGACCTGTATTACAGCCAAGCCTTGATCTGCTCGTAGATTCCTGCACCGTCCAGCTTGTACTTTGCAAGCAATTCTACAGCGGGACCGGATTCACCGAATTCGTCGTATACACCGATCTTCTTAACCGGAGTAGGCATCTTCTCGGAGAGGACATCACATACTGCGGAGCCG
>Ga0256404_1010829_pt1 | contig 12454 bp, 12 predicted proteins | sample RumenRJG_01DNA_FD_185990 | JGI IMG/M metagenome (GOLD analysis project Ga0256404, IMG submission 185990) | Bovine rumen microbial communities from Lethbridge, Alberta, Canada - RJG_01 | ecosystem: Host-associated > Mammals > Digestive system > Stomach > Rumen | place: Canada: Alberta | collected...
CAGGAGACGAGCAGAGATTAACTGCCAAATATAGTTCTTTCCTTAAGCTACTTGAAAAACTATCTGATCGAGAGGTCGAAGATGTTTATTGGGTAATAAAGCGTAAGGTTGAAGGATTGCTTTAAAAACTGAATAATGATTTGTATGCCCGCATTGCAGATGACACCTGCTTTGCGGGTATTTTTATGGTTGTATTTCACATGAATATGAAAAATAATATGTATTTGTTGTGAAATATAGACAATTAAAATTGACATTGTTCGTCTGTAAGCATATAATTTCAAATGGGGCTTTATGCCTTATTGTACCTATTAATGCAGAATAGTAAGGAATATGAAATGGTAGAAGGATACATGTCAATTAAAGAAACTGCAGAAAAATGGGGGATAACACCAAGAAGAGTACAGGTGCTCTGTGCATCTGGAAGGATTGATGGTGCTGGAAAGCTGGGACGAGAATGGGCAATTCCAGTTGATGCAGAGCGCCCAAAAGATGAGCGCATTACGACTGGTGAATATAGAAATTGGCGCAAAAAAGAGCAAGAAAAGGATTAGAATGACATAATATGTCTTTCTGATTTGCTAATATGTGTTCATAAGATAGGAGAACATCTATGAGTGAAGAGGTTAAAGGGGATCAAATCAGTAGAGTTTTGCAGATTTACGCTAAGCTTTCTGATGGATATGTTGTAAATAAATCTGAGGAAGCAGAACGGTACGGAGTGAATGAGAGAAGTATTCAAAGGGATATAGATCACATTCGTAATTTCTTGGATGAGGATTCAGAACGTACTGGAATTATGAATTCAATTATATATGACAGGATTGCAAAAGGATACCGTTTGGAAACCATCTATAGGATTCGATTGCAAAATAGTGAAGTGTTGGCTTTATGTAAGATATTACTTGATAGTAGAGCCTTCACTAAAAATGAGATGGTCGATATGTTGGAAAAACTGATTTCTTGCTGTGTGCCAAAAGTAAATCAGAAACGTGTAAAAGAGTTAATTCAAAATGAAGAATTCCATTATGTTGAACCTAGGCATGGAAATGAATTTGTAGATTTAATGTGGGATCTTGGACAGGCAATTAATGAGTCAAGATACATAGAAATAGATTATTTTAGAACCAAGGATAAGAGTGTGGTTCATCGAAAACTTCAGCCAGTTGCGATTATGTTTTCGGAATACTATTTTTATCTCACTGCTTTTATAGATGATGAGAATGTTAGAAAGGACTTTGATGTACTAAACGATTCCTTTCCAACAATATATAGAATTGATCGAATAAAAAACATGGTAGTTTTGGATGAGAGATTTCATATACCGTATAGCAGTAGATTTGAAGAAGGTGAATTTAGGAAAAGAATACAGTTTATGTATGGTGGGAAGATTCAAAAAGTTCGCTTTAGATATAAAGGCCCTGATATTGACTCTATACTTGATAGGTTGCCAACTGCACAGGTACTTGATGAAAAAGATGGTGAATATATAGTTGGAGCTGAGGTCTTTGGAACTGGAATTAATATGTGGATTCGTAGTCAGGGGGACTACATTGAACTGATAGAGAAATAAAGATATCTATACTAACAGAATGGAAGGTATTAAAAATGACAAAGATCAAAATTAAAAGCAATCCTTACAATAGAGAAATTGCCTATCTGACAATGGATGAAGCTACAGGAGAGTGGGTTGATGTAAGGATGACAGATGAGCGTAGTAGATTAAGAGAAACAGATTCGGAGCGTTCATTTTTGCCTTTTAAAATAAAGGAAATTATCAACATCATTATAAAAGAATACTATGTGGGAAGAGAAAAAATACAGCTTTCTTTTGAAGGAACACAGGATGAATATGCCGAAGTAGAGGCGGTTTGTGAATCACCTGAGGTGAAGGATAAGATTGATCTTATACGAACAAACACGATTTTAGAGAATGCTAGATTTATAAAAGGCGATATAAAGGAAGTATTCGAGCAGGTTAATCCTATCATTGAAAACATAATGAAGGAAGACAATTCTGTAGTTAAAGGATTGAAAAAGGTTTCACAAGCATTAGATGATGTTATTCCGCTTTGCGTTTTTGGTAATTATAGTGCTGGCAAATCGACATTTATCAATGCGCTTATTGGTGTAGAAATTTTGCCTAGCGGTGGAGATCCTGTTACTGCCAAAATATATGAAATCAGAAATTCAGAATTCCCCGATCAAGCAAAGATTACTTTTGAATTTCATGAAGAAAAGATTGAAATCTCAATCGAAGGAAAAGAGTTTAGAGTATTAAAGGGAAATCCAGAAGTCGATATTTTAAAGAATATTAAGGATGAGATTGAAAATGATGGTAGCCATGAGTTATATACGATGGTTCGTATTGCTATGGATATCTTAAATAATTATGAGAAAAGGGATAAGGAACAAACTGAAATAGGTAGCGTAATTACGTTAATAGTCCCATTTTCAAAAACAGGTGTAATTGGAACTTCATCAAATAAATTCGTGATTTTTGATACACCTGGATCAAATTCAAATTCAAATCAGGATCACGCTAAGGTGCTTGCAGAGGCTATGGATGGTTTTTCCAATGGAATTCCTCTTTGGGTTACACAGTATGATGCGCATGATACAAAGGATAATGCTGAGTTATGTGATAAAGTACTCGCAATAGATTCATTGGATAAGCGTTTCACCATGATTATTTTCAATAAGGCAGATGATGCTGATCTTCCGGAAGGTGGATTTACTGAAAAGCAGGTGAAAGAAATCCTTGAATATCGAGCAATCGAAAAAATGTATGCAAGTGGAATATTCTTTGTATCTTCAATAATGGGATTGGGCGGAAAGAATGATGGAGAGTTTGTAGATAGATTCTATCGCAAGACATACAGAACACAGAATCCTACTTTTTCTGATCCAGAAGACATAGATTATATGTCACTGTATAAGTACAACATTATGCCGGCCCAGGTAAAGCAGAATGCATTAGATTATTCTCAGGCAAACGACAATCTTATATACGCAAACAGTGGTCTTTATTGTGTTGAGAAGGAAATAGAAAACTTTGCAAGTAAGCATTCTTCATATAATAAGTGCCAAATGGTATTTGCTTTTCTTAGTAATGTAATTGATAAAACAAATGCTCGCATAGATGAACGTACCAAGGTTTTGAAAGATGCTAGGGATAGAAGCACTCAAGAACTTGATGCTAAAACAGTTAGACTTCAGGAAGAGATTGAACATTCAGCTAAAAGTATGGAAGAGGTTGATGGAAGAACTTCAAAGACTGATGTTAGTGAATATGCATCGACAAAACTTAATTATTTGTTTGATGTGAATCAGCTGGCAAATATGGATGCTGAACGTAGAAAACAAAACTTTGAAGAAAATGATTTTGCTTCAAAAGAAAAGGTATATCAAGAAGCTAAAGATAAGTTATGGGAGCATTTAAAAGAAAGCAGTCAGGGCCTATTTAAGAAGAATTTAGTTGAGTCAGTAAAGACAATTGCTAATGACCTTTCAAATGATTTTAAAGACGTTCAGGCTTCTAAGGATAAGATGGACGCAAAAGAAAAAGAGCTTGATCAAATCAGTTCAGAGCAGATTTTGAAATATGTAATTAATTCATACAAGATAAACATTGATGATGCACAGGCAAAGCTATCGATGCACTTGGATGAATATTGGCGTGAAAAGGAACTTGATTTTAAGAGAGCGTTAATTTTGCAGATTACAAATACCGATGCGTTGTCTGATTCTCAGAGAGAAGAAATTGCTGCAATGATTCAGAATTATGACGTTAATAATTTTAAAGAGCAGGCAGATTCTGTATTTGTTAGAAAGAGATTCTTAAAAGGAAATTTGCTTGGCATTCGTATTAATGATGATGAAAAACTTGATATAAAGCGCCTTGCTAGAAGCTACAATGACAGAATCAAACGTATTGTCAATGATATGTCGCAAAGCATGAATGAGGATTGTTTTAATCAGTTTAAAATTTGGGAGGAAAAGCTTCTTTCTGAGATTAATGCAAATCTCACAGAATACAACCCGGAACTCAAGAGTCTTGCGGAGATTATTAGAATTGAGACAGAGAATATTACGGAATTAGAGAATAATCAGGCAATGATACAGTCTTCTTTAGATACGATTAAAGATCTGATGTCTTGGAAGGAAGCGGAAGGAGAATAGTATATGGGTATTAAAAATGTAGTTAAAAAAATTGGGGGCAAAGCCGGAGATAAAGTCGCTCAGTTATCAGCATTGAGTCCAGCTCAGGTTGAAAACGTACAGCTGTTAAGGGAAAAGTATCTTCTTGAGATGCCTAACCCTAATGATCCCACTGCGCGTGAGCAAACAGAACGTCTTATGGCAGCTAGTAGCGTTGAGATTTTTAATGCCTATCTACCACAGATTAAGGAACTTTATCTGCCAATTAAGAATGAGGCAGAATATGGCAAAGAGTTTGATGATGCTCATAACATTCGTTATATCAATATAACGAAATGGGTTACTGACAAGAAAGAAAATAACCTTGAAAAGCTTGTAAATGTTTATGCTGTTCTTTCGAATGAGGATTGTAATATAGCATTGGTATTTGATCGTAAGCAGAATAAAACTAATGTCTATCTTGCAATTGTAAATAATAAGAATTCTACAAGCAGTACGGACGCAGACAATTACAAGGATCAAATAGTTGAAGCAATTAGAGGTAATTTTCCAGGAGCTGAATGGAAGGATTCTGGACTTGGTGTATTACCTTGTTTTAAAGATGAAAAAAACTATTCTGTGGCAACGGCTTCAAATATCCCAACTGAGAAATCAGAGAAGTTTATAAGCCAGACAATAGAAAAGTTGATTGATGGAATTATTCCGGAGACAAATAAGAAAGAGTACACCATTATTTTGCTTGCTACACCTATTCTTGATGTAGAGGACAGAAAACTCAAACTTGGAGAGTTTTACTCAGGTCTTGCTCCATATGCCTCATGGTCTACAAGCTTTCAAAGAACAGAGAATGAGAGCATAAGCTCTTCTGCAACAGTAGGCGTTAATATTGGAGCGAGTGCAGGTGTTCAGAACGGTGTAAATAATTCTATTACAGATACTCAAGGAACAACAGACAGCACCTCTCGTACAGATACTGAGTCTGAAAGCGATACAGAGACTGATAACGAATCATTTACGGAAAACGAGAGCCAGGCAGATGCAGAAGGATCAACCGAGACAGATACAGATACTACTGGCAGTTCAGATACGCTCGGAGGAGGTGTATTTGCTTCCGCATCAGGCGGAGTAAAACCTTTTGGCGTTGGCGTAGATGCAACGGCAGGTGCTCACGTGGATTATAGCCATGGATGGAATAGAAGTACGGCAAAGGCGCTTGGAAAAACTGCAATGCAAACCATTACTAAAGGTACAGCAAAAACTATTGGTAAAAGTACTGGAAGAACAGTAGGCACGGCAGTTGCTAACACGTTAGGTAGAGCTGTTACAAGTTCTATGGCTGCTACTAGAGGAGTTTCAAAGGCTGTTAGTTTTGGTGGGAATATTGGTGCAAATTTTGCACGTTCATCTACCACCACAGCTATGCTTGGAAAGAATGAGGGAATCACTCAGAATTTTACAAACTTTAACGTACAGCATGCACTTGAACTTTTAAAAGAACAGATGAAACGATTTGAGCAGAGCACTGCACTTGGTATGTGGGATTTTGCTGCTTATGTTTTAAGTGAGGATCCTAATGTCGCAAATAATGTTGCACATTCTTACCTTGCTTTGACGTTAGGAGAAGATTCTTATATGTCAAAGTCTGCTATTAATACATGGAGAGGTAATGTAGAGGATGAAGCCGGTCAGGCTAAAGAAATCACAGAGTATATTAAGATGCTTAGACATCCATTATTTGGATTGAATCCTGGAGTTGTAGGTAAAGTAGAGGATGGTGAGGTTAAAGTAGAAGTGGATGAGGAAACAGAATTTATTGTTTATCCACCTATTGTAACTGCTACTACGAGTCTTTCTGGAAAAGAATTGGCTTATTCGCTTAACTTTCCACAAAAGTCGATAGCAGGTCTTCCGGTATTAGAATGCGTTGAATTTGGCAGAAATGTAGTTACTTATGATGATATAAATCAGGGAGAATCTGAGATCGGGCTTGGTAATGTATTCCACATGAATCATGAAGAAAATACCAAGGTGGCTTTATCCAAAAAATCTTTGGCATCCCATACGTTCATTACAGGTAGTACTGGTTCAGGTAAGAGTAATACCGTATATCATATGCTTGAACGTGTAAGAAAGCAGGGTGTAAAATTCCTTGTCGTTGAACCGGCTAAGGGCGAGTACAAGAATGTTTTTGGAAACAGGAAGGATGTTACAGTTTTAGGTACTAACCCAATGCTAAGCCAATTGCTAAGGATTAACCCATTCAGTTTTCCAAAGAACATTCATGTCTTGGAACATATGGATCGCTTAGTTGAGATATTTAATGTATGTTGGCCAATGTATGCAGCAATGCCGGCTGTCCTAAAAAATGCGGTCGAAAAATCCTATGAAGATTGTGGCTGGGACATTGTAAAATCATTCAATAAATACGATCAGGATTTATATCCGTCTTTTTCTGATGTCGCCAGAAATGTAAAAGAGATTATTGATACTAGCGAATATGATGCGGAAAACAAGGGCGCGTATAAGGGTTCATTACTTACTAGATTACAGTCGTTATGCAACGGAATTAACGGTATGATTTTTGTATCGGATGAGTTATCTGAAACAGAGTTGTTTGATGAAAACGTGATTGTTGATCTAAGCAGGGTTGGTTCAAGTGAAACGAAATCTTTAATTATGGGAATGATGGTTCTTAAGCTGCAAGAATATCGTATGTCTTCTGCAGAGGGAATGAATGCTGAATTGAATCATATTACTGTTTTGGAGGAAGCTCATAATCTTTTGAGAAGAACATCAAATGAACAATCGGCAGAGGGAAGTAATCTTCTTGGTAAGAGCGTAGAAATGCTTTCAAATGCGATTGCAGAGATGAGAACTTATGGAGAAGGATTTATTATTGCAGATCAGGCTCCAGGACTCATGGATATGTCAGTTATTAGGAATACCAACACAAAAATAATTCTTAGATTACCGGATCAGGCAGATAGAGAATTGGTTGGTAGAGCAGCAAATCTGAATGAAGATCAGATTATGGAACTGGCCAAATTACCATGTGGTGTGGCTGCAGTATATCAAAATGAGTGGGTACAACCAGTATTATGTAAGGTTGAATTATTCAAAGTTGATGAGAAACCTTATAGGTTTGAGCCTGATGATACGGATCTTGATGGATGCTACAAAAAAGAAGTTGAAGAATCGCTTTTAGATTGCATCATGGAAAAGGAAATATACAGAAAAGGCAATAAGACAGATCTTAGAGCATTAAAATCAAAGATTATTAAGTCTAAATTGGAAACACATATTAAACGTGATTTCATGGAGTATCTTGATAATAATAGTGAGAATGCAATAGATGCGTTAAGAACTTTGGTATATGATTTCCTTTCAGCTGAAAATGCGATTATCGAGGCAAAACAGTGCAATGATATTACAGAATGGACACGTATGGTAGTAGACAGACTAAATCCGTCAGTAAAGTCTTATTCAAATAAACAGATTGATTTGGCACTAGCTCTAATCCTTTATGAGCAGACTATTCGTGATGCATCATATGGATCTGTTTTCTGTAAGTTTACTGAAGTTTATAAGAACGAAGGTGGGGTGTTTTAATGCAGGAGATTAAATCTAACGAAGTACATGAAACAAGGGCACCTGAGGTTGAAAATTATAAGAATATTCAACCTGAAAATGGAATGACAGTTTCGGAATCAAAAGATTTTTGGAATCAGAAATTTGAAGGCGAAGCAGTAGAGAATGATGATTCCGAGTTTGGTGGAAAATATAATTCATATGAGAAACGCCTTGGTTGTGTCCCTGTTGATGGTGAGACTGGAAAATTTGAGGGTGAACGTGGTAATTCAAAATTTATTCCATCAGATGAAACTGATCGAGGTGCTGCGTGCAAAGAAAAGCTGGCGGAATATGGCAAGGACGGTATTGAATATAAAAATCTTGAACCAGACTTTTCTGAAGTCTCTGAGGGAACGGTTAAAATTGATAATATGACTGAGCATCGAGATGATTATTACGATGAAAATGGTGAATTACAGTCAGGTAATTTCTCGCAGGCAGATGCTAAGCTGGCTGAACAGTGGAATGAACAGAAAAAAGATGGCCGAACTGATTGGACAGATGAGGATGTTTATGAGTGGAGACATGATCCAGAGCACCAGTGTTCATGGCATGAAAGATGCGATACCAAGACTATGGATTTAGTACCTTATGATATTCATAGTTATTGTAAGCATTTAGGCGGTGTGTCTGAATGTAAAGCAAGAGATTCTGTAAACAACGGAGGTGGATTCGATGAATAAAATAAATACAGAAATCTGGGGAAGAGAATTTGAACTGCCGGTTATTATAAAGCAGTTTAAAGGTAAAGAGATAACAGATATTCAGAAAGAATCTGTTGATCGTTTTGAAAAGAATTTGAATATCTTAAACGATGCAAAGGCTGAAGTAGAAAAGTATATTATTGATAATGGGCTAAACGAAAATGGAATTAATGAAGTTGATAATATCTTTAAGTATGTGATACCAAAGAGTATTTCAGTTCCTAAATCAAAGAAGAGAGTTGTTGCTTTAATGTGCAATTTCAAATTTGATATGGAACATGGATTGGCAGTTATCTTTGAGGATGAAAAACTCAAGAAAGTGGGTCCACAGGATTTAGTACTTTAAAGAGGGCAGCATATGTTCAAATTTGGAGAAGGTGTGTTTGGAGATGAAATAAAGGATACAGAAGTATTTCAAAATGAAATTCCAACGTTTGATACAGACATTTCTGTGGAAGATGCGACTGCTTTTTGGAATAAACAGTTTGAATCTGTTCCAGAATTTTCATTGAAAGACATTCTAGATTGGCATGAAGATGATTTTTCTTTTGATTTTGATATAACCGATATGAACGAGCTTCTAGATGAGTTTGATGATTACAAATGGGAAGTATTATCCCAAGATGAAAAGATAGAACTTGTTGATCAGCTTGTAGCAAGAATTGCAGAGAAACTCGGCTTAGAGAATATACCAGAAGTTATTTATTATGATGATGATCCAAGTAATTGTGGATACTACTATTCTGGAATGAACTTATTGGGTATAAATGCTTGTGAATTAGATAATCCAAAAGAATTAGTTAATACAGTTGCTCATGAACTACGACATGCATATCAGGAGCAGCGCACTTTAAATCCGGAAACAGAAATGGATTATAAATATTTAGCAAATCTAAGTAATTATATATCTCCACTTTTTACTGAGACGGGAGAATGTATTTTATTTGCTGATTATCAAGATCAACTTGTTGAAGCAGAGGCTAGAGCTTTTGCAGATATATTTAGCAGAGAGGGGATGGCATCATGAGCAAAGTCATAAAAGGGTATTATGAAAAAGCAGGTGTACAACCACTTCTGATAGAAGAAAAATTGAAAAAACTTGCTAATAACAATGATATCTTAGGTGAGTTTGAATATTGGATTTTGAACCGAAAATATGTTGATGAGGTGAGAGTCGATGGATATTCTGCATCAGATTTAGCAAAGCTATCAGCGCTATTGGAAGGTGAGGGCGCATTTATGCTTTTGATTGAACTTAGAGAGAATCCTGATAAGGCAAAGAAGCGAATAAAAAATGGGTTCAAGATAAAGTAAGAAGGCGGGTAGAAATATGTCACTTGGAAAAAATGATGCATTAAATATTTTTGGACTGACAACAAATCAATCAAGGATTTTGTTTTCCGTTGAGAAGTATCTTGTTGGTAGAGATATTGATAATACGAAAAAAGACTCTGATCGGAAGAGTGAATGGCTTCGGTTGTGGGAAAAATCTATATTAGATTATTTGAAGACTTTGGACAGTAACATAGATTCATTATATGGATTATTTGATATTCATGAGCAGATTAAGAAAGAAAAGGAAGAGAATCTGACTTGGTATTATTTTGTAATACTAGAAGCTATGCTATTCCAGGCTTATAGCCCGATTGATGAGAATATTAAACGATATAAGGGGCTTAAGTATAAAAGACAGTTAGAGGATTTAAAGGAGTTAGTCAAGGCAGATGGCGTGATTGATCCCTCGTTTGTTGACGTGGCTAAAGAAAGCTTTGATCAATCTGTAAAGAAAATTTCTGGGAAAAATAAAAAGTTTTTTGCTTTGATACCAACTATTGTCTTGGCGATAGCTGTAGGGGCTTTGTGCTCTGCATTTGCGGGTCCTATTGCGATTATGCTAGTAGGAGGAAATTTTGCAGGATTATCCGGAGCTGCATTAACAAGTGCTAGCTTAGCACTTCTAGGTGGAGGTGCAATTGCAGCAGGAGGTGCAGGAATGGCCGGTGGTACAGCGGTAATTGTAGGTGGTGGAGCTTTGCTTGGATTTGTAACAGGAGGAACAGCAAGTGCTACTGGATTAGCGTTGTTATCTGCGCCGGAATATATTGCTTTTGAATGTGCAAAAATAGAAGTAGCAATAAAAGAAATACTTATCAGCTCACAAAATGATAAGAATGGAGCCATTTCCGTTCTTAACAGATTTAGAGATTCGATAAATTCTTTAAAAGAGCAGATCGTAGAATTAGAAAAAAACAAGGATAAAAAGTCGGAGATTAAAAAGATCAGGAAGTCTATTGCTTTTATGGAAAAGACATTGGCAAATTGTGAGAAGTATCTTTGATAATGAAGACTAGAAGGGACGATAAAAGATGGAAGAATATAAATTATATTTAATCACAATAGCTGCGGTTGCAATAGCACTTTTGACTGTTTATTTTGCTATTAAAATTTATAAGAAGAAAAAGCGTGCTTTGGAAGCAGAAATTGAACAGGCACATGCCCAATTACATCAAACGGAGATTCAAACACAGAATAGATTAAATCAAATGGAGCAGGAAGCTCAAAGTCGCATAAGAGCTGCAGAGGCAGAGCTAAAAAGAAAGACTGATGAGTTTAATGATAGAGTAAATCAATTTAATAAAGAACAAGAATTGAGAGAGAATCTTAACGGAAAAACCGACAGAGAAGTAATTATAGAGATGCACGTAAAAGCAGAAAGGATTGCAGATGCTATTACCAACATAGAGGATAAATTGGTTGGTGTACGGGATTATTCGCAGCAGCTGGAGTCTTTGGAAAACAATCTTACACAATCCGTTAGTGATTTGGAGAGCTCTCTTGAAGATTCTGTTAACCAAATGCAGGCGGAGTTACACTCCTCGTTTGATGATATGGATTCCACAATTAGAAATGCGATATCAGAGAACATGAATACTTTGGATGAGAGTGATGTTAGATCAGCTTGTGCAGATGCAATGAATTATGACTGCTATTCATTTAAATCTGATATAGAAAGTGCAGTGCAAAGTGCTTTAAGTTCTGAGTTGGATTCCAAACTAAGCGATCTTGATTGGAAATTATGCAATATTGAGTCAAAACTAGAAAGTTGAAGGTAAGAGAAAGAAAACGGCTATAGGTATAAACCTGTAGCCGTATTTTTTTACATTGACATATACGGAGACCGTATATATAATAAAAGCAGATAGACATACGGAGACCGTGCATAGGAGGTGCATTATGGCAGATTTAGATTTGAAACTTGATGGTATCGCCAATGGATTATTAGTTGAACAAACTGATAAGAAAAAAGCCGATGCGGACAAGAAGAAAAGAATGTATGCAAGCGCCTTTGCTTATATCAGAAGTCAGACTGGAATGAATAAGAAGGAGTTTGCAGAATACCTTGGAATTCCTTATAGAACTTTACAGGATTGGGAACTGGGAAATACTCAGGCTCCAGAATATGTGCTCCGGCTAATTGCTTATAAAGTACAGATGGAGAAGGAAAGGGGGAACCTATGATGACAGTATTATATGGTATTGGAATGATATTAAGATTTATCCTTAAAATTGCTTTATTGCCAGTACAGGCGGCACTTACCTTACTTATGCTTGCTATTGGATTTATTGGTGGTTTTGCAAATATTGCATGTGGATTAATAGGGTCGTTCTTTGTAATTGGTGGCATTTGCTCATTTATTAATGGAGATATATCTCTTGGATGGCAGGGGCTTCTTGTGGGTATTGTTGTTGCAGTGATTCCTCAGGCATTAACTCTTTGGGGAGAGGGAGGATTACTTGGATTAAAGGAACTTTTAGGAAGAATTTAATGGTATGACCGACATTGTCTCGTTTTGACTCGTTTTGTCTCGTCTCGACCGACATTAGCACTTTTCTTATAGATTTAACGGTGCTATTATTATCATAGACAAGTGAGAGGTAAACAAAAGCCACTCACTTGT